>JAESFG010000228.1_pt1 | contig 144869 bp, 128 predicted proteins | sample 9269371 | NCBI WGS metagenome assembly JAESFG01 (sample SAMN14506227, study PRJNA617093) | algae metagenome | isolation source: Aetokthonos hydrillicola CCALA 1050 (B3-Florida) and co-occurring... | place: USA: South Carolina | collected 2013-01-01 | reverse complement strand
GGTCTTCCCACTGGGTGTAGTGGATGCGGCCCTCGACCGTGACCAGCTGGCCCTTGCTGCAGAACTTCGCGACGTTGGCGCCGAGGCCATTGAAGCAGGTGATCCGGTGGAACTCACTGTCCTTGGCGGTGTAGCCGTTCTCGTCCTTGTAGGTCTTGCCGTCCTTGCGGGCGGGCCGGTCGGTCACGACCGAGAGGCTGGTGATGCTGGTACCACCGGTGGTGGTGCGGGTTTCGGGACCCTGGGCAATGCGGCCGACGAGGATAACGAGATTGGTCATGGGTCTTACTCCTGATCGCGCAGGTCCGGGGCCATCCCGGCTGCGAACTGACCGTCAGAAGAGGGCGGCAGACGCTCGCACCGAAGGGGAACCTCGATCGGGACGGGTGGTGCGGGCAGCCCGGCACAGCCGGGCAACACGGCCGGCCGGATCGGGGTTGCGAGGGGCTGACGACGCCTTCAGGGAGGGGTTCGCGAAGAGCCGGATGGTCCCGGGCCTTACCGGGCAGAGGGCCTGCTTGTTCGTGGCAATTCGCGGTTATGCTTGCTGTCAAACTTGCCCCGCTACGGGGCCATGCGTCTCCTCAAGGTGAGGCACTTTCGCCCGCCCTCGATGCGAGATCTACATCAGAGAGTCTATAGCCGAGGACAGCGCGTTCTAGGGTCATTCCCATGGCCCTGCCCAAGCGGTACCTGTCGGCACAGGCCCCTGGCGCTGGCCCGGTTCAGGGCACCATGACCGGGACCGAAGATCGTCCCTTGGCGGCTTTCGCGAGCTTGAGGTCGAAGCTCAGAAAGGCGATGCAGCCTTCGGCCTTGGCAAGATGCAGCGCGTCCGCAAAGTCCATGCCACCCGCCATACCATCAAGAGCAGAGGCCAGAGCCAACGGATCTTCAACGGCAACGCCAGGCAGACCTGCCAGACCTGCAAGGGCAGTCCCGATGGCCTCACTGGAGAACCCGTAACCGCTGCGCAGTACCCATTCCGTTTCGAGCAGAACGGTGGTCGGGATGAAGATATCACCGGCCTCGATTGCCCGGCGCGCCACCGTAGCCTGAGCGGCATCGTCCGCCGTCAGGAAGCGGACGATCACATTGGTATCAATCGCGCGCACGTCGCTCGGCCTCCTTCGCGATCGCTGCATTCATGTCGTCGATCGACAGCGCCGGTCCGGTCTGCCGCATCGATCCGAACAGGGCATCGACGCTGGTTGCGGCGAACATCGGCGTCGACTTGAGGAGTACGCCATCCGGCGTATTCTCAACCGTGAGCCGAGTTCCTGCTCCCCATTGGAGCTGATCGCGAATGGCCTTAGGCAGGATGACCTGGCCCTTGGTCGAGATGACAGTCGTCAGCCGGTCATGTGCGCCCACGGCATGTTCCCCAGATGTAAGACGAAAGTAAGATAGGCCTATGTAGGCCGTCGGGCAAGTGAGCAATGCGAGCACCCGTTAGGGCGCTGGCATCGCCAAATAGCGATCAGCCGGTGATACCACCACCTTGCGACTTCGGGCATGTGCCCAGCGGTCCGCGGCGATCGACGACAGTAATCCGGCGTGCCTTGGCTTCGATCACCAGCCGCTCGAGAACGCCATTGCCGGGGAACGCCACGACGTAGCGCGGATCGAGGCTGAGCATGCGCTCGTTACGCTGGAACCCGGCGCGGGCACCGAGCCGCATATCGAGAGCGAACACCACTTGAGGGACCTTGTGGCGTTCAGCCCAGGATGAGGCGAGACGGTCAATGCCCTTGCTGTCGCCGCCATGGACCAGCACCATGTCGGGAACGCGGGCACGAACCTTGTCGAGTGTCGCCCAGATGTTGTCGGCAAAGGCAAGCGCATCGGCCTCGCTGCTGCGACCCATCCGGCCCCCGGCAAAGACCACCGGAGTGCCCTCGGGCGTTGCTGCCCGGCGCTTGGCTTCTGAACGCGCTCGGAGAAAATCACGACCTTGTACGAGCGCCGAGGTCAAGGTTGCACTGTGGTTGAGCCGCGAGCTGGAGACTGGCTTCCAGGACGAACCGAACTCGTTGAGATAGAGGCTGGCCGCGATCTCGCGCATCTCTTCGTAGGCGAGCATGGCGCTTTCGGCGCATTGCGCACGCTCGACCTGGGTCTCGAGGTCGTGGGTGTGAACCTCGGATCCATCGGCGGTGGCAACGAGGGCACGGACTTCGTCGATCGCCCGGTCGAGCGCGGTGCCTTTGCGCTCTGCGGCGCGGTGAAAGAGGTTCACGATGGCCCAGCCCAGATCCTCGGCATCGGCCTCGAGCGCGGTGCCGGTGACAAGCGCGAAAAGATCGGACCAGACGGCTTCAAGGGTCTGCGAAGCAGCTTCGCTCGAAGGAAAGTCGGTGGTGGAAAGCGGGGCCGGGCCGATCGTGAAGCCGGATAGATCGAGACCGGAAAGCTGGTCGGCAAATGACGTGTGCATGGGAACCTCCTGACGGTTTGGTACCGGCGGGGAGCCTCATGCTCCTTGCGCCGGCGAGAGCCCGTCAGGGCCGGTCAGTCCTGCGTCCCGCACGCCCCAAAGGGCGGAAACCCGCTTGGCGAGGCTGGCGCGGGCAGGCGTGCTGCAAGCGCGCCAACACGGGCCTAGCCAAGCCGGGTTGCGGGACGCGGATGACCGGCCCAGGGCCTCTCTCGCGGCGCCGTGGGGCTGCGGCGGCTGCGCCGAACCCGTCTGGATGGTGGAAGAACACGCAAAGACGTTCAGGCCGCGCGCTTACGATAGACGCCCTCCCCGTTCGACATGTGGCCAAGGCACTCGTACTCGCCGAAGAGCGCCTCGAACCGCGGTGCGATCTGCGTCAGCCAGCGGCGAGCACGACCGGTTCGCGGATGGCGCCAGTCGCTTTCCCAGTAGGGGCCATCCTCGCGCTCGGCGATCCAGACCGCGACCAGACTGCCATATGTCGAGACACCGAAGTCGGCGTAGGCATTGCGCATCAGAATGCGGTCCTCGCGCCCGCGCCATCCGTCATGGGGAATAAGCGAGGGAAAGGCGGCTGCCGCCCGCTCGCGAAGATCATCGCGCAGCCACTCGTATTCAAAGTCCCAGTCGGCGTCATCGCCTGTTTCCAGAACCTGGAAGGCGACGACCGCACCCGAAGGGTAGCTGACAGAGCGTCCCATCGTGCCTCTCCCCTCAGGCTGCGAGCGCGTCGGGTATGTCGCCGCCGCGCCCATCATCGTCATCCATGGCCGAGGCACGACCGCCAAGCTTCAGCAGAAGGCTGGCAGCTTCTTCGGCTTTGGCCGCTGCCGTCAGGATGGCACGGTCGTCGTCCTTGAGCAGCTTGAGCCAGTGCTCGATGTAGCTCGCGTGGCTGTCGAGATGGGCAACTGGAAGGCCCAGCTCGGCCCCAAGCATTGCGCTCGAAAGCTCGGCTACGAGCTCCTCAGCCGCATAGGCTGCGGTCCCGAAGCGGTTCTTGAGATCACGCCCGAGCCGACTGCCATGCCCGGTCCAGTGCGAAAGCTCGTGCGCCAGTGTCGCGTAGTAGTGGTCGAAGCCGCTGAACAGGCTGGCCGGCGGCATCGTGATCCGATCGATGCCGGGCTCGTAGTAGGCTTCCGAGCCGTGGTTCCTGAGGCTTGCCGGGATCGCTGCGAAGAAGGCATCGAGCTCGGCTTCGCGGCCTTCGGGCTCGACCAGTTCCAGCGTCGCGGCGGGATGGAAATGCGCGGGCAGGCCTTCGACCTGATCGGCATTGAAGACAGGATAGGCCTTGAGCACCCGGCGGGCCTCGTCGGTCTTCTCGCCGGTATCCGGTGCCTCGACCTCCTTGGTGTAGCTCTTGTAGAAGATCGCGATGGTCGCCTTGGCGCCTTTGCGCACTTGCCCGCCAAGCTCCTGCGCCTGCCGATAGGTCATCCAGAAGGGCGAGGCATAGCCGCATATGTCGGCGACCATCCAGAGCCAGAAGCAATTCATGCCCCGGTAGGGGATGCCGCAGGCCCGCAAGGGCCGCGAGACGGGAACACCGCGCCAGGGCTGGACCCATGGCTTGGTGCCAGCCTCGAGCCGGACGATGATTTCCTGGGTAATTCGAGCTGCGGGCGAGAGCGCGCTGCCTTCGCGGGGACGGTACTTGGTCATGAGAGGTTCTCCTGAGCGGTATCCCCGTGGGCGCTCCTGCCCACGGATTCCGCCCCCAGGGGCGCCCCCTCTCCTCTCACTTGAACAAATGAAGCGGCCCCTCGGGGAGTGCCCGAGGGACCGCTTCAAGGGTCCGCGATCTGTCAGCCTGTCAGGAGGAGGTCAGGCTGCCAGGTCGCGGGGGGAGGCATCGGCTTGCGCGCCATCATCGCCAGCGCCAGCGCAATCGACCTGCTCGCCATCCGCAGGCTCGGCATCGGTTATAGCCCCAACATCGGCATAAGCCGCACCGAACCGCATGACATCCGGCACCCAGGCCAGGGCGCGCTCGCGTTCAGCGACTTCGGCGATCGTGGTGCCGGCGAAGATCCGCTCCGCGCTTGCCGCCAGATCCGCCTTCTTCACCGAGGCATAGCGGGCGGCCAGTTCCGCGCCGCCGACTTCGCCCAAAGCTTCGAGGATGACCTGCTTGGGCACGCGGTCGAAGAAGTTCGCCGCGGTTGGCCGCCACCACTGCGCAATATCGATGCCGATCAGCGCGCCGAGGTGATCCTGGAACGGGATCCGGCGCTCGCCGCTCATGTTGAGGCTTGCCTCGAGCGAGCTGGCCACGACATGACCGAGCCAGCCTGCGCGTGCCTCGTCGGAGAGGGCCCGGAACCGGTCGAAGCGTTCGCACTGGTCACGCCCGGCGCGCCAGGTCTCGTCAAGCCCAGAGCGAAGCTCTGCCAGCGCGCGGGTCGCTACGGCATCGCCCGGCTCGAACCCCACGATCGGACCGTTCGGCACACCGCCCCGGATGGTCGAGGCGCTGCGCGCCTGCCAGTCGTGGCTGTCGGCATCCGCGAGCGTGAAGACCATCACATCGAGCGCAAGACCCGGGTCCGATGCAAGGTGCAGCGCGAGAACATCACGGCGCTGCATCGCCAGCTCGTCAACGAGGCGGCGCGAGAGCGTCGAACGCCGCCCGCCAGCATCGTCGTCGGCACTGACGACTTCGATACCGCCGTCATCGCTCGAACCAGCCTCTGCACGCTCGCCGTAGAAGACCGGCTGGAGCACCGGCTTGCCCTCGCGCGACAGCGTCAGGATCATGCCGGCCGTGCCCTTGCTATCCTCGGGCAGAACCGGCGGGCGATTGCGGATGTCCTGCGTCTCGCGCTCGATGGCCGCGATCGCCGCTTCGGCAGCCTCGATGGCCTCAGGTGCGCTTTCCTCATCTTCGAGGACGGCTGCGTGCTCATCCCACGAGGCATCGAGTGCTTCGAGCCGCGCGACTTCTGCTTCGCTGAGCGGCGCAGGCTCGGCCGGCAGTCGGACCAGACCTTCGACGAGATCGTGGCTCGCGTAGGGATCGAGCGTCGGCTTGACCCAGGCGAGCCCGTTTTGCGCGGCAATCGCGCGCGCTTCCTCATCCATCTTCGCCGTAGCGAGCGCTTCCAGCAGTGTCACATCGACCCAGCTTTCGGTGTCGGCGTTATCGAAGAGCTCGCGCTCGATCCTGCCGCCTGCCGCGAGATATGCATCGCGGCCGACAAGCTTCGCGCGCGGGTCACTGCCGCGGACAGTGCCGGTTAGCACCATGCGGCGGATGCTGTCCGGGGTCGGCGTATAGTAAGCCCCGGAAATCTCGGCGAAGACGCGCGCCTGGATCTGCTGGTCCGATGTCGCGCCATAGGCCTTGGCCATATCGAGCGTGATCTCGCCGGTTGCCAGCGCTTCGAAAACGACTGGCGCCAGCGTCGCGAGCCGCAGCCTGCCCTCGACGAAGCGGACCGTGAGCCCGAAGCGCCGTGCCACCTGCTCGGTACTCGCACCGCCCTCGATCAGCGCAGCGAAGGCCTGCGCTTCGTCGGCGGGGTTCATCGCGAGGCGGTGGAAGTTCTCGGCAAGGCTTGCCTCGGGGGCGGTCTCGCTGTCGGCATCGAGCACGAGGCAGGTCACCTGGTGATCGCGCGGCAGCACTTTGTCTTCGGCAAGGGCCAGCATCGCCCGGCGGCGGCGCTCACCGGCCTCGACCTCGAACTTGCCCTTGGCCCCGGCACGAACCACAAGGTTCTGCAGGAGGCCATGTGCGGCGATGCTGGCCTTGAGTTCGGCATCGGCGGTCGGATCGCCATGGCGGCGGACGTTGCGCGGCGAGGATACAAGCTTGTTCAAGGGTATTGTCTGAAACATCGTCTTCACTCCTGACAACGAGCCCGTCACTCACGCCGACCATCGGCGCCTCACTGGCTCAATCAGGGCAAAGCCCCCTCCCCTCTTGGTTTATGGCAGAACGGCAGCAATCCCGGCTTGGGACCAGCTTTGGCAAACTGTGGGACGTTGCTGCCATTTCCGCGCCGCCGCTTCAGCGGCGGGTTCAGCGCCAAAACCCGACATTCAGCTAACCCGCCACTTGGCACGAATTGCGACTGCAACCGGGCCGGTCGCGGACCGGCAGGTTTCCGTTCGCAAGAGGCAAAAGCCGCCCTTAAGCACGTCCGCAGCCGGATTGAGCCCATACACGCCGGGGGGAGAACGGCTGATGGCACTCGGGATGTGTACATGTCCACCGGCTTGGTTCTCATACCATGCCAGCGAACTGCCAGCTTAGTCTAAGCCGGTTTGCAGGGTATGATAAGCACGTTCAAAGGCCGATCAGGCTTCGCATTTGGTAGTCCGCCGCCAGTTGGCATACCACTTCTGAAAGGCGATGGAGGGCACGTCGGAAGGTACGGAAACCTCCTCGCCGGCGATGGGCACTTCTCCGGGCCAAGCGGTCGATAGGTTGCGTTTGTCCTCACCGAGAATGACAGGGGTCAAAAGATCGAAAATGCGCGGCATGATGGCGTTCTTGCCGAAGTTGCGACGCGCGATGACGATGTTTCGGCACTGCCCCTCCGCAAGCGGCACCGCATAAATGATCAGCAGCGCCTCTCGTCCCGGATTCTTCTGCGGAATGCCCAGGCTCATCGCATGCGGCGGATGGAAGGCAACCCACCCGATATCGGGCGGCGTCTCACTTCCCCTCGTCTCGACCCACCAATCCATCCGAAACCCGCCATCGGCATGTTGATCGAGGCGGTGGCCTAGCTGTGCATTCGGCATTTTGCCGAGCGCCCGACCAAACGCTGCACCGATGCTGCGGGGGTGGACGAAGGGGATATGTGCGACATCAAGGGATGTCTGCACGCTTCGACTCCAATGCACCGGCCAGTCGCGCTCCACAATGGACCCGAACCAGCCCTGTCCGAGCGGCGCAGGCATGGCGAGCGGCGGCGCCTGCTCGGCAACACCTGCGTAAATCCACAACAGCCCTTCTGCCTCTTCGCATGCCAGCGCCTGTGCGCGGACCGGCGACAGCTTGGCATCAGGGTTGAGCGGGATCGCACGGCATGCGCCCGTTCCGTCGAACCGCCAGCCGTGGAAAGCGCATTGGATTGTATCGTCTTGAGTCAGCTTGCCGATGGAGAGCTTGATGCTGCGATGGGGGCAGCGATCGATGAGGGCCTGCGCGCGCCCGGACCGGTCACGGAAGACGACGATCGGTAGACCATCAAGGACGAGCGGCAGGAGCTTACCGGGTTTCAGCTTGGTGCTGGCGGTGATAGGGGTCCAATGACCGGCGAGCGCAGGAAAGGTGACGGTGCGCATCACCGTGACTCCACCTTGTCGGCAACGAGAAACCACATAAGCGCTCCAGCCACGCCGAATGCGGAACTCGATCGACGCACCGTCAGCCCCGCTTCGGCAAACGTTTTGGCGTAGTCGTGGGTGGGTATGTAGTCGCCGATCACGACCCGCCCGCCCGGTTTCAACACGCGCGCGATCTCTCGACAGGCCTGAGCTTGGTTCGTTTTCGGCGCGATATTGTGGAGGCAAAGCAGCGAGAGCACGACGTCGAAACTGGCATCGGCAAACGAAAGTTGAGTCGCGTCCTCCGTGCGGACTTCGGCGCGATCTGCGACCCCTTCTATGGCGATGTTGCGATGCGTTGCGGCGTCGGTGTTGTCGCTCAGGTCCTTCGCCGACCAGATGTCGACACCTACGGCACGGCCGCCCCGGGTCAGTCGCTTGGCCGCGCCGATAAGCAACATCCCCGCGCCGGTCCCGACATCCAGTACCTGCTCGTTCCCGCGCCAGTCGATGAGGTTGAGCAACGCGTCTCGCGTGCGGAGCTTACCGGCCAGGCCGTATTGCAACATGGCAAGCCCCAGAATCAGCGGGATGGAGCCCGCGATAGCCAAGACCCATCCGATCGCATCAGCGAAGCGAACTGGCCTGGAAACGGCCAACCCGATACCGACTGCTACGATAGCACCGCCGATCCCGAGCATGCCCAGCATGATACCAGGAGCGTCCCAGCCATAACGTGCTTTTTCGTTGGAATGAGCCATTGGTTGGACCATGTTAAGGTTGCGACTTTATTAAACAGACGAGTTCGTATAATAAATAGAGTGTTTCATGGTCAAGCCTCAAACGACACTTGAGCCCTCAGCACGGCTCGGCCGCCCCCGCGACCCAGCCAAGGTTGAGGCCATTCTCGATGTGAGCTGGCGGCTGTTTCTCGCGCACGGGGTCGATGCCATAAGCGTGGATACGATCGCGGCCGAAGCTGGCGTGGCGAAAGCCACGGTTTATGCCTATTTCCCGGACAAGCGCGCCCTGTTCCAGGAGGGTGTGCGACGCGAGATGGTGAAGATCGAGGAGGCTCAGCGTCTCGGATCGCCCCCGCCCGCAGACGCGACGCTCAGGGACGTTCTGATTACATTCGGCATCGGCATCATGAGCTTCCTGACGAGCCCGGGCGCGGTCGATTTTTACGGATCACTGTCCGGCGAACTTAGGCGAGACCCCGAGCTCGCACGGATGTTCTACGACGCCGGACCCGGGCAAACATTGGCAAATCTGGATGCCATTCTCGCCGGACCGCTGGCGGTAGGGCTGGTTATCCCGAGCGTGCGAACGGCGTCTGAAATGCTGATGGGGATGTGGCAGGGCATGACGAGCTTTCAGCTCATGCTAGGCATAGACCACGACGAGGTGGTAAGCTCGATACCAAGGCGGGTCGAGGCGGGCGTCGATGCTTTTCTGAAACTAATGAGCTGATCAGGCGGTTTCGCAGGGGCATCATCGCCACGCCGCCTAACCATTGGCGTGTTCACTCACCACGATCGACGCTCGACCGCCGTTGATTTGCCGCCGACAACTTCCGTCCGACGCCCTCACTTGAAGGAACGTCTGTTTTCAAGCTGTGCGGCTGGTTCGCCGAATGGCCTCTATTGGGCGGCGTTGCCGACTTTCTGCTTTCCCCTTCGCGATCGGCAGGTTTTGGTTCGATGCGACCTTCAAAGTTGCTGGAATGAGCGACCGGGTCTGGTCGGCAGCTGACGGAAGCTCCTGGGACAATGCCGTCGTTCTTGGAAAGCTATTCGAACGGCAGGACTCTAGCCCTTAGCCGATGTTTAGTCGCCTGAAGTCAGGTTGGATCCTACTCATCGTTGTCGCGCTTGCGCCTCCGAGGATTGCTATATCGGCGGTGATACGAAACCAGCATCACGAGCCAGAGCAGGCTGCCGCCCGCGATGATCAGGCCGGTCATCATCGCGGGTCGTCCAGGCTGAACTGATCATCGTCCTCGTGGTAGGTGAAGATCTCGGCGTAGCGGCCCCAGTTGGTGACGGTCTTCAGCGTCTCGTCGGCGAAGTCCTCGCTCATGTGGTCTTCCAGTTCGTCGCGAAAGCGGCGCGCCGGGGCCTTGTGGCTGGCGCGTTCGTCGAGGATGCGCCGAATGTGCTGTGCAAGCGGAACGTAAGCCAAGAGCGCCTCGCCAAACATCGCCTTGCGGTGATCGACCTCGGCCCCGGCATAGCGCCGCGCCGAGGGGGTCAGCACCAGTTCTGCGCCGCGCAGCTCCGCAAAGCGCAGCATCTGCAGGGTCTCGGCGATCGGGAACAGATCGTCGACTTCAAGGTTCAGCGAGTCGGCAAGGTCAGCCATGCTGGCGCTGCCATTGAAGGGCGTGCCGTCGACTTCCTCGATCAGACCGGCGAGGGTGTTGGTCGAGACGTGCGGCAGCACCATGGCGATGCCGGTGCCGGGGAACACGCCGTCGCGAGCGGGCCGCGAGGAGATCTGCTTGGCGGTCATGCGTGCGTAGATGTCATCGACCAGCGCGCGGAAAGGTGGGTCGAGCCTGTCTCGCGGACGCGGGAGGTCGACCTTGATCTCGGCCACCACGCGGCCCGGATTGGAGGAGAACACCAGAATGCGGTCGCACATCTGCACCGCTTCCTCGATATTGTGCGTCACAATCAGGATCGATTTGATCGGCATGCGACCTTCCGACCACAAGTCGAGCAGGTCGGTGCGCAGCGTCTCGGCCGTCAGCACGTCGAGCGCGGAGAATGGCTCGTCCATGAGGAGAAGCGAGGGGTTCACCACCAGCGCGCGGGCAAGGCCGACGCGCTGGCGCATGCCGCCTGAGAGCTCCTTGGGGTAGGCGTTCTCAAAGCCGTCGAGGCCGATGAGGTCGATTGCTGCGAGTGCGCGGGTGCGGCGCTCCGCGGCGGGAACCTTTTGCGCCTCCAGTCCCAGTTCGACGTTTTCCTGCACCGTGAGCCAGGGAAACAGCGCGAAAGTCTGGAACACCATTGCGACCGTCGGATCGGTGCAGTCCTCGCTCGCGATCCGCCGGACCTCACCCATGCGCGGGCGGATCAGCCCGGCGATCGAGCGCAGCAGCGTGGATTTTCCCGAACCCGAACGGCCCAGCAGGCCGACGACTTCATTCTGGTAGAGCGTGAGGTCGACGTCTTCGAGGACGAGATGGCCACCGGGCGGCGGACCATAATAGTGGTTGAGACCCCTGACCTCGATCAGCGGCTGCGTCGGGGCGCCGGACAATGTTTGCGTGGCCATTCGATCACTCCGGGTAAATCAGTCAGGACTGGCGCAAGCGGCGCTCGCCAAAGGCATAGAGCGGCCGCCAGACCATGCGGTTGAAGCCGAGAACGAGGAGGCTCATCACGCCGACGCCAAGAGCGACACGAGGGTAGTCACCCGCCGTCGTGGCATCGGCGATGTAGGCGCCAAGGCCGTGCGCTTCGAGATGATGGCTGCCCCAGGTCACGACCTCGGCAACGATCGAGGCATTCCACGAGCCGCCCGAGGCCGTCAGCGCGCCGGTGATGTAGTAGGGGAAGATGCCCGGCAGCGCGACTTGCCGCCACCACTGCCAGCCTTTGACCGCATACATGCCCGCCACTTCGCGCAGGTCGTTGGGGATCGCGCTTGCGCCAGCGATCACGTTGAACAGGATATACCACTGCGTGCCCAGGATCATCAGCGGCGAGAGCCAGATGTCGGGCATCAGGTTCCAGCGGACGATGGCGATCACCGCGAAGGGAAACAGCACGTTGGCCGGAAAGGCTGCGAGAAACTGGGCAATCGGCTGCACCCGCTCGGCAAGGCGGGGCCTGAGGCCGATCATCACACCCAGCGGCACCCAGATCGGGCTGGCGAGGATGATCAGCAGGATCACGCGCAGCATCGTCACCATGGCGAGGCCGACGGCCGTGCCGATGTCGCCAAGGCGGAGCGAGGTCAGCACATAGTGCGCGGTCCAGCCCAGCGCCGCGGCAACGCCCACCCAGACCAGTGCCTGCCACAGGCGCTCGAACCACGGGTTGGCAGCACCCTCTTCGCGGCGCTGGTGTTCGCGGCGCGCGGGTTCGAGCGCCAGCAGCAGCTGGCCAATCGCTGCGAATGGCGCAATCAGCAGCGGCAAGGCCCTTGTGCGGCGGAGCAAGTCATAGACCCAGCTCTGCGGCTGGTCGGCGCTGGCGGTCTGTTCGAACCGAAAGCGATCAGCCCAGGCGACGATGGGCCGGAAAAACAGCTGGTCGTAGGCAAGGATCACCAGCGCCATCATCCCCACGGCCCAGCCCACGGAGCGGAAATCCTGATGCTGGATCGCAATCGCCAGATAGGAGCCGATCCCCGGCAGCGTGACGGTGGTGTTGCCGACCGTGATCGCCTCCGAGGCAACCACGAAGAACCACCCCCCGGACATCGACATCATCGCATTCCACACCAGGGCGGGCGTCGCGTAGGGCAGGTCGAGCCGCAGGAACCGCCGCACCGGCGACAGGGCAAAGCCCTCGCACACTTCTTCCAGATCATCCGGCAGGCCGCGCAGCGACTGGTAGAAGCTGAAGGCCATGTTCCATGCCTGTGAGGTGAAGATCGCAAACACCGAGGCCAGTTCGACGCCCAGCACGTTGCCGGGGAACAGGTTCATGAAGAAGGTCACAGTGAAGGTCAGGAAGCCGAGGATCGGCACGGACTGAAGGATGTCGAGCGCGGGCACGATAATCTGCCCGGCATGCCTGCTGCGCGCAGCCAGCGTCGCGAAGATCAGCGTGAACACAGTGGACGCGATCAGCGCGGCAAACATCCTGAGCACCGTGCGCAGGGCATAATAGGGCAGATAGATCGGATCGAGCGTGACCGGCTCAAGATGCAGCCGCGACAGCGGTTCGACCGCGCCCTCCGCCGCATGGAACACCAGCAGCGCGAGCCCGGAGAGAATGATGAATGCAATCGCATCCTCGCGGTTGGGCCGCGTCAGACGTAGCATCCGCGAGAACGAGGGCAGGATCGCGGTCGGGTTCTTGTCAGGGCTCATGCGCTGGCCTTGCCGGTCTGAAGGTTGGTGGCAGCCACAGGCTCAGAACCCTGCATGGAAGCGGGCGCCAAACACATTGGCAGGGCCGCGATCGCGGTTGTAACCGGGGTTGGCAATGTGCTGGTAATCGAGCGTGATCGCCGCCCAGCTTGCCGGACGAAAGGCGTAGTATGCCTCGATGATCTGCTCATCACCCGGATGGGGCAGCGCGCCATCGCCCACCAGCACGCCAAGCCCACCGGCCGCCAGCCAGCGCTGATGCGCGGCGGAGATGCCGTTGACCACTACGGCCACGCCCAAGGTGTCCTGCCTGCGGTGCCAGCCAGCGCCCTTCAGCGCGCTTCCAACGGCAAGGCTGCGGTCGATGTCGGTGAAATCGTAAGTCTCGATAGCCCCGTCAGTCGTGCCCGCCCGCACGAAGACGCCGAGGTTTGCGTTCACATCCTGCTCGGCATTGAGTGCGATGCCGAAGCGGCTCTGCTTGCGGCGCGCGGGCGCAAGATCCGGCGCGTTCCCGGTAGCATGGGCCAGCGCGAGGGCATCGTCAAACCTCGCGAACATGCCCCGGTTGCGGAAACCGGTCACGCGCAGGGCACCATTGCGGCCGCCAAGCTGCCAGCGCCGCTCGCCTTCGACAATCACCGCGTTCTGGCTGAAATCGCTTTCCAGCTCGATGCCGTTGGGGACTTTCGAGAGGTTGTAGAACCCCGCGCGCAGCGTCCATGGCCCCTGATACCATTCGGCGGCGATGCCATAGGTATAGCCCCAGGCATTGGCGGCGTAGTCGAAGCTGCCGGTATCGACGAGGGACCAGTTGAGGAAATCCCCGCGCGGATCATGCGCGAACCGGTTGGTATCGAAAATGTCGCCCACGCCCATCTTGCCCGCCGTGATAACGATGCGGTTGGCAGTGGTATGGCCGCGCAGCTGGTTGATCCCGGCATCCAGCGCCACTCCGGCGCCGCCCAGCGCGATCGTCTGGCGCACGAAAGCGCGCTGCAATTTGAAGTAGGGGCTGAGCTTGCCGACCTTGTAAGCCTCGGCGCTCGGAAACCCCGCCACACCTAGTGTATTCGACAAACCGAAGCCCTGATCGATCTCGGAGTTCACCCAGAGCTCAGCACCCCGCCACGGCCGCGCGCCGAGAAAGAGCGTGACATCGCTGGTTGATTTGACCTGATGCGGAGTGAGGCTGTTGTCGCCGGCATAGGGCGAGGCAAAGCCGCCCGCGCCTTGCACGACCGTTGTGATCTGGCCGTGGACAGCAATGGCCTGCTCGCCGGCAGGCATGTCGTCTGCATGCGCGGGTGTCCCTGTGAGGCAGGCAACAGCAAGAGCAGCGCCGAGACCCGTGCGCTTGGTGCAGAAAGGAAGTTTGAGAAACTTGGTCATCGTGATCCGGTCCTTGGCTGGCAAGAGCCCACCGCAGGACCGGACCGGTGCGCTACACCGCGCCAGTCACCCGCCTCGATCGGCTGTTCGACACTTGGACGAGAGAGACAAGCGAGCCTGCGGCCCGACTGTCGCCTTCGTCGGCGTCCGTTTTGCGACTTCGGGGCATTGGTGTTTCCATTGAGAAATGGGGTGAATGGTCGAGCCCGACCGACTCGACTTGGCGCGCCATATACCCTAGGGGGGTATGGTATCAAGCTCAAAGGGACCACTATGAGCCATGTCGCCGCCGAGAAGCAAAAGCTGCTCAATCGCCTCAAACGCCTGCGCGGCCAGATCGACGCTCTGGAGCGCGCGATCGACGCCGATGTGGAATGCGCACGCGTGCTCCAGCAGGCGACAGCGTGCCGCGGCGCGCTCGAAGGCTTCATCGCCGAAGTGATCGAAGATCACATCCGGGAGCACATGGTCGATCCCGGCCTTGCCGTGAACGACCCGAAGGTTCTTGCCGCCGAGGAACTCGTATCGATCATCAAGGCCTACATGCGATAGAGCTTCGCGGCGATGTCAATTGCGGTCATGTTGGCATTAGGGGCTGAGTTATGTCGTGGCGATCTGCAGTCTGCATGTCGCGGCCAGATATAGTGACGGTTCTGGCGATCGAGCGGCCTCATAGTCAGCGAACGACAGGTTCTGGTGGGAGCTGCCGTCCTACAAACGATCAGCGAACGGCGTAAACTGGTCGGGTGCTGCCGCAAGCCAAAAGCCAAACCGAGCGACAAAGCGGCGCTTCGAAAGCGAGTTGCCGAATGCGCGCTTTTGCCGGACGTCGAGAACCGACTTCCATTTGGACTGGTAGGTCATATGTTATCTGTGAGAGAACATTGCCTACTATAGGCAGCTTAGAAGATGATCCGATCCCGCTCACGTTGTGGCCACTCTCGATGTGTTGTTACCTCAGACAAGCCGACCTAATCTCATGGCTAGTGAAGGACCAATGTCCACCTAGCCAGCGGATTGTATCGGGATGTATCGCTGGCGAATAAAGACTCCATCGCGAAAGGGTTAGGTCGACACGCATTTATTTTGGCTATCGCTGCCATTTTGGGTTTGGAATGTGTCCCAAGGTAGGGCGGCGATTGGCAGAACATGCCAGCGACTTTGGTGCCTCGTTCAGCCATCGCTTGCTTGACGAGATCAGGTTTGCCTGCAGCTTCGGCATGCTCAGCGCTGCGAAGACAATTGGGACTGGGGTAAGCCTCACTGCGCTTTGCCGCCTAGACGTTGGTGCGGGTCCGAAAGGCCTCTTTCGGGGAAACTCTGCAAGGAATAGTTGTGGGTTCGGCTTCCTTTTGTTCGCCGAGGGTCCGCAAATTTGCGCCACTGATGTACCATCGCAAGAACCACATTCTCGAAGCGGAAGCTCGGCACTGCTCTGAATGCAGCGGAACCCTTGCTTTTTTGTCCAATATGCCGATCAATCCTGTGACCGCCTTCAGCCAGAATGATCGACGAGGCTGTCCTTGCCGCCACAGAGTACTCTCTACGATAAGATCATCGACCGCCACCGTGTCTGCAGGTTGAATGACTTGGGCGGGCCGGGCGAGCGCTTGTTGCTCTATGTCGATCGCACCGTACTCAACGAATATACGAGTCCGCAGGCATTCAATGCCTTGCGTAATGCTGGCCGGTCGGTATGGCGACCCGGAGCCGCCATCGGTGTGGTCGATCATGTCAATTCCACCGCGCCTGATCGCTCTGGGGTTGCCGCAGATATCCATGCGCAGCAACAAATCGACTATTTCACGCGCAACGCCCGTGATTTCGGGTTCGAGATGTTTGACCTGTTTCACCCCATGCAGGGGATCGAGCATGTCGTCCTGCCCGATCTTGGCTGGGTGATGCCAGGCATGGTCTTTGCTGCAGGCGACAGTCACACCACGACCTATGGTGCCTTCGGCTCGGTCGGCTTCGGCATTGGCACATCGGATATCGAGCACCTGCTCGCGACGCAGTGCCTGCCCTATACCCGGCTCAAGACCATGCGCGTAGTGGTCGATGGCTCGCTGCCGCTGGGGACGACGGCCAAAGACATGGTCATGGCGCTGATCCGCCAGATCGGTGCGGCGGGCGCGCATGGGCATGCGCTCGAATTTGCCGGGGAAGCCGTGCGTTCGCTCGGGATCGAGGGGCGCATGACCTTGTGCAACATGGCGGTGGAATGCGGCGCGCGGGTGGCGTTGATCGCGCCGGACGAGGCGGTGCTGGCCTATGTCGCGGGGCGGCCGCGCGCGCCGAGCGCCGAGATGCTGGCGCGGGGCTGGGAAACATGGCGCACGCTCGCCAGCGATCCGGACGCGCGGTTTGACCGGGACGTAACGCTCGAAGCCGCCGCGATTGCTCCGATGGTGACCTGGGGGACAAGCCCGGATCAGGCGCTGCCGATTACCGGGACGGTGCCCGATCCCGCCGCGCTGCCTGCGGCGGCGCAAGCAGATGCGGTGCGGGCGCTCACCTATATGGGGCTGGAGCCGGGGACCCCGCTCAGTGCGATTCCCATCGACCGGGCGTTTATCGGATCATGCACCAATGGCCGCCTTTCGGACCTGCGCGATGCAGCACGGGTGCTGATGGGGCGCAGGGTTGCGCCGGGGGTTCGAGCGATGATTTCGCCCGGAAGCAGCACGGTACGCCGCGCGGCGGAAGCAGAAGGGCTCGACCAAATCTTCACAGCAGCGGGCTTCGAGTGGCGCCAGTCGGGCTGTTCGATGTGCCTCGCGATGAACGATGATGTGCTCAGTCCCGGCGAACGCTGCGCCTCCAGCACCAATCGCAATTTCGAGGGTCGGCAGGGCACCCGCGGGCGCACCCATCTGATGAGCCCCGCGATGGTCGCGGCAGCAGCGGTCGCTGGCCATCTCGCCGATGTGCGCGAGATCGGCGGATGAACACGGGGTTTGTGCGGCTTACCGCGACAGCAGCTGTGTTAGCGGGTGCGAACATCGATACCGATGTGATCATGCCGAAGCAGTTTCTGAAAGGCATTGACCGCGCAGGGCTGGCACGCGGGCTGTTCCACGATCTGCGGTTCAGCGCGGACGGGACGTCCGATCCGGCCTTCGTGCTCAATTGGCCGGGAATGGAGCAGTGCCGTATTCTGCTGACCGGGCCAAACTTCGGCTGCGGTTCCTCGCGCGAGCATGCAGTGTGGGGCATGCTGCAATATGGCATCCGCGCACTCATCGGCACAACCTTCGGTGCGATCTTTGCAGACAATGCGAACAATAACGGGCTGCTGCTAATCAGCCTTGAGCCCGAGATGCATTCGGCGCTGATGGCGGCGGCGAATAGCGGGGCCGAGGTGACGATCGATCTGGAGACGCAAGTCATCGCTGTGGGCCTCCTCACCGTACCCTTCGCCATCGAGCCGTCGCTGCGCCGCGCGATTATGCTCGGGCTCGATCGCATTGGCGAGACGCTGCTGCTGGCGGATCAGATCCGCACATTTGAAGCTGACTATTTCACCAGTGCGCCTTGGCTTCTCGATGATCAGCCGAAATGACGCCGGTCTGCGGGCATCCCGATATCCTGCCCGGCTTTTGCTGGTTCGATGCGGAAGTGGACAGGGTTTCGATCCGCTTTGCAACGGCAGGTAGCGGACCGCCTCTACTTCTGCTGCACGGCCATCCGCAAACGCATCTGACCTGGCACAAGATCGTGCCGCGGCTCGCCGAGCGCTTCACTGTAGTGATGAGCGATCTCAGGGGGTATGGCGACAGTGCCAAGCCACCGGGCGGCGCGGAGCATGTGGCCTATTCCAAGCGGGCGATGGCGCTCGATCAGGTGGGGCTGATGCGGCTACTGGGGCATGAGCAGTTCGCCGTAGTGGCGCATGACCGGGGGGCGCGAGTAGCCCACCGGATGGCGCTGGATCATCCGGATGTGGTTACGCGGATGGTGCTGCTCGATATCGCGCCGACGGCGACGATGTATGCGCAGACGAACATGGAGTTCGCGCGGCGCTATTTCTGGTGGTTCTTCCTTATCCAGCCTTACGATCTTCCCGAAAGGTTGATTGGGGCGGACCCCGACCATTTCCTGGATACACACCTTGCTGCGCAGACCAAGATCGCAGGCTCCGCCGATCCGCGCGTGATCGCGGAATATCGGCGCTGCTATGCTGATCCGGCGACGCGCCATGCGATCTGCGAGGACTACCGGGCTTCTGCGGGGATCGATCTGGTGCATGATGCGACGGACGCCGGTGCGCAGATTGCCGCGCCGCTCATGGTGCTATGGGGCAGCATGGGGACAGTGGGGTCGCTTTGGGACGTGCTGGCCACGTGGCAGGACAAGGCGCTGGATGTGCGGGGTCACGCAATTGCTTGCGGGCACAGCCCGCAGGAGGAAGCGCCCGAGGCCTTGCTTGCGGCACTGGAGGATTTTCTGTGATCAGGCACTTTGTGGTACTTCCATTGCTGCTGGCCTCTGCCGTGCAGGCAGAGACTGTCCGGATTGACCGCGATACGTGGGGCGTGCCGCACGTCTTTGGCGAAAGTTCGGAGGCGGTGCTCTATGGCGCGGGCTACGCCGAAGCGCAGGACCGGCTGGCGGATATGGAGCAATCACGGCGGCGTGCTTTGGGCCGGCTTGCGGAAGTGCTCGGGCCGTCCGCTGTGCAATCTGATATCGTCTCGCGCCAGCGGCTGCCGGAGAAGGCGGATTTGCTGCGGATGTATGCTGCGCTTCCGGCGGAGTACCAGCGCATGCTGCAGGCCTATGTCGACGGCGTGAACCGCGCGATCGCTGATATCGAAGCGGACCCGGCGCACAAGACGCCCTATGAATTCACGCAGTGGGGCGTGAAGCCCGAGCGCTGGGCGCTGACCGATTTCCTTGCGATGATCGCCAGTTTTCCGCGCGGGCGGGGCGGTTCCGAAGTCACGAACCTCGCATTTTTGCAAGCGATGACGCGGCAGCATGGCGAGGCCAAGGCGCGGCAACTGTTCAATGATTTAGTGCCGGTGAGTGATCCCGATACGCCGACCGTCATTCCCAAGGGCGAGGATCTGGCGCCGGCGCAACCGATGCCGCAAGCCACATTTTTGACGCTTGCGCCGCTGGGGAAGGTGGCCGAACCGATCCCCGCGCCGGGCAGGGATCACAGCCGCTGCCTCGTACTGGGACCGCAGCGCACGGCGAGCGGCAAGGTCATGATGATGGAGGCAACCGCAGACGGGCCGGAAATCCATCTGCATGGCGGTGGGTTTGACAGCGCGGGGTTCACCACGCCTGCATGGGGCGTGCCGATCATGGGGCGCGGGCCCCATCATGGCTGGCTGATCACCTCGGGCCACGGCGACACCACGGATACCTTTGCCGAGAAGCTCGATCCGAGGAATCCGGACCGCTACTGGTTCAAGGGGGAGTGGCGGCCGCTGGAGCGGCAGACGCAGAAGATCCTCGTTAAAGGTGCTGCGCCGGTCGTTCACGAGTTCCGGTGGACGGTACACGGCGCGGTGGTGAGCGAGGACAAGGCGAACGCGATTGCCTATACCCAGCGCTTCGCGATGCGCGGGCACGAGCTGGAAAACTGGGTCTCGCTCGTGGACATGCAGCGCGCGCAATCGATCGGCGAATTCGATGCGGCGGCGGGCAGGATGTCCATCAATTTCGGCATTTGCTACGGCGATGAAAGCGGGCAGATCGGCTTTTGGGAAACAGGCCTGATGCCGCGCCGCGCGCCCGGCACCGATCCGCGCCTGCCCACTCCTGGCACCGGCGAGTATGAATGGAAGGGGTTTCTTTCGCCCTCCGAGCGGCCGCATATGCTAAATCCGAAACAGGGCTATATCCACGCTTGGAACAGCAAGGCGACGAGTTGGAGCCGCGAGGGCGACGACGGGCGTATGGGTGCGACATTCCGCACCTGGCTCGGGAACAAACTGGCGGCACAATCGTATGGCGCGACCTTGGCCGACATGATCGAATACAATCGCCAGATCTGGAACGGCTTTGGCGCGCGCGACCGGGCCAATGCGCCGCCGTACATGTTTGCTCCGATGCTGCGCAGCGCGGCAGCGAGTGCGAACGATGCCGAGGTGACGCAGGCGGTCGAGTTGATACTTTCGTGGAATGGGCGCTACGAGGACCGCGATGCGGATCTGCGCTATGACAATGCGGGGCTGACGCTGTTTCGCACATGGCTGGACGTCGCGCCCAAAGTGCTGTTTGGCCCGGTAATGGGCACGTGGTGGCGGGATATCGACGCCAAGCGCTACCAGAAATACCGCACCGCGCTGCTCTATCGCACCTTGCAGGGTCAGGCGGCGGGGCTGCCGGTGGAGTTCGACTACTTTGGCGGTCGTTCGCGCGATGCGGTGGTGGCCGAGACGATCCGCCAGACGATTGCGACGGCGCGGCCGAAGTTCGGGCAGAGCCCGATGCCGGAGTGGAAGATGCCGATCTTCTGGAAGTATTTCACTGAAGGCACCGAAGATCTTGCGCGGCCGCCCCTGCCCGACGATGACGAGCGCTCTGTCATGCTCTGGGCCGAACTGGGGTTGGGGCCGAAAATGGTGCCGCTCAATGGCGGCGAGGAATGGGTGGGGATGATGGAGCTGACCGTAGGCGCGCCGGTGATCTACACGATCACCGAAGTGGGCGGGCAGAACCAGTTCATCGATCCCGCGGGGCGGGGCACTGCGCACCTCACCGATCAGGTGGCGATGCATGCTGAGAACCGGTTCAAGCGGATCGACCTCGAATCACAGGCTATTTCCGGCGGAAGGCAGTCTTCGCTCCAGCTTGCTTTTGTGCCTAAAAATGGCCCAAGGCCGTAGGACAGGCAGGCAATGGGTATCCAACCTTCTCAAAGTGGAGGCCTTTAGGGAGAAGCGCCTAAAATCAGATTTGCCGCTGAAGCCGTTGGCTGGGAGCGCCAATGATCTTTAAGCACAGGCGTTGGCGATGCGTTTCTCATTTACTAGCTGATGGTAAATGACCAGCAGCGCGACGGCGCTTCCCGCGAGCGCTATTGTGGCGTCAGCCAGAAATATTTCCGGCCCTTTTCGATTGACTTCACCTGTCGCAGGTCGTCGGTCTGTGTCCGCATGCGCCGCTCGACCTTGTCCATCGCTCAGTCGGTACTCTGTTCGTGCTTGCGGTCGACTGCACCACCCGTCATCCGGTCGCCCAACTTCATTGCAATTTTTATGACGAAGCCGAGGCGCGCGGGAAACCGCCGTGAATTGTAACCCTATCCGTGTACCTTGGCAGGTGCCTGTTTAATCCATACCCCATAGGGTATATGACCGCTTTATACCTCGCAGGGTATATTGCAATTTCATACCCTTGAGGGTATACGCTGATTGATGGAGACTCCCATGAATCAGTCCATGACCCAGATTGTCAGACTGCCTAGCCAGCTCGGTGCCCTCATCCAGAGCGAGCGCTTGCGCCGGAACATCACCCAGCAACAGCTGGCTAGCCTGATCGGCAAACACCAAAAGACCATCTCGGCTATCGAGAACGGAAGCGAAGGAACAAAGCTAGGCACGCTGCTCAGCGTGATCGCGGTGCTTGATTTTGATCTGCAGGTTATCCCGCGCCGTAAGGACGGCGCAGACATAGCAGATGTCTTCTAGGATGGCGCGCAAGAAGACTTATGCGCCGCTCGACGTGCTGATCAATGGTCGGCTGGTTGGCCGCCTGGAGAAGGCGCCGAGCGGAGCGATCAGATTCGAATATGCGGCAAATTGGCTGGAATGGGAGCATCGCTTCGCGGTCTCGCTCTCCCTTCCCTTGCGGCCCGCAGCCTATCGCGGTCCTGAGGTTTCCGCCGTCTTCGACAACCTGCTGCCGGACCGGGATACGGTGCGTCGCCGCGTCGCCGAACGCATGGGCGCGCAAGGTACGGACGCTTACAGTCTGCTGGCAGCCATAGGGCGCGACTGCGTTGGCGCGATGCAATTCCTGCCCGAAGGTGAGGCCGTGGGCGAGCCAAGCGTGCAAGGCGACCCGCTGAGCGATCACGACATCGAAGCAATCCTGGCTGATCTGGCGTGGGCACCGCTTGGCCTCGATCGCGACCAAGAGTTCCGGATTTCGGTGGCAGGCGCGCAAGAAAAGACCGCGCTGCTGCGCGTGGATGGGCAATGGCTTCGTCCGAAGGGCGCCACGCCCACCACGCACATCCTCAAGCCGCAGCTGGGCCAGATCCCCACCTCGGACGGCATGATCGACATGACGGACAGCGTCGACAATGAGCATTACTGCATGCGGCTTCTGGCGGCGTTCGGCCTGACTGTCGCGCAAACCGAGATCGCGGCCTTCGGCGAGCGGCGCGTGCTGGTGGTTGAACGATTTGACCGGAACTGGCGCGGTGCGGATCACATCATCCGGTTGCCGCAGGAGGACGGCTGTCAGGCACTCGGCATTCCGCCAACCCTGAAATACCAGAGCGATGGCGGCCCGGGCATGCGGGATATCTTCGGCCTGCTCAAAGGGGCGGACGATGCCCAGGCCGACCAGATCGCATTCTTCAAAAGCCAGATCCTGTTCTGGCTGATCGGTGCGACCGATGGGCACGCCAAGAACTTCAGCATCTTTCTCAAACCCGGCGGCCGCTACAGCCTCGCGCCGCTCTATGACGTCCTGTCTGCGCAGCCGGCCGCGGACAGAGGCCAGATTGCGCCAAACCGATTCCGCCTCGCCATGTCGGCAGGCACGAACCGTCACTATCGCATCAGTGAAGTGATGGGGCGGCATTTTGTGCAGACAGGCAAGGCGGCTGGCCTTGGCCGTGTCGCCATGCGCGATGCGATTACCGAGCTTCTTGAGCGGTCGACCGATGCGCCTGAGACAGCGCTAGCCGCAATGCCGAATGATTTCACTCAGCCGATCCACGCAAGCATTGCCACCGCGATCTCTAAACGCCTGCCGCTTCTCGCGGCGGCGCTGGAAGACCTTTGATCATGGCTAGAGATGCAAATTGAAAGCCGTTCCTCGCTGCCAGACGAGGAACGGCACAACCTCAGTCGAGACTGACGGGCCGTCAGCCAATCTGCTCGGCCAGTTTCGCCAGAATATCCGCCGCCCCCTCCAGCGGAATGAACAGCCGGGTCTGGAACCGGATGATCTCGGTGAAACAACCCTGGGCCTTGTACCAATCGAGCCGAGCAGCCGACCAGCCCGTGAGTTCAAGTCGCTGTGCGCTGTTGACGAGGCTGCGCTTCAGCATGAGCGGCTCACGTGCCTTGACCGGCATGGCACGCCCGCTCGCGAGGACCGCCGCGACGAGGCTCTCCGGTGCAATGTCAGGACGCGCATCGAGCCCAAGCGCGCTGCAGATCTCTCCGACAGCATGGAGCGGAACCTCGCGCCCCAGCAGCGAGCGGCCGTCTCGCGCAGAGATCCGGCTCACCCGGACATGATCGGCTGGCAGCTTGTCCCACACAGGAAGCAGCAGTCCGGTGGCGAGATGAAGTCGCTCGCGTTTGAGGGACGACAGCGCTTCATCGACCTCGGTCTGCCAGGACGCGCGGAAGGTCATTTCGTCGACCGGTTCCCAGCTGCTTTCGGCAAGCTGGTCGGCGGTCAGGTGGCTTCGCTTTAGCGGGCGCACCAGTTCGTACCGCACAACCCGACTGCCGTCGTCGGCGAGCAGGCTGCGCGCCGAGACCTGCAGGGCGGCCCGGCCCGAACGCGTGTTGCGCAAGAACCGATGGCGATGGCCTGATTCCGCTTGCAGCTGATCGAGCCGCTCCAGCGTCAATGGTTTGAGCGCGCGGGCGATCTCGATTTCGAGCAGGTGGGTGGTGGCCCCTGACACACTGTCGGTCCTGAGGAGAGTGTCGGACAGAACCTCGAAGCTCTCGACCGCGATGGTCTCAAGCCCGAGATCGAGCGTGCCTGCCGCCCGCGCCGCATCGATCCGGGCTTCAACAAGGCCGAGGTACTCATCGAAGATCCCGTTTTGCAATCCGATCGGCAGAGCGAGAATACGGTTCAGCCAGCGCTGGATCGTCGGAAGGTCATCGACCATCCCGCCATCAGGCCCCTCGATCCTGAGACCGGTCATGTCCTGGAAGCGGGCGAGCCCGACCGCTTCTAGCTTGCCTTGAAACAACAAGCCGAACCAGCGGTTAAGTGCATCCTTGGCATAGGAGCTTTCAAGATTGTCGGCCGGATCGAACAGGTTCTGCCCGCCAGTCTGGCGCTGGCCGCGGGTGAGCGCGCCAAGGCTGTCGAGCCGCCGGGCGATCGTGGAGATGAAGCGGCGCTCGCCGCGCACGTCGGTGGTCACAGGGCGGAACAGCGGAGCGGATGCCTGATTGGTGCGGTTGGTTCGTCCAAGACCCTGGATCGCGGCATCGGCACGCCAGCCCGGCTCGAGCAGGAAGTGGACGCGCCGCGCCTGATTCCTCGCAGCCAAATCGGCATGGTAGCTGCGGCCGGTGCCGCCGGCATCCGAAAAGACAAGGATGCGCTTGTCGCCATTCATGAAGGCCTGCGTCTCGGCCAGGTTCGCGCGCGGCGTGCGCGACTGGAGCTTTTGCCGCCCATCGGATCCGATGATGAGCCGGCGCGTCCGGCCTGTCACTTCGGCGACCCTGTCCGTGCCGAAGCGTTCGATGATCGCATCGAGCGCGGTCGCGATCGGCGGCAGTGCGCAAAGCTGCTCGACCATCCGGTCGCGCGCAGCGAGCGCGGCCTGGCAGAAGACCGGGCAGCCTTGTTCGTCGCTCATCGGCTCGGACCGGGGATTGCCATTCTCGTCGGTGAACACCGCCATCAACCGGACGGGAAAGCTCTTCATCAGATAGTCGACCACGTACTCGCGGGGGCTGAGATCGATTTCGAGCGCCTCGCGTTCCTCGTCGGTGAGATCGGCAAGGCGGCGGTCCAGCATGGCCTCAGCGGTTGAGACAAGCTGGACCACGACGGCATTGCCTTCGGCGATGGCGGCATCGATGGCCGGAAGCAGGCTCGGGAGCTTCATCGAGAGAAGCAGCTGCGCGAAGAAGCGCTGCTTGGTGCCCTCGAAGACCGACAGTGCCGCGGACTTCGCGCCACTGTTGAGCGTACCGCCGGTTTCCCCATCGACGATGCGGGTGGCTTCGAGGGCGTCACGTAGATTGGCGTGGATGATCGCCCATGCTTCGGCATAGGCATCGTAGACCGAGATCTGGTACGGGTTCAGGGCATGTTCGAGGATCTCGTACTCGACACCGGCGAAGGACAGTGCCCGCGCGGTGTAGAGCCCAAGCGCCTTGAGGTCGCGGGCGACGAGTTCCATCGCGGCGATGCCTCCCGCCCGGATGTCGGTCACGAACTCCTCGCGTGTTGCAAAGGCCGTTTCGGGACCCCAGAGGCCAAGCCGGGTTGCGTAGGCCAGATTGTTGACGTCTGAGGCGCCGGTCGCAGAGGCGTAGAGGACACGGGCGCGCGGCAGCAGGTTCTGCAGGCGCACACCGGCCACGCCTTGCTCCGAGCCTTTGACTTTGCCGCGCGAACCTTCGCCTCCAGCAGCGTTGGCCATCGCATGGGCCTCATCGAAGACGATCACGCCGTCGAAATCGTTCCCTGCCCAGGCGAGGAGCTGATCGAGCCGCGTGGTATCAGCCCTTCCCGACCGCAGAGTCGGGTAAGTCACGAACAGGATGCCTTCCCGCATGGTCACCGGGCTACCGAGCTTCCAGGTGGCAAGCGGCTGGATGTCGATGGGCAAGCCCCCGAGTGCGGACCAGTCGCGGCGTGCATCTTCGAGTAGTGCCTCGTTCTTGGAAATCCAGATATGGCGCCGTTCGCCTTGGACCCAGCGATCGAGAATGATGCTCGCGACCTGGCGACCTTTGCCCGCACCAGTGCCGTCGCCAAGGAAATAGCCCATGCGATAGGCGTTGCCCTCTGCGCTCGGCTTCAGAACGCAGCCCTTATCCTCGGGCTCGAACCGCCCGGGCAGATCGCGGGCATGGGCATTCACTGCATAGATCAGGGTTTCAATCTGGGCGGCGGAGAGCAGACCCCTGGCGACGATATGGCCCGGAAGTGTTGGCACAACAGTTGGCACCGGCGCAGTGATCGAACCCATCGCGACCGATTCCACGAGCGGTGTCGGGTGCTCAGCAGCGCCCGCAATGGCAATCCGGCTCGGGCGATAGGGGAGATAGTGGCCAACCTGCTCGGGCGTCGCAGCCGGCACGTCGAGCGCAGAAAACGAGACCGGCGCTGCTCCGGCTGACGATACTGTTTGTGGCGATGGCGCCGGGACAGGTCGTGCCGACGGGCGCAGCAGCGGCAGGACGTTGATCGTCCGTCGCGGCGCGGACGATCCGGTTGCGATAGCGGCGCGCGGCGGCAGTGCGTCAACGAGCGCGCATTGTTCGCCGAAGTCCGAAGTCCGGCCGGTGAGAGCTTCACCGCCGCAGTCGGCCTTGTCGATCACCAGCAGACGCGTGGTGATCGACGTCCCGTGCGCCACAAAGCCGCGCTCGACCACAAGATCGAGACGCAGGGTTGCCGGGCTGGCGCTGCGAGCGAGAAAGCTGGCAAGGTCGAACCACTCAGGCAGGATCGCCGTAAGCCTTCCGCCAGCCACGAGCCGGTTCCATGCAGAGCGGAGGTGGCGTGCAGCAGTCTTGCCATCACGGCCGCGCTCGGTGCTCCAGGAATAGGGCGGGTTCATGAGGACGACACCGGGTCGCACGGCAGCGGGCAGGAGCTCATGAATGAGCTCGCCGTCATGGCCGGTAATCGCCGCATCGGGAAACAGGTGTCCGAGGCACTCCCGGCGAAGCGCAGAGATCTCGTTGAGCGCGAGGCCGCTACCCGCTTTCGCTGCCCAGACTGCGAGCATGCCCGTCCCTGCGGAGGGCTCGAGGACAAGGTCGCTGCTGATTGGCGAAGCGGCACGCGCCGCCAGCCATGCGAGACGCGGCGGCGTCGCGAACTGCTGCAATTCGATTTGCTCGTCACTGCGAACGGTCTGGCGCGGGATGAGGGTGTCGAGCTCATCGAACTGAAATGCCCCAAGCGCTGGAGTGGAGCGTAGGTCGATCTCCGCCCTGCCCTGCAGCCAGATCACCTGAGCGAGCTCAAGCGCGGCATGGGCGTCGCGTACTGACCAGCGCCCGGCAGCATCGCTGCCGCCGAACTGTGCGGTCAGTTCGGCATTGAGGATCGAGCGCGAAATCGGCTCTGACCGGTCGAGCCGGGCGGCAAGTGCCCGCGCAACAGAGAGCACCGCAGGCTCACAGGACAACGGCAAGGCAAGAGTGGGGAGAGTGGACATGGAAAACCTCCTGACGACACCCGCGCCATGCGGGTCTCGAAAGGCTCCACGCCCCCTCCCCTCTCCTGAAGATCAGGCCGTGACAGGCTGCCGGGCCCGCAGAACATCATTGAAGTCGGAACCCGGCTGCTCGGGACGATGCGTCACGATAGTGCGGCCTTCCCGCTGGTAGGCGGCCCGGGCGCGCCGTTCGGCCTGTTCGCCGGCAGCGTCGTGATCGATGAAGAGGTGTAGCTCGCTCACGCTCTCCGGGATCGAGACCAGCCCATAGCGCTCGGTGCCGAGCGTCGCCCAGCAGGGGATGCCGAAGATCTCCCTTGCGGAGAGGGCTGTCTCGATCCCCTCGGCCAGACCGAGCTTGCCGCCGCGAGGTCCGTGGAGGCGCACCGCACCCCGACCAAGCGCGCCAAGCGCGCGCTTGGGACCGTCGAACCGGGCAACCGTGAAAGTCTTGAACTCGAGAAAGGTCCGATGCAGCGCGATAACCCCGAGGTCGTTGCGAACAGCAGCCAACAACGCCGGAAGGAACCTCACCGCGCCCTTGGGCCCAAGCGGTGTGCGTGGGTGATAGCGCAGATCAGGAGAACCCACTGAGATGCCGCGGCCTGCCAGATATCGTTCGGCAGGACTGTCCACGAGGCACGTCGCTTCCCGCCAGAGCCGCTGGATGCTCTCGGTCAGCATAGCTTCCGGCGGAGCGGTCCGAATCACCTCCGCTCGCCCATCAAACAGGGACGAAGGCTTCACGCCGCGCTGGGCCAGCGCAGCGAGCACGGCATCATTCGGACATCCGGCAAAGCAGTGGAACAGGATAGCCCGCGAACCCAGCGTCACGCTGAGCGACGGCGTGCGGTCTTCATGGGCCGGACAGCGGCACATGCCGCGTGTGCGCGACCAGGTGCCGCCAAGGTCGGCAACGATCTGGCGAGCGCGGACTTCAAGGCGATCAGTAACAAGGGCATTCTGCATCGGGCATCTCCATCAAGGATGCCACCGCCCGCGCAGCCTCCGCTCTGCGCCCAATCGAAACACGCTTTATCGCGCACAATGTTCTATATATGTTCTCTCTCGAGTCGGCTAGAGGAACGTTGGGTCATGCGAGGGATGATGAGCTTATGCGTTGCGTGGATGGCATTCATCGCTGTTCCGACCTTGACGTTCGCCGGCGAGGTCGCCCCGGCAGCTAAGATTGCAGCCCTTGAAGTGCAGTCAGGGGTATCGATCAAAACCGATCCCAGCAATTTCAGTGTGGTGTCACTAGGTCGCTGGTCGGCACAGGCCAACCAAAGATCAGTCCAGTCGGCGGGTCAGGTAGTAGATCAAGTAGCAGCGGCCCAGACAAGCGATCCCTCTGGCTATCGACTCAAGACCAAGAACTATCGACGGTCTGTCTATCTTCCGCATGTACTGGCTGCGGAAAGGCAATATTCTTTGCCCCCAGGCCTGCTTGATGCTCTCATATGGACTGAGTCCCGCTACAATCCGTTTGCGGTGAGCAAGGCTGGAGCTGCGGGCCTCGGTCAACTGATGCCGAAAACGGCACAGGCCCTAGGTGTGAGCAACCGCTATGATCCTCGCGCCAATGTTTCGGGTGCCGCTCGTTACCTGCGCCAGATGCTCGACAAATTTGGTGGAATCCACTTGGCTATTGCCGCTTACAATGCCGGGCCAGCGTCCGTCATGGCGGTAAACGATGTCCCAAATTATCGTGAAACCCGCAGGTACGTGCGGGACGTGATTGCCGCTTGGTCGCGTTGAAGGGCGTGATTGAAGCGCGCGCCATCACGCCTGCGACTACGAATGGATGGACTTTTGCCTACACAGTGTCTTGGTCTTAGGAAAGCTCTCCTGATCGAGTTCCGAGCTTCAATGCATTCCAAGTGCTTTCCGATGAGGGCAAGGTCGGCGACTGACCTGCCATCGGTGATCCGAAGGTCATAACGAGAGTCTGCCGATTTGATATTCGTGCTGCGCCACCGGCACAAGCGCGCCGGTGTGACTCTTCCATCATGCAGGAGCGTCCTGCGCAAGGTGGATCGACGAAGTCATAATCATACCTCGCATCACTGATACGCTAGTGTCGCACAACACTCGGCAGAAGCGACGCGGCCGGTCGCCGATGCATCGCCGCAGAAACGGCTCTGCACGCCTGCGGACATCGCAGCGATAGTGACGTTTCTCGTCAGGCTTGATCGCTGTTTGTCACCGCAAAAACGATTCTCGCCAACAGTCCATTACGACATTGGCTTGGCAACTTACGGATCTAGCTTTTTTCGACCAAAATAACGCCAACTTTCCGTTTGCTCTGATCCATTCGGTGCTGCTGAACCAACTCGGCATTGTACGAACAATGTCGCTGATCCTGCAGTACTTACAAAACATTTACACCTTCCACGCAGACCAGCGCGGGCAGCACCGAAATGCTACGGGTTTGAAGTTGGCTGATTGCCAAATCATACGAAAATTCGCCAGTCTGGCCGAAAAAACCAAATCCGATTTGCAATTTCATCCGTCAGCGACGCCCAACCCAAATCAATAAAAACTTGGAATTGGGCCGATTTGTGGGGTCTGGCTGGGCAGGGTGATGAGCGTCTCATCGATATAACACCAACCCCAGCCTTCCGGCGGGTCATAGCCTTCGATAATGGGATGTGCGGTCTTATGGAAATGCGCGGTGGCGTGGCGGTGCGGTGACTGATCGCAGCAGCCGACATGGCCGCACGTTCTGCACAGTCGCAAATGCAGCCAGGCCGAGCCGATCTTGAGGCATTCCTCGCATCCCCGCGCGCTGGGCGTGACGCTGGAAACCGTGTCCAAATGCGAGCAGACTTCATCCATTGTGCGAACCCGAGATCGGCAAGTCTTCGATTGCTGCGCCAACTGCAGGTCTCATGGCCTCAGCACCACTTCAGCTGTCGCTTGGTCCGGTGCACCGCGGTGCAAGGCCAGGAAGGCTTCACCGATGCGAGCGGGGTTGAGCGTCCCGTCCTCGCTGACGGTCCCGGCAATGGTGACGGTTCCCACGCGCACGCCTTGCGGTGCGAGTTCGGCTGCCAGCATCAGCGCGAGGCTGCGTATTGAAGCCTTTCCGATCGAGAGCGAGGGAGCCTCGGGAGAGGGGTACAAGGCAAGGCCACCGCCGGTGAAGAGCAGGCTTCCGCCGCGCGCCGCTATCATGGCCGGAGCAATAGCGCGCGCTGCCGTGAGCGCACCAGCGACACACGTGCGAAAGTCCGCGAGCAAGTCGTCGGTCGATAGCGCTAGCACGGGGCCGGGACGCCAGAACGCCGCGTTATAGAGCAGCACTTGCGGATCTCCGTGGGCCGCGCGAGCTTCACCAATCGCCTCGAGTAGCGCATCGTCGTCACCCGCATCGGCGACATGACCAGTGGCGGTCACACCCTGCGCCGCAAGCGCTTCCACCGCCGCAGCGACTTTGTCGGCGGACCGGGCGATCAGCGCAAGGGGATGCCCGTGCTGCGCAAAAACCTTCGCGGCGCCCGCGGCAACTCCAGGGCCATATCCGACAATGATGACGGGACCAGACGTAGACATGCACATTACTCCTCTTTGAATCGCTTATGCCGGCTCGCGATGGGCTTCGAGCTTCCAGAGCGCTTGATCGGCGGACCTCACGATCTCGGTGAGAACATCTGCGGTCACGGAATCCCCGATGGCAGCAGCCTCGTCGATCCCCGTGCGTGCGGCACCCCCGAATTGGGCAATGGCGTCGGCGACCGCCTCGACATGTGCCTTTCCGCCGGCAAGCCCGAGCGGATAGGGAAACAGATAACTGGCGCGAGTGACGACCTGCACAGTGCCTTCAGCCACAGCGCCCAAGGCCCCAGCCCGCTCGGCCAGGAGATCGCCCCAGTCCTCGACATCGCTCGAAATCGCATCGAACAGTTCATGCAAGCCGATGAAGTGACCGCCGCGCACGTTCCAGTGCGCTTGCTTGAGCTGCGCATGCAGGTCGATTGCGGCGGCGAGGTGCAGATTGAGCAGCTTGGCGCTCTGCGCGCGGACATTCTCCGAAAGGCTGTTGCGGGTGTGCTGCATGGTATCTCCTTCAGGCTGCGGTTTCGCGAATGAGCACCGATCCGATCCGGGCGCCGAAGCCCTGGATATAGGCCAGATTGGTGACGAGCAGTCCGAGCGGCTCGGTGAACCGCGCAAGCTTCAAAGGGCCAGCATCGACTGGATCGGCGTCGATGTCCCGGACGAGTGCGACAATGGTCTTGCGGGCCTCGGCATCATCGCTGCAGACGAACACGCCGGGCCTGGTGCCGCCGATCAGCATCGAGCCCGAATGCAGCACTTCGGCAAAAGGCGGCACCGCCTTGACGACAATAGCGCCCGGGAGCGCCCTGGCCAGCTCCTCGCCACCCGACGTCGTGGTGCCGATCGTGAGTTCGCTCAGATCAGGCGCTAGCGGATTGGTCGTGTCCCACACGAACTTGCCGACAAGGCGGCTGGCAACGCCGTCCACCGTCTCGAGCGTCACACCCCACGGCGTAGCGATGATCACCACCTCGCCGTGGTCTGCCGCTTCCTCGGGAGAACCGGCGCGGGCACCGCCACCAATCGCCTCGGCCGCTGCAGAAACCTTGTCGGCGCTGCGAGCAAAGCTGACAACGATATCGTGTCCTTTGGCCGCGAGACGCTTGCCGATGCCAGTGCCGACATTGCCGGCGCCGATGATACCGATCTTCATGATACGTGTTCCTTGGCTAGTTTGGCAGTGCAAGCGCCGCGCGGACTTGCGCGGCCGTGAAGGACTTGGCGTAGATCGGGCTGCCAGGATCAAGCGCCTTGCCCTCGGCCAGAGTTCCAACGATGACAGGATCGAACCCCGCCTCGCGTGCGAGCGTCGCGGCCGTGGCAACCGCGGCGGCATCATCCCCCGCGATCGGCATGGCGAGCATTTCGCCAGGCAGATAGGCCTTGTCCCGAAGATCCAGCCAGTAGATCGTATTGAAAGCCTTCACGACATGGGCGCCCGGAAGCAGACGGGCAGTATACTCAGCCGAACCCAGGTCACTCGCGGCGATCTCTGCGACAATCGCCCCGTCGCGTTCGCCATAGGGATTGGCGGCATCGATCACGACCTTGCCCGCCAGCACGCCCTCGGCTTCGTGCGCGAAGGCAGGCCAGGCACCATAGGGGCCTGCGAAGACTACCGCTTCACCCCATTGTGCGGAGGCGACCGGCGAAAGTGCGCCGGCATGCTTGCCCAGCTCGTCCAGGAGAGGCTGGATCTTGGCGGCGTCACGCACGCCGAAGCGAACCTCGCATCCTGCCTGGATCCAGTGTCTTCCCAGCGTGCCGCCAATGTTTCCAGCGCCTATGATCGCAATTTTCATCTCATGCCTCCGCATAGCCATAAGCAGCCCAGTCGCGCAGAACTCTTGACTGCAGGTCCTCGGGATAAGTGAACCGGAAAGAAGAGCGCTTGGGGAGTTTGCCGCCCAGATGTTCAGGGTCGAGGCAATTGTAGATGACCTTAGTGGTCCTCAGTGCAGCCTTTTCCGCGTTGTCGATATACGCGACCAGCGGATTGGTGTTCTTGTCGTTGTAGACAAGCTCACCCTGGCTGCCGGGGTGGTTGCGCGTCGCAAACGCCCACACCAACTCTCTGGTGTTGGTAATGTCGATATCGTCGTTGACGACGATGTATTTGGGTGTGCCCATACCGGCTTTCTTCTCGAACAGAATCTCAGCCACCTTGCGGCAGAGTTCGCCCGAGCGCAGCCCGGTCTTGATCCGCCAGTCGCGTTCCACCGCGATGACGAACCAGTGGTTCGCGCTCTCGAGCGGCGACCAGGCAGTGGCGACAGGGAAGCCCGCCTCGCGCAGCAGAAACACGATCTCGCCGGCATTGGGGATGCCCCAGGCCGTGTGGTTCTCCTCGGGCGGTTCCCCGGCAACTGCAATCGGCAGGATGGGGTTCTCGCGGTGGGTGATCGCGGTCACGTTGTAGACCGGCTTGGGCGTAGGCGCGCCGGTCCAAAGATAACCGGCGTATTCACCCATCGGACCCTCTGGTGCGGTTTCGGTCATCGAGACATGGCCTTCGATGATGATCTCTGCCGATGCCGGGACCAGCAGATCAACCGTCTCGGCCCGGACAACTTCTATTCCTTCACCAGTTAACGCTCCGGCATAGTCAGCCTCATTCACAAACTCCGGCAGCGGCATGCCACCAACGAACGGCAGCACCGGTTGCCCGCCAAGCGCGAGCGCAAACGGCATGTCCTTGCCGATTTCGGTCCAGGTCTTGCGGACCATGCCGATATGCTGGTTGGGCGCGATGATCCCGGCCATCCGCTTGCCGTCGACAAGCATGATCCGCGCGATCGACCAATTGCGCCAGGACTTGTCGGGCGTCTCGCAGCAAATGATGCCGAAGGTGTTCATGTAGCGGCCGCCGTCACCGTCGTGGAGCAGCGGTGCCGGAAGTTCCATGAGGTCGACATCATCGCCGGTATGGATCACTTCCTTGCACGCTGCGGACGTTACCTCGACAGGCGGGATCATCGCTCGTTCCCGCGCAGACGCAAAGGCCTCGACAATCTCCCGCCCTGTGGCTGTCGCAGGCAGGCCCACTGCAAGCGCGATCCGCGCGAGCCACTGCCCCGGCCGCGACGAGATGCCGCCCGGCGCGCCCAGCACGCGCATGCCGGGACGCTCGGGGATATTCTCGAACAGCGGCGCTGCCTGGCCGGTCTCGCCCGCCCGGCGGCTGATGGCGCCAATCTCAAGGTCAAGTGCCACCGGCTTCGCAATGCGCTGCACTTCGCCAATAGCTTCGAGCGCAGCCAGATAGGATCGCAAGTCCTTGTAATGGGTCATGGCAACACTTTCGTATCGAGGGGGTGGACGGTGGCGGCTTGGTTCTTTTCTCCGGTCCAGCGGTCAACCAGACCGGTGTCGAGCTCGAACAGGTCGAGCACGCGCCCAACGCTGTGATCGACCATGTCGGCGAGGGATTGCGGCTTTGCGTAGAACGCGGGGACAGGCGGGAACATGATCGCGCCCGCCTCTGTCGCGGCCAGCATTGCTTTGAGGTGTCCGACGTGAAGCGGTGTCTCGCGCACCATCAACACGAGGCGTCGACGCTCCTTGAGGCATACGTCCGCTGCGCGGGTCAACAGGTTGGACGTGGCGCAGCTCGCGATCTCGCCGACGGTGCGCATCGAACAGGGCGCCACGATCATCCCCATTGTCCTGAACGACCCGGAGGATATTGCGGCGCCGACATCGTTGATGGGGTATGAGACGTCCGCGAGAGCGCGCAAGTCGCGGGTCGCAAGGTCGGTCTCGTAGGCAAGGGTCATCTCGCCCGGCTTGGTGATGACCAGGTGGCTCTCGATGTCGAGCTCGCGCAACGTCTCAAGAATGCGGATCGCATAGACCACGCCCGTGGCCCCGGACACGCCAACGATCATCCGGCGCGGCGCAGTCATTCAACTGAGACCTTCAAGCCTAACCCCAGAACGTAGAGGGGCCGGGGCTGTCCAGAGGCATCGTCCTGCCGCATCAGATAGACTTGCGGGCGTGCGGGGCCAAGCGCTGCCACGTCCAACCCGATCTGCGCGCGGTTGCGGGTTATGTGATGGCGGTCGAAGTCGTAGAACAGCTCATCGCTCAGGAAGATCGAACGCACCACCCGCGCGCCCGAAAGTGTGCGCCTGAGCATCAGGCGATTGCGATAGCGCCATGGGTTGCCTTGCGCGCCGAGCACCTGTTCCAAACGGTTGCGATCACTCAAGGTGAGCCCAGCGACAATCCAGCTGCCTGTGGCATAAACTAGCGGCAGGGTCAGGTCGCGCCGCTGCCCCGACGTGGCTGAGCGCGCTTGTACTTGATAGGCGCCGCCGCCGATCGACCAATGGCGCGACAGACGAAATTCGGCAGTCACGCCGCCGCCCCACAGCACCGGATTGGGCAAACCGTCACCCTGGCGTTCCACGACGGTTGCGGTGAGATCGATATTTCTGGTGAGGGGTGCTGTGAGGTCGAACTGAAGCCAGAGCTGGCCGTTTGGCGATGGTGCGGCATGGGCCGTCGCGGCCATTCCGCCAGCTAAAGCCACTGCAGCCATGCAGCTTGCTTCCCGCTTCATGGCGCAGCCCTTTGCGCCTTCGGAACAGCAATTGGCGCGTAACGCCCTGCAATCGCTGCCAGCGCGAAACCGATTGCCGCGAGAACCAACGCCGTCTCGATCGACAATGCCTCAGATATCGCGCCCCAGAGGAGGCTGCCGACCGCCATGCAGCCGAAGGTTGCTGCCATGTAGATCGACAACCCCCGCCCCCGGATTGCCTCGGGCAGGAGCAATTGCGCGGCACCGTTGAATGTGGCGAGCTGGATCAGAGTCGCGCCCCCGGCCAAGGCCAGCGCCATGCTTGCCATGACCGGTTCGTGCGCAAACGCCAACGCTAGCATTGCCGCCGCACTCGCCGCCGAACACAGGCTGAGGAGCGGTTCGTCGGCGATGCCGCGCTTCTTGGCGAACGATAGGATCACCGCCCCGACCAGCGAGCCGACCCCGACCGCAGATAGCAAGACACTATAAATGCCGGGACTCTTGCCCAGCACATCGTGCGCTATGGCAGGTGTCAGCGCCAGATAGCAGGCGGCACAGATATAGAGCGCGGATGCCCGCGCGAGCAGACGGCGATAGGGCGAGCTTTGCCCGACATGGGCAAAGCCCTGTCCGAGTTCGGCCCGAAAATCGATCCGCGCACGTTGCCGGTTCGGGCAGACATCAGTTGGCAACACGAACAGGGCGGCGAGCGTCACGAGATAGGCAATCGCGTTGCAAGCATAGGTCGCCGCTGCTCCCGATGTCGCCAACAACAGACCTCCTATACCAGGGCCGATGACCCGGGCGATATTGAAGCTGACGCTGCTGAGCGCCACCGCCGGACGGATATCCTCGGGCGGCACCAAAGCCGGGACGATTGACTGGAACGCCGGTCCCGCCAATGCGGCTGCACATCCAGCAGCAAAAGCGATGCCGATGATGGTCGCAACACCGAGCATGTGAAGCCAGCTCAGCAGCGCAAGTGCTGCGCCGGCGGCGGCCAGCGCCAACTGACAGAAGATCAGGATACGTCGCCGGTCATAGTGATCGGCCAGCACTCCTGCCGGCAAGGCCAGCAAGAATGTCGGCAGTGACGTTGCGGCTTGGACCAGAGCAACGCTGGCCGATCCGTGCGCTAGACTCGCAACGGTCCAGGCGGAAGTGGTGTCGCGCATCCACACGCCGATGCTGCTGACAAGGGTCGCTCCGGCGATAACCGCGAAACTCGGGTAGATCAGCGGGTGAAGCAGACCGGGTCCGCGCGGCGGTACCGCAGCGACCGAGGCCGACTCCACCCCGTTGGACATCAGGCGTCGCCCAGCAATGAGTTGCCGAGCTGGCCGACCTCGATCCGCAGCAGCTTGGCCTCTTCCATCCTGTCCTCGGGAACGGTCCAGGTGCCGCCCGTGGTCGTGATGTAAATGGCGGTGCTGTCGCCTGCGCCGCGGCCGAACGCGACCGCCGTCGAGCCGACCAGGCCATGCTCCGCGCGCGCCAGCGTCGTGCGCCTGCCATCGGGCGCGAGGCGAACCAGCGATTGCGCCTGGTGCGTGGCGAGGTAAAACGTGCCGTCTGCCGCGATCGCGAAATCGTCGACCCGGATCGCCTCGGCCAGCACCTCGGGCGCACCAGCCTTGCCGTTGCCTATCGGCACCCGGACGATCCGGTCTGCCCCGGTCACCGAAATCAGTGCCGCACCGCCATAGAGCTTGATGCCGTTCGCGCCTGGCCCATCCGCCCCCTCTGGTGCCGCTAGCAGCGGATCGTGCAGCCAGGTCTCGACCTGACCGGTGACGGGATCGATCGCATAGACCTTCGCGCCGATTGATTCGGCGATCAGCATGCGGTCACCGAGCGGGGTCATGCCGTTTAGAAAGGCCGCATCGGCAATCTCGGCGAGCTGCTTGACGGAGCCGTCGCGTTCGATGCGCCAGACGACCCCGGGCGCCGTCCCGGGTGCACCACCGCTGACAATCAAGGCGCCATCGGCGGCGAACACCAAGCCGGTTGCCGGGCGGTCCAGCATGACGAACGGCGTCACGGTCCCGCTGGCGGGATCGACCTTGACGATCTTCTGGTCGGTATGAAGGGTAACGAAGATCGTCCCCTCATCATCGACTGCGATACTCTCTGCGAAACTGCCCTTCGGCCAGGTCGCGACGACCTCGACCGGCAAATAGGCATCGCTGCCGCCATCATGGTTCACGCCAATTGCTCCCGTTTGATCCCGTCCGAGTAAATCATTTCCCAGTGCATGGGGTTGAGTGCGCCGACATAGTTCTCGACGATGAGCCCATCCTCGATGCGGAACAGATGCGTCTCTGCGAGCGTCAGACGGCGGCCGGTCGGTGCAACGCCGTCGAGCTCGCCAGCATGATCGGCATGTGACGTGAAACGGATGATTGCCCGGCCGTCAGTCGTCACGAGGGCGTCCTCGATCATCAGATCGGCGTTCTCGAACGAAAGCGCGCGGCCGAGTGTCGCTCCGATCACGGCCTTGTACTCGTCACGACTTGTGATCGGCCCACCCGGTTTCAGCCCGGTCGAGACCCATACCTGCGGCGAGACCAGCCGGTCGAATGCATCCATGTCGCCTTGGCCGAGACCGCGCTCGACGAACTCGCGTGCAATTGCGAGGTTGGCGCGTTGCACCTCCGGCGAGACCGCCTCGCCTGCTGGCCGCACAGGACGTGCGAAACGGGCGCTCACATCCATGGCGTCTGGTGCAGCCGCAGACGCGCCCTGACCGTCGTTAGCATCCGGTCCGGGGGGAACCTCTGCCGTGAACACGGACCAGTCGCGGTGCGCGAGTTCGGCTGCCATCGCTCCCGCGTTCCAGTCGGCTAGGAACGGGAAACCTGCCACGCCCGGATAGGACGCAATCGGATACTCGGCTTCGAGGCCCGACTTGATCCGCCCGATCGCGTCTTCGTCTAGCCGCGATCCGCCGTTCAATTCCTTCCTGACGAGGTCACGGAAGAAGCGGAGGAAACGTTGCTGTGGCGCAAACATGTCAGATGGCGGTCCGGCATCGCCATGCCCCGGATAGACGGTGCCGACCGCGCCATACCGGCGCCCGAGATCGTCGAGCTGCGCGAGCCAAGCGTCTACATGCTGGTCACCGACCCAGGCGGTCATGTGATTGCCGACCGTATCGGCGCAAAACAGGATATCCTGGTCGGACGAATGGAGCAGCAGCATGCTCGACGCTTCGCCTGCTCCCAGCTCCTGCACCGACCAGTCGATACCGGCCAACTGGATGACGTCGCCATCTGCAAGCACCTGGTCCGGAACCGGTATATCGTCGGCAAAGGCGTCGGCGAAGAAACCCTTCATGAGTTTGACGAGCGGTTCCTTCTCGCGCGTGATGTAATCGATCGTTGTCTGTGAGGCGTAGACAGGCACTCCTGGATAATGATCGAGGATAAGTTTCACCCCGCCGATGTGATCGGGATGCTCATGGCTGAGCACGATGGCCTCGAGCGGCTTGCCTGTTGCCTGCATCTTTGCGAGAAGCTCCCGTGCCTCAGGCAAGGTGCGCTGGGTGTCGATCAGCGCTATGGAGCTCTCCGACACCAGAATGTACGAATTCACAGAGCCTTGGCCCGGCTTGGTGTAGCGCTCGATGGTCAGCGGCGTCGGCATTGCCCTGTCTCCTGCCCTGTTCAGCTATCGTATTGGACGGCGCGCGAGATTGGCTCCATCCGGTCGAGATCGGCGGCCACCAGCTTGAGCTTTGCTCGCGTTGCCTCGACCGAAAACGCGTGGAGCGGCAAGCGGAACGGCGGCGGATCCATTGCAGCGGCGGCAAGGATCGCCTGGGCCGCGCGGATGGGATCCCCCACAACCTTGCGGTCCGCATAAACCGCTTTCATGTTGGTAACGTAGTCCCACACACCGGGATAGCGATCTGTCTGCACTGCCCAGACTGCATTCTTGCCGATCCATTCGGTGTCGAATGGACCAGGTTCGACGATCATTACGCCGATGCCGTATGGTTCCATTTCCTGGCGCACCGCCTCGGACAGTCCTTCGACCGCAAATTTCGACGCGGAGTAGACTCCAAGGCTCGGCACCGACTGCTCGCCCGCCATTGAGGCGAAATTGATGAACAACCCGCGGCGTTGATCGCGGAAAATCGGCTGGACCGCTCGGGTTACGTTGAAGACCCCGAATACGTTGACCTCGAACTGATGGCGGGTCTGTGCATCGCTCACATCTTCGACCGGACCAATTACGCCGATCCCGGCGTTGTTGACGACCACATCGATGCGTCCGAAGCGGGCCCTTGCTTCGGCTATCGCCGCCTCGACTTGCTCCGGTCTGGTCACGTCAAGCGCAAGTTTCGCAAGCCAATCCGTCTCGGCACCAAGGTAATCGAGTGCTTCAACCTGCCGCGCAGTCGCCGCGACTGTTTGGCCCTTGGCAGCAAGCGAAGAAGCGAGTGACTGCCCGAAACCGGACGAACAACCTGTGATCAACCAGACATCGTCTGGGCTGGCACCTGCATTTGGCTGCCCCATTTCATTGGCCATTGCACGCCTCCTTGAAGCTGCGCTTTTGGAAGAAGCGTCCGCCGTTCAGCGCGATTTCGCGAGGTCGGCTTGTGACATTTGACATATTGGATTCCCTGAGATGCTGAAGTATTCGTCGATCCAGTCGGGGAACGCGTTGGGCGGTAGCGGTTGGCGCGCGGCGGTTAACTCAGGATCTTGTCCTGATCGTCGATGGGCAGTGGGCGCAGCAGTCGGCCGGCGACTAGAAACTGCCAGACCGCATGACCCGCAGCGAACCATCCAGCGAGATTGCTGCTGTCAGCAAGCAGCGATTCATCCTGGGGATGTCTGGGAATGGCGAAATGGATCAGATGGTCGGTGTCGACCGGCGCCTTGATGACAAGTGACTTGGGGAATGTTGCGTTGGTTTCGGCTTCGAGAGCGGCCTTGGCGTCGTCGATCATCGCCTGCTTGAACGACGGATCAAACCACGTCTTGCCGATGATCATCACCTGCAAGGCCTGGCGAAAGTGATCAATATCGCCGATTGCCTGACCGGCACGCAGCTGACTGACCGCCAGACCGTGAGCGAGCATCCACCAGTCGGCGATTTGCTGGTAGCGAAAATTGAACTCGTCCGGTGACGGTGTTCTCGGCAGAATGAAGTGAAAGAGGTCCTCATCGTCCTCGACAACCTTCACTTCAACACCATCAGCCAGCGGCAGCTTGGCTTCACGTGCAAGCACCTCCTTGGGATTGGCGATGAAATCGGCCTTGAACGCAGGCTCAGCCCACAACTTGAGCAGCACGCGGAACTGCAGGGCCTCGTTGTACGGCCCATAGACACTGGTCTTCTCCACATTTGACCAGGGCGTTTTGACAGCCGGAAAGAGAAGTCCGCCAGCTGGTGAGTCAGGAGAAAGTACGGCTTGATCAGTCATCACATACTCCTTCGATTTGCGCTTTTGCGGTGCTTTAGGGTCGGGCTCCTGCCTGAGGGTGTGTCAGGCAGGAGCCCGGCTGTCCGAGCGGTGTGGCGCGGGAGGGTTAGCCGCCGAGATTTGCCCAGACAGTCTTGTACTGCGTGTAGTTCTCGAGTGCCTCGGCGCCCTGCTCACGGCCATAGCCCGAGGCCTTGTAGCCGCCGAACGGCGCGTTCGGATGGTACTTGTGCCAGGTGTTGAGCCAGACGGTGCCCGCCTTGATCCGGTCGGCCAGCCGCAGCGCACGGCCGAGGTCGCCGGTCTGGATGCCCGAGGCGAGGCCGTAATCGGTATCGTTGGCAAGGCGGATCGCCTCGTCCTCGTCGCGGAAGGGGATCACCGGCACAACAGGTCCGAATATTTCCTCGCGGCTGATCTTGATGTCGTTTGAATTGGTCGCGAACACGGTCGCCTCGATGAACAGGCCCTTGCCCCCGATCTTGGGCGCGCCGCCGCCCGCGACCAGCCGCGCATCCTGCTTGCCGCTTTCGATATAGCCGAGGATCTTGTCGTATTCGGCGCGGGTGGCGATGGGGCCGAGCTGCGTGGCGGGATCAAGCGGATCGCCCAGCACCGCCGCGCTCGCCATCGCGGCGAACTTCTCGACGAACTCGTCGTAGATCGACTGCTCGACCAGAATGCGGCTGCCTGCGACGCAGACCTCGCCCTTGTTCCAGAAGATGCCCCAGAACGCGGCCTGAAGCGCGGCTTCCATATTGGCATCGGCGAAGATGATATTGGGCGATTTTCCGCCCAGCTCCATCGTCTGGTGCTTGATCGTGTCGGCCCCGTTCCGGATCAGGTTCATGCCGACCGAGGTCGAACCGGTGAATGCGATCTTGTCGACCTTCCTGGAGCGCACCAGCGCATCGCCCACTGCACCTCCGGGGCCGGTGATGAGGTTGTAGACGCCCTCGGGTACCCCGGCGTCGAGCGCCACTTGTGCCAATGCCAGCGCGGTCAGCGGCGTGTCGCTCGCGGGCTTGTGGATGATGCAGTTGCCCGCCGCGAGCCCGGGCGCGACTTTCGAGGCGGTGAGCGCCAGCGGGAAGTTCCACGGCGTGATGGCCCCCACCACTCCCAGCGGCTCGCGCCGGGTGAGGATGCGGATATTGGGCTCGTACGAGGTGCGGTAGCCGCCATCCATATGCGCCATCGCCTGCCCCGCATAGAAGCGGAACAGCCCCGAGCAATGGGGCATGATGATGCTGCGGAAATCGGAATAGGGCATGCCCATGTCCATCGCTTCGCGGATCGCGAAGTCATCGGCCCGCTCGTCCAGCATGTCCGCCATGCGAAACAGGATCTTGGCACGGTCTTCATGGCTCATCCGGCCCCAAGGGCCATCTTCGAAAGCGGCGTAGGCAGCGTCGATAGCCTTGTGCGTATCGGCCGCCGAACCCTTCTGGACATGGGTGATCGTGGCCTCGGTCGTGGGGTCGATGACCTCCATCGTCTCACCCGCCTCGGCATCGACCCATTTGCCGCCGATCAGCAACTGGCCAGCCGGAATTGCCTTACGCACAGGGCCTGGCGCGCGATGTCGGGCATCGAGGTTGCTATGGCCCGATCCGGGGAGATTGGTCGTTGGATCGCTCATCGCCTGCTTCCACTCCGCATCCCTGCGACCGCGAATTCCCGAGGCCGTGGCAGTTGGATACCGCCGTGCAGCCAGGACTGCTTGGCGCGCCTTGCGCAATTGGGCATCTATTGCGCAAATCGGCATACAGAGCTGTATGAAACGTTGCAGATTGGGCTGAAATTGCTTATTTGATCTCTGCTTGCTCAACCCGATTCCAGCGTGGGTCCGAGCGTGCTCTGGCGGTTGCCGGGGCCGCACGTGCAAAGCCTCAGTAAAATGGTGGCTCGGAATCCGATGATATTGTGCGTTGCGAGCCATTTGACCTCCTGCAGGTTGGCCAAGACTTCCGATTGCCAGCTCCAGGCGTTGCTTGTCGCACGCTGTCAATCGTGGATGTGGCCGCAATGAGAGCCGCGCCAGACCCGATTTCCACGATTGTCCGCGCCTTCCGCGCGGGGGATCAGATTGTCGATCACGCCGCCGCCAACGCGGCGCGGTGGCACCACGCCATACGCGAAACCGATGATCTGGCGATGCCCTGCGATACCATCGCGATGTCGCTCCAACCCTGCACGTTCTACCGCAAGCGCGGCGGACGGCTCGAGCAGGGTCCGGGCGGGCTGGACGGTGTCGGCCTGCTACCCAAAGGCAGCTACGGCACCTGGCATTACCACACGATCGAGCACCGGGTGCTGCACGTCTATCTCCATCCGGCAGAGCTTGCAGCCGTGTCGGAAGCCCGGTTCGATGCGCGCAATTCCGAACTGCGGGACGATCTGGGTGTCGAAGACCCGATCCTGCAAGCGATGATGCAAGGGATCAACACCGCGCTGGACAGCGCCGCCCCCGGCCAGCTGTACCTTGATACGATGACCGCGGCGATTTCCGCGCATGTCTTGCGCCACCATTGCAACATGATCTCGCCCCGCCCGGCGTCCGGCGGCATGGCGCCATGGCAAGTCGCTCGAATCCGAGATTACCTCGCGTCGCATCTGGCCGACAACGTCTCGCTGGCCGAACTGGCGGCGCTGGTGGGTATGTCACCCTATCACTTCTGCCGGGCCTTCCGCCGTTCAGTCGGGGCACCACCGCATCGCTACCAGATCAAGCTGAGGGTCGAACGCGCCAAGAACCTGCTGGCGAACAGTCCGCTATCGATCGCGGATATCTCCGCCAGCGTCGGCTACGAGGATCAGGGCCAGCTCGCACGGCTGTTCCGGACCGAGGTAGGCATGTCCCCTTCGCACTATCGGCGCGAGCGGCGGCGATGACGAGCGCGACGCTTCAACCCCGCTCAGGCCTCATCGCCTACGACAAGGCGCGGTTCACCGACTGGACGCCCACGATCGAGAATGTCGCACGCGGCGGGCCCATCGAGCGGCTGATGCAAATGGTCCCTGCAGGTGCTATCGGCGACAACGAAACAATCGTGCCCCCGCATCTTGATAAGCTGATGCTCATGTTCTGGCGAAGCGGTGCCCCTTATCTTAAATGCCGGATCGGCGGCGAACCATTTGAATCGCCAATTGCATCGTGGGGCTATACGGTGCTACCCGCTGAGGCGGACAGCTTCTGGATCTCATCGCCGGAAGCCGCCCATGAAGTCTGTCATGTCCATCTGGACATCGCTGCGGTGAAGCGTATCGCGCTGGAAGATGGCCGTTCAGGCTTGGCAACGGCACTGCCCCCACGGGTTGGCGCAGCGGACCCGATGATGAGCGAGATCGCCCGCACCATCATGGAAGAACCGCCAGGCGGACCCCGACTGCTTTGGGATACCATGGCCGCGGCGCTGGCCTTGCGCCTGTTCCGGATCGAACAGGGCGCCCCCGGCACGCCGCGACTGCGCGGAGGCCTGCCCGAACGGATACGCAAGCGTGTTATCGATCATATGGCCGATCACCTGACCGAAGACATTCGACTGTCAGAGCTGGCTGGCCTTGCCGGGCTTTCGCAACACCATTTCTGCCGCGCGTTCAAGCAGGCGACCGGGCTGCCGCCGCATCGCTACCTACTGCGGCTGCGGGTGGATCGTGCGAAGGACCTCTTGGATAATACCCGACTACCGATCTCCGATATCGCGGCTGCGGTCGGCTATGACGATCAGGGTCAGTTGGCCCGGCTGTTCCGAAATGAGGTTGGGATCTCGCCCTCGCACTATCGTCGTGTGCGGTTATAGGCGATCAAGAGGCAACAGCGCTGCGTATCCGTATTCTGATCAATTCGGTTTGAAATCAGAGGCCGATGAAGCTAACGATCGGGACAGCACCAGTGACGGAGCAGTTTTCTGCGATAACCCGTCAAGAAGAGCCAGTTTGGCTTGTAACCGAGCCGGGTATGTGTCGGTTGAACCGGAGCTCTGCTCGATCGCACTGATCATGCGGTCCTTGGCGCGAAGCTCGGCAGGGGGGCGCCCGGGAGCCTTCATGAGGGCAAAGCCCATGCCCTGGCCCCGTCAGGCCGGCGCCACCGACAGAATATGCACTTCGCCCATCGCGACATCACAGTCCCACCGGTCCACCTCCAGATTGCCGTGAGCGCTGCAAAAGCGGACCAGCCCGACCGGTTGCGTCGCCGGCCCGGCCAAACCGATTTTTGGCCAAGCGCGCGGATCAAATCAAAGGATAAACTCAGTAGGTAAAGCGCAGGCTTGCACCGATCTGGCGTGGAACGCCGATCGAGACACCTTCGAGAACGCTGTTTGCCAAGATCGGAATCCGATTTGTGACGTTGTTCGCATAGATCGTAAACGACCACTGCTTCCATTCGTAGCCGAGACGCAGATCGAAACGCTCGTATCCCTCCAGCTTTTCCTGCGTTTCGACATTGTCGATGAAACTGCTGATATGCGAATAGTCTGCACGGGCCAGGACGTGGCCGTTGCCGACCGGATAGCGTACTTGTGCTGCCCCATTGTATGTAAAGCGCGGCGTGTAGGCCACCCGGTCGCCGGAAACGATGTCGTTCGGATCGGACCCGATCGGACCGCCTCCGGGCTGGGCGTCGTTGTTGCCGCGGAATTTTGCATCGGTGTAACTGCCCCGGCCGGACAGCGTCAGCCAGCTGTTGGCCTTGAGCTCGGCTTCGAGTTCAACCCCGTAGATGTTCGCGCTCGGGCCGTTCTGGGTGAGCGCCGAGCCGAGCACCGGATCGCGCACGAAGATCTGGATATGTTGGAAATCGTTGTAATAGGCGGCCGCATTAAGAACCAGCCGGCCATCCAGCCATTCGGTCTTCGCGCCCACTTCATAAGCGGAGACCGCGTCGGGTCCGAAGCGGATTGCCGCTTTCGGATCAGGGAAGAAATCCGCGGTCACGGGGCTGTTGATGCCGCCATTTCGTGCGCCGCGCGCGAAGCTGGCGTAGAGCAGCTTGCCGGGTGCAGGGCGGAATTCGATCGATGCGCGCGGGAGCGCGCGGTTGATGCTGATCGTATCGCCGCGGCGGGTCGGAGGGGTGACGAGCCCGAAGGCCGGAAGCGGCGCGTTGAAGCCGTCGAGCGTCGAGCCCTCGATCTTCTCGTGCAAATAGCGCACACCGCCAAGGAGTGTGACCTGATCACCCAGCTTGAGCGAACCGTCAACGAAACCCGAGATCTGGCGCTGGCGCAGCTGCTCGTTGGTGATGACGTAGACGTTCGATCCATCGTAGCTGGTCGTAGTGATGCCAGGTGTGGTGCGCGCCTGGTTGTTGGTGAAGCGCACGTGACGATAAAAGCCGCCGACGACGAAGTTGAGCGGGCCATCAAAGTTGGTCAGCGCGCGCAGTTCCTGCGAGAACGTCTTGGCCTTGGTTGTCTGGTCGAGCGTGACATTTCCTGGGACGCCAGAATAGGCGTTGAGGAAGAACGTGAACGTTGCGTCATAGGCTAGGCGCCGCGTATCGCGCGTGAAGTAGCCGGTAATCGATTCAAGCGTGACTGGCCCAAGATTGTAGCTCATTTTGCCGCCGACCAGCCGGTACTTCTCGTCGCGGCCGCTGGGCGCGGGCTGCTCGATCGTAAGGTCGCGCGGTGTCAGGGTCTTCCCCGTCGTCACCGTGCTCGCACCGATCGAAACGAACTGATCGGCTCCGAGATGCGTATCCTCGCCCACGCCGAACAGGCTCAGTGTAAAGGCATCGGTCGGCTTGTAGAGCAGCGAGAGCCGCGCGCCGGTCGAGCGGTATGTATTCACGTCGTTTTTGCCGGTGACGGCGTTGTCGATGAAGCCGTCATCGCCGCGGTGATAGACCGTGCCCCGGATGGCGAGCTTGTCGCTAACGAGGGGGATGCCGAGTCCAGCCCAGGCGTCGATGCCTTTGCCGCCAGATTTCGTCGAATGGCCGCTGAGTTCGGCACCAGCCGTCACCTTGGCAAGGTCTGGATCGGGCAGGAAATAGCGGATCGCGCCGCCCGATGCGCCTTCGCCGAAGCGCGTGCCCTGCGGGCCCTTGAGCACTTCGACCCGGCCGATATCGAACAACTGGACGTCGAACTGGTTGAAGCCGGGGGCATTGATCGAGATTTCGTTGATCGACTGGGAGATCAGGGGCTGCGCGCTCACCGAATCCTGCAGGGTCACGGCCTGCGAGATACCCCGGATACGCGGCACGTTGCGGTTGGGCCCGCCGGAAGAGAAGTTCAGCCCCGGCACGCGCACGGCAAGGCTGGTAAAGTCGGTGAGGCCGGCGTCCTTGATTTGCTGGTTGCCGATGACTGCGATCGATTCGCCGATGTTCTGCGCGCTTTCTTTGCGGAAGCGCGCTGTCACAACGATTTCTTCGGTAGTCGGGCCGTTGTCTGAAGGCACGTCAGCAGAGGCTGGCGCCGACGTGGCTGCCGCTTGCTGGGGGGCAGCTTGCGCGTTGGCGGCCCCAATGAGAGCCAAACAGCCTGCAGTTCCAGAAAGCCAGCGAACACGGACGGTCATGAGATTCCCCCTGATTTTATGGGACGAGTTTCGGCCTTTGGGTTCGCCGGGCAATATCTCGCCGTTCGGTCGATGAGCGACGGGTTCAGGATTGCGAACCGCAAGTTCAATGCGCCGCCGCAATCTGCTGCTTCACCGCCTCGTAATCGACATAGTCTGTGATCCTGGCGATCCGGCCCGCGCGAAACTGGAAGATTGAGGTGGTCTTGTAACTGAGCACGATCGAGGCGAGATCGGGCCTGCCGGCCTGTGCCCCCACCGTGTCGACCACCGAAGTGTGGCGGACCACGGCATAGTCGCCCGCGTACACTTCATCTTCGACCGTCTCGGTCGCCTTGCGCGCAAAGGCGGTGAGCGGCGCGTACCAATTGTAGAGGGCTTTGCGCCCGCTCAGGATCAGCGGCTTGCCCGCGAGGACAGCGAAGGTGAAATCGCGCACCTGTACGTCCGCTGTCATTGTGGCGACGAGCCCCTTGGCATCGGCAGCAGCGGATGCAGCGATGTAACGCGCCACCAATGCCCGGTGCGCGGCATAGTCGAATGTGGGCGGCTTTGGGATAATATGGGTCTTCGCCTGGACGCCGCCGCCCGAGGCGGCGAGCATCGCCGCCACCGTGATCGCGAGACGGCGGATCATGCCGCGCTCCATTCGCACCGGCTTGGGATTGCCGAGAGTCCGAGCATCGCGCGGGCCTCGCCGGGCGTCATGACCGCGCGGTTGAGCTCACCCGCGAGCCGCACGACGCGTTCGACCGCTTCGGCGCTGCTCGCGAACTTGCGGCCGCGCGCGTAATAGAGATTGTCTTCCAGCCCGACGCGGACGTGACCGCCCATCAGCAGTGCAAACGTCGTCAGCGGTAGCTGGAAAGGCCCGATCGCGGAGGCCAGCCAGACGGTTTCCTCGGGGAGTTCGCGCAGCATGTGGAGCATGTTTTCGGGCGTCGGGTAGCTCGCGGTCTGCACGCCCATCACGGTCTGGATGAGATAGGGCGGCTTGATCAAGCCCGCCTGGATGAGGTGGTTCACCACCCAGGCTCCACCCGTGTGATACGTCTCGAGCTCGGGCCGGATGCCGTCTGCCTGCATCTTTGCGGCGAACTGCTCGATTAGGCCATACGTGAAGGGCAAGCAGACATCGATCTCGCGCGAGGGGCGCGGGTGCGGCAGCGGGGCTTTGCGCTCGGCGATGGTGAAGCGGCTCATGTCGGGCGTGAGGTTGAGCGAGGCCAGCTCGCAGCCGGTGCCGAGCGGCGAAAGCCGTTCCTCCATCGACATTTCGAGATCGCCGCCGGTGGTGTTGTTGATGATGATATCGGGGCAGCGTTCGCGGATGCGTGCGTTGACCTCGCGCCAGGTATCGGCATCGCGCGCGCCGAGCGGCAGATTGTCGCGCGCGCGCGCATGGACGTGAACCATGCTCGCCCCGGCCTGATAGGCCTCGAAGGTTGCCTCGGCGATTTCCTCGGCGGTCTCGGGGATCCCGGGGTGCAGTTCCTTGCCCTGCACGCCGCCGTTGACCGCGACGCAGATCATCACCGGGGGCAGGCCCGCGCGGGTCCGTTCCATGAAGGCATAGGTATCGGCATAGCGCCAGGTCGGGTTTGTCATGCGCCTTGGTCCTCTGTTTCGGCGAGCCACGCTTCGATGGTGGCGCGCAAGCTGTCTTCGATGGGCCGCGCCCGCCGGGTCGCGAGGTCGAAGCGCACTGTCTTGGCTTCCAGCACCGCGTGCTCGGTGCCGGTATCCAAATCGATCAGCCGGTGTTGCGAACCAACCGAGCTGCGACCGAGCGCCAGCGGACGAGAGCGGATCGCCAGCAGCGCACCGGCGAGCACTTCGCGGCGATAATCGATCCGGTGGCTGACATCGGCCCAGCCGAGCTGCGCGGCCGCATCGGCGGCCTGATTAGCCCCGATCTCGTGGAGAAAGTGGAACAGCGCATCGTCGAACATCGCCATGTAGTGCTGGGTCGCGAGGTGGCCCATCGCATCGCAGCGCCAGGGATAGGCAACCGGGCGGCTGGTGACGCGCTCCATGCTCAGCGCCCCTTCCATATCGGCGTGCGCTTTTCGGCAAACGCGCGCGGGCCTTCCTCGTGGTCCTCCGAAACGAGCATCTGCGCATAGGCCGGAAAGCTTTTATCCTTCGTGCGCGCGAATGCCTCGCTGACCGGCAAATGGGCGGTACCGCGATGGACTTCGAGAATGGCGCGCACCGCGAGCGGCGCTGCGGTGGCAATGTCCTCTGCCAGCGCCAGCGCGCGCGGCAGGACTTCGGCGGCGGGCACCACATGGTTGAACAGGCCGAAGCGCAGCCCGTCCGCCGCGGTCAGCGCGCGCCCGGTAAGCAGCATCTCGACGGCGAAGTTCTCCGGGATCTTGCGCGGCAGGCGCTGGACGCCGCCGACATCCGCCATCACCCCGAGGCCGGTTTCGGGGAGACGAAACTCCGCCGTCTCGCTCGCGACGATCAAATCGCAGGCAAGCGCGATCTCCACCCCCGCGCCCACCGCGATGCCATTGACGGCAGCAATCACCGGCTTGGTCAGCGCGAAGCGTTCGGTGATCCCTGCAAAGCCGCCGGAGCCATAGTCATCGTCTTCGCTGAGGCCCTCACTCGCGACGGCCTTGAGATCCCAGCCAGCAGAGAAAATCGGACCGTCCCCGCCGTGGATGACGGCGACCTGCAGCGTCTCGTCGGCTTCGAAGGCATCGAACGCTGCGGCCATCTGGCGGCTCATCGCCGCCCCGATCGCATTGACCTTGGGGTTGGCCATCGTGAGCAGCAGAACTCCGCTGCGACGTTCGGTGCGGATCATGCCGCGCCCCTGCCTGGTGGAGACGTCTGGCTTGTCGTCGCGGGCGCGGGTTCTGTCATGAACGCCATAGAAACGATCCGCTGGCACGCGCAAAGGTGCCGTGCGTTCGAAAAGTTTGCCGCCGGTTCACAAGCCAGCCGGGCGTCTCGCGCTGTCCGACAGGCTTGCTTAGGAAGCAGCCTATGGAACACGGCAACACGGTGATGGCAGGGCTCGGCGCGGGCATGATCGGCGCGTCTTGGGCAGTCGCGTTCGCCGGCCACGGCTGGCAAGTCGCACTTTACGATCCATTCCCTGCCTCGATCACGCGCGGGCTCGATGCGATCGACCGCGCGCTGGCTACGCTGGCTGGTGCCGGCGCGCTCGATGATCCCGCCGCCGCACGGCAGCGCATCCGCGTGGCAACATCTCTGGCCGATGCGCTGCGCGATGCCGTCTATGTACAGGAAAGTGCCACCGAGGATCTTGAGCTGAAGGCGCACCTTTTCGCCGAAGCCGATGCGCTGGCCCGCCCGGAGGCGATTCTCGCGAGTTCAACGTCGGAGTTTCCGGGTTCGCGGTTTCTCGAAGCGGTCCCGGGCCGGGCGCGGTGCCTTGTCGTCCACCCGCTCAATCCGCCGCACCTGATCCCTGCGGTCGAACTGTGCCCGGCGCCCTGGACCGCGCCGGAAACGGTAACCCTGGCGCGCAGCCTGCTCGAAGGCATCGGCAAGGCCTGCGTCACAGTGCAGCGCGAAGTTCCGGGTTTTGTGATGAACCGCCTGCAAGTCGCAGTTATCATGGAAGCGCTGCACCTTGTCGCGGAAGGCTATTGCAGCCCGCAGGACCTCGATGTGGCGATGCGGCTCGGCCTTGGTCTGCGCTGGACCGCGATGGGGCCGTTCGAGACCAATCACCTCGCGACAGACGGCGGCTACCGCACCTTTATCGAGCATTACTGGCCCACGTTGCAGCATATCGCCGAGGACCTGATGATCCCCTTCCCGGCCGATGCCGCGCTCGCGGGACGGGTGCATGACGCGGTGGAAGCGGCATTCGGCGGCGGGGACATCACCGCAATCGAAGCGCGGCGCGACCGCAATCTCCTGAACCTCGCAGCGGTGATGGCCCACAAATGACTGCAATGCCCCGATTTCCCGCCGACGCGCTCGTACTCGACATGGTGCTGCCGATTCACGAGGAGCTGGGCAACAGCTTCGCGCTGATCGACCGCTATGCCGAGGCCGGGTTCAGCTTCGTCTCGTTCACGATTGCTGGCGATGATTACGACATTTCGGGCACGATGAAGCGACTGGCCCGCGTACGCGCGGAAATTGCAGCGGCAGGTGACCGCGCCGTGTTCGCGTTTCGCGGTGACGATATCCGCAGCGCCAAAGCAAGCGGCAAGATCGCCGTTGGGCTGCATCTGGAAGGCACCGAGTGCCACGAACGCGATCCGGGTCTGGTGGAAATATACCACGCGCTGGGGATCCGCCACAACCTGATAGCGTTCAACCGCAACAATGCGGCGGGCGGTGGCTGCGCCGATCTCGGCGATGGCGGTCTCACCCGGCTTGGGCGCGAGATCGTGGCCGAGATGAACCGCGTCGGCATGCTTGTCGATCTTGCGCATACTGGCGAGCGCACGGTGTTCGATATCATCGAACGCTCGTCTGACCCGGTGATGAATTCGCATACTGCGACGCGCGCTTTGCATCCGCACTACCGCAATGTCTCGGACGCGCAGATCGACGCGATTGCGGCGACCGGCGGGGTCATGGGCATCTCGGGCTTCTCGGCCTATCTGGGCGATCCAGCCTGCCGGGTGGAGACGGTGTTTCGCCATATCGACCATATCGTCCAGCGCGTCGGCCCGGCCCATGTCGGCTTCGGGTTCGATTTCATCGGTTCGACAACCATGCTTGCCGACTACATCGCCATGCGCGGGCCTGACGAATGGCCGGTGATCAACGACATTGGCTACGATCCGATCAATGTTTTCCCGCCCTTCGGCGCTGCGGCGCTGGTGCCGATGATGGCCGCGGCCGGCTACGACAACGCGGCCATCACGGGCATTTTGGGCGGCAACTGGATGCGCCTGATCGACAAGGTGTGGCGATGAGCAGCCCCGATTTCTCGCTGGCGATCGATTACGCCCGGCCACCGCTGGCAGGCCGCACGGCGCTCGTCTTTGGCGCAGGCGTGTGCGGGCCCGGCTGGGGCAATGGCGAGGCGGCGGCGGTCGCCTATGCCGATGCGGGGGCGGCGGTTGCCTGCGTCGATCTCGATATTGCGCGGGCGCAAGCAACGGTCGACCTCATTGCCTCGCGCGGCGGCACGGCCATCGCCTATGCCGCCGATGTCTCCGACGCTGTCGGGGTCGAAGCGGCGGTTGCGGGCACAGCGCGGCACTTCGGGCGGCTCGACATCGTCCACAACAATGTTGGCATGAGCCCAGCAGGCGATCCGGTCACGATGGATCAGGCGGTGTGGGACCGCACATTCGAGGTCAACGTCCGCTCGGTGTTCCTTGCTTGCAAGTTCGCGCTTCCGATCATGCGGGCGGCGCGGCGCGGGGTGATCACCAATATCTCCTCGCTGCTCGGTTCGGTTGTTTCGGAATACGATCTGTCGAGCTACTACGCCTCTAAGGCGGCGGTCGATCATCTCACCCGCTCGCTTGCAGTCTCGAACGGGCCCTACGGGATCCGCGCGAACGCCATCCAGCCGGGGCTGATGGATACACCGCAGATCCACGCGCATGAGGATATCGTCACCCTCCACGGATCGCAGGACGATACGCGCGCCACACGCGATGCGATGTCGCCGCTGCGCCATCAGGGATCGGGCTGGGATATCGGGCATGTGGCGGTGTTCCTCGCCTCTGACATGGCCCGCTATGTCAACGGTGTCGTATTGCCGGTCGATGGCGGGCTGCTATGCAAGCAGGCGGCCCAGCCCACCCCGCTCCCGCCGGAGCTGGCGCATGGGTGATCTTGAACAGAAGGTCAGGAGCGAAGTCGAGGGCTACGACGCGGTCCGGCTCGATCCGACCAACCTCATCACGATGCACGACGGGGTGCGGCTTTCGACCGACCTCTATTTCCCGGCGGATTGGGACGGCGTGACTCCCCTGCCCTGCATCCTGATGCGCACGCCCTATTCCAAGGCCAACTACCGGCCCGGCGCAACCGCCACCGCCAACTTCCTCAAGTATCACCAGCTGCTGATCGACTTCGTCCGCGCGGGCTACGTCTTTGCGATCCAGGACAAGCGCGGCAAATACGAAAGCGAAGGCCGCTACTTCGTCAACACCGGCGATGCAAGCGACGGAGACGAGACGCTAACCTGGCTCGGCACGCAGCTCTGGTCGAACGGGCGGATCGGGATGTACGGCTGCTCCTATTCGGGCGACGTGCAAATCGTCGTTGCGCCCCGGCGCAATCCTTACCTCAAATGCATCGTGCCGCAGGGCGCATCGGGCGGCGGGCGCTTTCCCTATATTGCCTTCCGCCTCGGCGGGGTGATCGAGCTGGCGATGTATGGCGGATGGCTGCGCTATTTCGGCGCTCTCAACCGCTATGGTCCGCCGCCGGGGCTCGACCGCGAGGCTTTGCTCGCGCTGGCCCCGTATTATCGCTCCGAACCGGTGATCGAACCGCCGGCGCACGCCGAACTGAAGCGCATCTGGAAGCACTTGCCGGTGATCGACCAGATGAAGGTCTGGGGAGGCCCGCCCACCGGCTGGGAAGACCTTTGCAGCCGAACGCTCGATGACCCGAGCTGGAAGACGCAGTTCGACTATGTCGACGAAGACGCGGTGATCGACGTGCCTGCCCTGTTCGAGAACAGCTGGTACGACTTCGGCATTGCCGAGACGCTCAATATGTTCAACCGCTACCGCCGGATCGCCACACCTGCCGCGCGCCCCCACCAGCATGCGATCATTTCGCCGACCTGCCACTGCGAGAGCGACTTCGCGAGCGAGCATACCATGGTGGGCGAGCGCGACGTGGGCGACGCGCGGCTCGACTGGTTCGGCCTGCATCTTGCTTGGTTCGACCACTGGCTGAAGGGCAGCGGCGAAAAGCCCGATCTACCGCCGCTGCGCTATTACTTGATGGGTGCGGGCGAATGGCGCGATGCGGCCGCTTGGCCGCCGCCCGAAGCGGTCCCGACGCCGTTTTACCTGCGCTCGCAGGGGCAAGCAAACAGCCGTTACGGCGACGGGTCGCTTTCCTTGGAGGCACCGGGGGCCGAACCCGCCGACCGCTATGTCCACGATCCCGCCGCGCCCGTGCCCTCGCGCGGCGGCCCGCTTTGCTGCACCGGCACGCCTGACGAGACCGAGGGCGCGCTCGACCAGCGCGAAATCGAGATGCGCGCCGATGTGCTCGTCTACTCGACCGAGCCATTGGCCGACGATGTCGATGTTGTCGGACCCGTCACGGTGACGCTCTTTGTGTCCTCATCCGCACGCGACACCGATTTCACCGCGAAGCTGGTCGATGTCGAGCCCGACGGGACGGCGTGGAACGTCCAGGAAGGCGTGCTGCGCGCGCGCTACCGCGAAGGGTTCGACCGCGAAGTGCTTATGGAACCGGACGGCGTTTACGAACTGTCGGTCGATATCCAGGCGACCGGGAACCGCTTTCGCCGAGGTCATCGGATCCGCCTCGAGATTGCCTCGTCCAATTTCCCCCGCTTCGAACGCAATCTCGGAACCGGCGGGCGTAACCACGACGAGACCGCATGGGTCGTCGCGGTCAACATGATTCATCACGATGCCGCGCATCCCTCGCGGCTCATCCTGCCCATCCTGCCCAAGCCGGAGTCCCTTCCATGACCGTCACTCCCGAAGAGATCGAAGCGTTTCGCCGCGATGGCGCGGTGTGCCTGCGCGGGCTCGTCACACCCGAATGGCTCGCCGTGCTCAACGCCGGGGTGGATCGCAACATCGCCGATCCGGGGCCGCTCTTCGCAGATTTCACAAGGCCCGGCGACGACAAGCGCTGCATCAAGGAATACTGGAGCTGGGAGCGCATCCCGGAATACCAGGACTTCTTCCGCAATGGGCCTGCTGCCGCAGCAGCGGGTGAATTGCTGCAATGCCGGGAAATCCGCTGGCTCGAAGACCAGTATTTCCAGAAGGAGGCCGGGGCCCGCACCCCAAGCCCGTGGCATCAGGACCAACCCTATTACGAGGTCGCGGGCGACTGGATCGCGATGTGGATTGCGCTCGACGCGGGTGCGCCCGAGGACAGCCTGCAGTTTGTCGCCGGAAGCCATCTCGATGGGCAGCTCTATACCCCCAAGAACTTTTCCGAGAGCGCGGCTTACCATGTCGATGAGGACAACAGCCCGCTGAAGCCCGTGCCCGATGTTGACGCACATCCCGACCAGTACCGCGTGATCGGCTGGGATGTGCGCCCCGGCGACGCGCTCTGTTTCCATCCGCGAACGATCCACGGCAACAAGGGCAATTCGGGCGGCGGCCGCGTGCGGCGTTTCGTCGCGCGCTGGGTGTCGGAATCTGCGACTTATGACGCGGGCGTGTTCCCTTGGGCGACGATGATCTCCGGGCATGGCCTGACCAAGGGCGAGCCATTCCATGGCCCCAAGTTTCCGCTGGTGTGGACCCGCGAGAACGGGCTGATCGCCCGCAGCACGGCTGAACGGGCGGCGTGAGCGCGTCGGCTCCGCTGGCCCTGCGGCGGCTGACCGGCGCCGATGCCGCGACGATTGTCGACGTCTGGCGCGCGCGCGTCGCGGCAACGCCTACAGCACCGTTTCTTCGGTTTGCCGAACAGACCTGGACGTATGCCGAAGCCTGGGCCGCCATTCTGGCCGCCGCGCGCGGCTTGCGCGAGGCCGGCTGCGCGCCGGGAAAACGGGTGGCATCCTATCTGGGCAATCGCCCGGAAACGCTCTGGACCTGGTTCGGCACCTTGCTGGCGGGCGGCATTTATTGCCCGCTCAACCGCGCGCATAAGGGCGAGTTGCTCGCCGCGATGATCGCCCGGGTCGCGCCCGATCTCATCGTGGTGGATCCGGAGGTTGGCGCCGCGATTGCAGCGCTCGCCCCGACCATTCCGCAGATGCCGCCTTTCGCCGGAGCCGTTTCCGATCCGATCGGGCTGGAACTCGCACGCCCAGCCCTTGACGACGATGCCCTGGTGATCTTCACCTCGGGCACCACCGGTGGATCAAAGGCGGCGCGGCTCTCGCACCGGTTGTTCACGCATCAGGCCGGGCGCGTTGTCGATGCCTGGCAGATGACCGAGGCCGATGTGTTTCACGGCTGGCTGCCGCATTTTCATGTTGCGGGAACCTTGCATCAGACCCTCGCCACAGTGATCGCAGGAAGCCGCCTTGCGCTGTTCGAGCGCTTTTCCGCATCAGGATTTCTGGACGAAGTGCGCAGCGTCGGCGCGACGATCGTGATCGGGCTGCCCAATGTCGTGAACATCCTGTGGGGCACCAGACCTGGACCCGCGGACGCCAACCCGATCCGGCTGATGATCTCGACCACGGTCAATCCCGACATCCAGCCCGGCTTCGAAGCGCGCTTCGGTCTGCGCCTGCTCGAACAATACGGGATGACCGAGGCCGAACTGATCACCCTGCCCTCGCCTGACGAGGACTTGCCCGCTCGCTCGTGCGGGCGTGTTTCGGATGATTGGGAACTGGTCATCCTCGGCAGCGACGGCGCGCCCGCCCAGCCACAGACCGTGGGCGAAATCTGTGTCCGGCCGCGGGTACGCGGCGTTTTCATGAGCGGCTATCATGGCGACGATACGGCAACAGTGGCCGCCTGCCGCGACTTGTGGTTCCATACCGGCGATTTCGGAAAGCTCGACGCACAGGGCTACCTCTATTTCGCTGACCGCGAGAGGCACGTGATCCGCCGCCGGTCGGAAAACATCTCCTCGCTCGAACTCGAAAGGCTGGTCGAGCGCTTGCCGATGATTGCCGAGGCGGCAGCGGTCGGTGTGCCGTCCCCGCTTGGCGAGGAGGACGTGAAACTGATCGTCACCCTCGCGCCCGGTGCGCAAGCCGATCCCGCCGCGATCCGCGCCGCTTGCGGCGAGATCATGGCGCGCTTCATGGTGCCGCGCTATGTCCGGATTATCGATCAGTTTCCGCGCACCGATGTCGGCAAGATTGCCAAGGAAAAGCTGCGCACGCTTGACGGCCACGAGCACGACGGCGAAGCGCTCCCGGGAGAGACACAGAAATGCGCATGAATCGGCGAACGTTTGGCGCTTCGGCGCTGGCTTCGAGCCTCCTGCCCACCGGTGCGCTGGCCGCGGACAAAGCTGAGCGGGTGTCCGCCCCCGGCAGCTACCGGGGCTACACCGAGCCCGTTGCTGACGGATTCCACCGCACCTCGGAATATATCACGATGCGCGATGGCCGCCGTATCGCCGCCGACATTTTTCTGCCCACCCGTGCCGGCAAGCCTCTCGGCAACAAGGCACCCGGCGTGCTGATGTTGACTGGCTACCGCCGCTCGTGGATTATGGGCGATGCCGAGACGCAAGCGGTCAAGCTTGTCTGGCCTTACCACAAACCCGGCGAGTTCGTCTCGTGGGCGCTGCGCGCGGCGCATCTGCCGGACCTGCGCAACGCGGTCTGGCCCGAAGCGACCCGGGCACTGAGCCCGCAGGCGCGCGCAGACTGGGTGGCACTGCATGGCTCTGCCGCCGAACTCCTGTTGCTCCATGGCTATCCCGTGATCGTGGGGGATACGCGCACCACCGGTGCCTCGTTCGGCACGTCGGCGGAGCAGTCCGCGATCATAATCGGGCACGATATCGCCGACATGCTGGAGGCGTTTTCGAAAGAACCGTGGTCCGACGGCACCTTCGGCATGATGGGAGCCTCCTGGCTGGGCGCCGTGCAACACATGGCGCTGAGCTATGGAACACCACGGCTCAAGGCAGTCATCCCGCAAGTTGCGCCGATCGACCAGTATCTCTCGCTCTGGCCCGGCGGTGTGTTCACGACGCGGCTGATGCGCGACTGGTTCGAGCAAACCACCAACCAGGACCGGGTCGCTCCGGCGCTCCCGGTCGATGACGATCCCAAGGGCCTGCTTCGCGATGCCGCGGTGGCGGAGCGCAAACCGCCCGCGGACGCGCCGGCGCAAGGCTCCAGCGCGGCAATCGACGCGCTGCTTGGCGGGATGGCGCCGCTCTCGCGCGACCAGTTCCAGGCAGGCCAGCAGCTGACCGGACAGACATTCGCTGACGGTAGTACCGGCGACCTTGTGATGTCCCCGCTCGATTTCGCGCACGCCAATCGCAGCGGCATCGCCACCTATTGCTGGGGCGGCTGGTGGGACATCTATGCGGCCGAAACGCCGGTGGCTTTCGCCAACCTCACCGTGCCCAAAAAGTTGACAATGGGCCCGTGGCACCACGGCAACGAATGGGTGAATGTCGAGGCGCTGCGCTGGTTCGATCACTGGCTGAAGGGTGTGGCCAACGGCATCATGGCCGAGCCCCCCGCCACGCTCGCCATCGCCGCGCCCGGCGAGCGGCTGGCATGGCGCGGGGCGAGCAGTTTTCCGCCAAAGAGCGTCAACCCGGTTACGCTGGCGTTGACCCCGGACCGGGCGCTTGCGGCATCGGCAGAGGCGGGCTCACTCAGCTTCACGGTCGATCCGGCGTGGACATCGGGCGACGGCGGCCGCGGCGGCATGCTATCTCGCGAGAAGCTCGATTACAGCGGGCTCGGAAAGCCCAGCACGGGGGTGCTGCGCTTCACATCCGCGCCTTATGCAGCGGCCACCGAGCTGTGCGGCATGCCGGTCCTCGATGTGCAGATGGCCTCATCGACACCGCTGGCGCAGCTCCTCGTCTATCTCGCGGTGATCGGCGCGGACGGCCGGGGCCATATGCTGAGCGATGGCGCGATCGACTTGCGGTACAGCGCCGAGCAGCCTGCGCCTTATGATCCGGTCGGGATGCCCTGGCGCAGTTACAGTTCGACCGACGCCAAGCCGCTGGTGCCGGGCGAGCGGACGCGGGTGCGGATCGGCATGACCCCGATCGGCTGGCGGATCGGCATGGGCGACCGGCTTCTGCTGGTTGTGGCTGGCGCGGACCACGACAACGCCTACCGCGCGCCCGATGCGCCGACACAGACGCTGACGCTGTTCACCGGGCCTGACGGGTGCCGCCTGACCCTCCCGGTGCTCCCTGCAGGCGCTGCGCCGATCATCCCCCACGCCTTCTCCCCCCTGCCGCGAGACGCGCGCTCTGGGGTCAGTCCATTCCCCGTGACGTGAGCGCATCCCATGGCCAGCAAAGACGATATCGGCGTGTCCGGCCCGGACTACCGCTTCCCGATCGAGGAAGGCAAAGCTCGCGAGTTTGACCGCGCGACGGGCGGCACCGGCAGCGATCTGACGTGCGTTCCGCCGACGTTCCTCGCGGTCGGCGGGCGGCTCTGGGGCTATACGTTCGACGATCCGCACGACACCGATCTGGCCAGGGTCGATATCGACCGATCGCTGCTGCTGCACGCCGAGGAAGAATTCGAGTACCCGGACGGCCCGCCCCCGATCGGCGTGCAACTCACCGCGCGGACGTATGTGAAGGACGTGTTCGAGCGCGAAGGCAAGCGCGGCGGCGCGATGACTTTCGTGGTGAGCGAGACCGAGTACAAGGACCCTGCGGGCCGCGTCGTCGGCTGGAGCCGCACGACCGTGGTCAAGACCGAGGCGGCCGCGGTATGACCGGGGCCGCGCTTTCCTCCCGCGTCCTGCCGCCCGTCACCCGGAGCGATATCGTGCGCTATCAGGGCGCGTCGGGCGATTTCGATGCGGCACATCACGACGATGCCCATGCCCAAAGTTATGGGTATCCGGGGGTATTTTCGCTCGGCATGCTGCATGCGGCACAACTGGCACGATTTGCCACAGACCAGTTCGGTGCGGAGCGGCTGCGGCGTTTTGCAGTGCGGTTCAAGGGGGTGGTCTGGCCCGGTGATGTTCTGACTTTGAGCGGAACGGTGCTCGAGGAAACCGACACTGCGATCACGCTCGATCTTGCTGCTACCAATGGCGAGGGCCGGGCCGTACTTCTGGCCAGCGCGGTGTTCGCAAAGTGACGAGCGCGATGCCGCCCGATCTTACCGGGCATCCCACCTTCCGCGAAGTCGAAGCCTTCTATCGCTCCGCGATGGAACCGGGCCTGGGCCGTCCCATTGCTGCGAGCGAAATCGATTGCGATCCGGCTTCTGACGATGTCCTGTTCACCGGCTTGTCGTTCGCGGCGCTGGTCGGACGGCATGCGCCGCATGTTTACCGCGTCTCGGCGGGCGCAGGGCCGCAGCGGGTGGTGCCGGAGATGGCGGTCGCGCCACGCTATCACCCGGCGGGCGGCGCATTTGCGCTGCTGGTCGATCACACCCGCACCGGCCTGTTCCAGCCAACGCTCTCGCGCGATCTGACACGGCCGGTCGCCGTGCTGAGCGGTTCGTGCGAGGCGCTTGAATGGTTTGCGGCAGGCGACGCGCTACTCGTGCTCAATGCCGAACCAGGTGCCGACCAATCGAGCGCGGTGGGCGGCATGACGGCCGTCGCGCGCGAAGCGCAGGCCGAGGCCTGGATGCCGGATGTGCGTCGGTCAACCGAGCGCGAGGGCTGGCGGCGCGCGGTGCGGATCGACCTTGCGACAGGCCAGTCGCACCGGCTGGGGCCCGATGACCTCACGATCTGGGCGGCGCTGCCGGTTGGCTCGTTGCAAGCGATTGCCGTGGCGGGTTCCGATCCACGCGAAGCCTCATGGTATTCTGCTCGGATCATGATGTTGGGCGCGGACGGCACGGCGCGTGAACTCTATCGCCCCGACTATCAGATCGGCGCGCTGGCATGGGACGAGCGGCGCGGCCGGCTCGCCTTTGTCGAGGCCCCGGCAAGCGACCGGGGGCTGGTCGCGGGGATGGTCAAGGTGCTGGCCCCGGGCGGGGATGCGGTCACGCTCGATACCCGAGGGATCGATGTCTCGCACTGCGTCTGGCGCGGCGACGGGCGACTGACCGTGGCGGGACTTCGCGCGTACGCAACCGTACTCGCTGTGCTCGATCCGGACGGGGGGCCTATCGAAGAAACAGGGATCGCCCATGGCACATGCGGCTTGCTCCAGCCCGACTTTGCGCTCGACCGGCACGGCGGCATTGTGGCGCAATATGAGGCCTATAGCGCGCCGCCGGTGATCCGGGCGGCGAACGGCCAGGCCTTGGCCGATTTCGCGCATGACGGGAGTGCGTGGCTGCAGGAACGCTGCGGCCGGATCGAACCGCTCGAATGGCAGTCGGGCGATGGCACGGTCTGCGATGGCTGGCTGATCCGTCCGCACGGTCCCGACCGCGCCGCGCCGCTCGTCATGGACGTCCACGGCGGACCGATCTGGGCGGCGCGCGACATGTGGTTCGGCAAGGGGCGGCTCGATCCCATGCTGCTCCCCGCGCGGGGCTATGCGGTGTTCCTGCCCAACATGCGCGGTTCGACCGGGCGCGGGATCGCGCATCAGCGCGCGATTGTCGGCACGATGGGGACAACCGAGCTACAGGACTTTTCGAGCGGGCTCGACCACCTGATTGCCATGGGCGCGGTCGATCCGGAGCGGATCGGCATATCGGGCGGTTCTTACGGCGGATTCATGGCATGCTGGCTGCCGGTGCATGATCCGCGCATCCGCTGCGCGGTAGCGCAGTCACCGGTGACCTACTGGCCGAGCCAGCACTGGCTGACCAATATCCCGCACTTCGATGGTCTGTTTCTGGGCGGCACTCCGTCCGATCCAACCTCCTCCTACGGCCAGCGCAGCCCTGCCCTGCATGCCGCGCGGAGCCGGGCCGCGACGTTCGTCTATGGCGGCCGCGACGATCACTGCACCCCGGCCGAGCAGATCCGGGTCATGGCGGGGGCGCTTGCGGATGCCGGCACGGCTTATGCCTATGCGATCTATCCGGGCGAAGGCCACGGCGTCCGCGCCTTTCCTGCGGTGATCGATTCAAGCGCGCGGACGGCGATCTGGTTCGACCGTTTTCTCAGGGGCACCGCATGACCACCGCCGAGCGCATCCGCGCGCTGTTCGCCGCGATCGACGCGCCGGGCCACGACAAGCTCGCCTTGATCGAAGATTTTGACGTAGCTCCCGGCGGCGAGGAGTTCCTTGTTGCGGGTCTGACCCACCACGCCGAAGCTCCGCGCAAGCGCAGGGGCCTGTTCGTGGCAGATCGTGCGAGCGGAGCGGTGCGGGCGTTAGCAGCGGGGAGCGGCGGCGGGGCAGCCACGCTCGGGAGCTACAGCCCCGATGGCATGCTCATTGCTGCCGTCGTCCACGGCGCCGATCGAAGCGAAATCCACATCATGGACCGGGCGGAGGCCGCCGTGGGTGCGCCTTGCGCGGTGGACGGTATCGTCGAGGCCATCGCCTGGGCTCCCGACAGTCGCCACCTGCTCGTCTGCTACGCCGATGCCGGTGCCGACCAGGCAGGTTCGGCGGGGTCGAGCACGCTGGGTGCGGCCGCTGCGGGAAGTGGCGACTGGATGCCCGAGACCGGATCCAGCGATACGCCAAGCGGTTGGCGACGCGCGGCCAGCTGGTCGCGCGCGCATGGCAGCCTCACCTGGACCTCGCCCGATGCGCTCAACATCTGGGAGGCGGCGTGGCTCGGCACGGATGCGCTGGTTGTGGTGGCATCGGACCTGCCTGAAGAGCGGCACTGGTACACGGCGGAACTGGTCCGGCTTGATCTCTCGGGCAGTGTGACGCGCCTCTATCGCGGTACGGACCAGATCGGGCTTGTCGCGGGGAGCCCGGACGGGCGGCGGATTGCCTTTGTCGAGGCTGTTGCGAGCGATCGCGGGGTGCTGTGCGGGACTGCCAAGCTGATCGATTCATCGGGCGTGCATGTGCTCCCAACTGGCGGCGTCGATGTCAGCTGTCTCGCCTGGCGCGATTCAGACGCAATCGTGTTCTGCGGATTGCGCGGCCTTGCAATGGTGGTCGGCGAGACCGCACTGAATTCTACCCACGTGCGCGAACATTTCGTGAATGCAGAAATTCAGGCAGGCTTCTATTTTCCCTATGCTCGCCCCGTGGTGGGCGGCGGCGTGGCTGTTGCAGCCGAAGGATTTGGGAGGCCACCATCGCTAACCGTTTTGGGTGATGGCACGCAAAGCACTGTCTTGACGACCGCTACAAGCGGCACAGACCTTCTCGCGAGCCTGTTCGGTTCGGCGCAGCAGGTTGCGTGGCGCGCGCCCGATGGCCTTGAAATCCAGGGCTGGCTGCTCACCCCTGCGCAGGGCCGGGCGCCCTATCCGCTGGTGATGGAAATTCACGGCGGGCCGGTATGGTGCTGGCGCAGCGTCTGGCTTGGCCGCATGCCGCTGATCCCGGCGCTCCTGAGCGAGGGCTTTGCAGTGTTTCTGCCCAACCCGCGCGGATCGACGGGCCGCGGGCATGCTTTTGCAGCGGCTGTGCGAGGTGACATGGGTGGTCTCGACACTCACGATTATCTCAGCGGGCTCGACGCACTGGTGGAGCGAGGCCTGGCCGATCCCGACCGCCTCTATGCGACCGGTTCGAGCTATGGCGGCTATATGTCCGCCTGGCTGGTGACGCAGGACAACCGCTTCGCGGCCGCCGCACCGCGCTGCCCTGTCATCAACTGGACCACCCAGCATTACACGGCCAACATTGGGGACTTCGACCGCCTTTTTCTGGACAGCGACCCCGCCGATCCTTCCGGGCGCCATGCGACGCGCAGTCCGGTCAACCGGGCAGCGGCGGTCAATACGCCAGTGCTCATCACGGCCGGCGCGCTTGATCGCTGCACGCCGCCGACTCAGGCGGCCGAATTCTTCGAAGCGCTCAGCGAAGCTGGCGTAAGGGCCGAACTCGTGGTCTATCCGCAGGAGGGGCATGGCACCCAGGGCTACGAAGCGCGGGCGGATGTCGCCGCCCGGCTGATCGATTGGTTCCAGCTGCAGAGGCCATAGGCTCTCGCGGCAGCGTCGCTCTCAGATCAATGACAGCTTGTCATTCCAGACAGTTGTGTTACTTTTGCGCCCCGAGGAAACAAGGTTGGCTGCATTGCTCGCGTTCGAGACGATCACCTATCCCGATATCCTGAAGTGGATCGGAACCTTTCCGTCGCTCGCCGATGGGCGTGAGACAGGGCCTTCGGCGCACGGGAAGAAAAGCCTCGAACTGACCTACGACGCTGCCGCGCTTTCGGGCCGCCACGAAGTCTTCGAGCTCGACGAGGGGCTGACCCTCTTCATCTGTGAACAGCACATCAAGGACGACCTGCTGCTGCACTGCGTCGGCCAGCCTTCAATCACCTTCGCTTTCCGCCTCTCTGGCGAAACGATCGATATGTTCAACGGCCTCGGCGAGGTACGTCGCAGTGGCCCCGGGTGCAGCATCGCGGTCCATCATGATGTCATCCAGTGGGAGCGCACGGTTCCAGGCGGCACGTTCTTCGATGCGCTGTTCATAACGCTTACGCAGACGGCTGTTGAACGCCTGCTTGGCGCGCCCATCGGAGAAATCGACGAGCAGCTGAGCTTCGAGGGCAGCCCCTCCGGCTCGATCCGGACGCACAGCATCGCGCTCAGCAATGACATGGTCGCGATCGTGCAGGCAATCAAGCACCGTACCGGCATCGCCGCGATCGAGACGGCTTTCATCACCGCGAAAGTGCAGGAACTTGCCTGCCTCGCGATCAACGATCTGGTGCGCGAACGCAATCGCACCGTCATCCCCGCTACGCTTCACCCACGCCATGTCCCCGCACTGCAACGGGCGCGGGCAATACTCGAGGCCGAGTACGCCGAGCATCATCCGCTCGAAGTGTTGGCGCGCCGGGTGGGGCTGAGCCGCACCAACCTGGCCGTCGGTTTCAAAGCGTTCTACGGTCGGACGGTCGGCGAGCATCTTACCGAACGCCGCATGGCTGTCGCGGTCGAGATGTTGCGCGCGGCCGATGCAACGATTGCCCGTGTCGCACCAAGCGTCGGTTACGACAGCCCCTACAGCTTCAGCCGCGCGTTCAAGCGCCACTTCGGCGTGGCCCCACGCGGGTTCGATCGGCTGTTCAATTAGACGCTGGGACAAATCGCTGAACGCCGGGTCATGGCGCGCCGCCGCTGCTATCACCCATTCTCGATATGATGCCTGACACACCCCAAAAACTCTCGCGCACGCTAGTCATCTATGCAGTTGCGCTCATCACCGTAGTCATGATCTTCAACCAGATCGACCGGTACGTCCTGTTCATTCTGATCGAGCCCATCCGGACCGATCTGGGGCTGAGTGACGGGCAGCTTGGCATTCTGACCGGCCTTGCCTTTGCCATCGCCTATTCGGCCATGGCGATACCCGTGGGCCGGATGGCAGACCGGTACAATCGGTCGCATTTGGCGGGGGCAGCCATGCTGACCTGGAGTTTGGGCACCGCCGCCTTCGGGCTGGCAAGCGGCTTCGGGCAATTGCTTGGCGCGCGGGTCGCTGTGGCGGCAGGCGAAGGGGCGAGCTATTCGCCGCTCCAGTCGCAGATCGCCGATCTGGTCGCCCCGCACCGCCGCTCGCTGATCATCGCGATTACCTCGTTCGGTGCGGTCGCCGGGATCGCAGGCGGCTATATCCTCGCTGCGACACTGAACGAGGCAATCGGCTGGCGGCACACCTTCATCGTCATCGGCGGCGCGGGCTGCCTGTTTGCCCCGCTGGTCTATTTTACTCTGCCCGAGCCCGTGCGCGGCTGCCAGGACAGCGTGACGATCGATCCGGCAGCCCAGCCTTCTCTGGCAGCTGCGGCGCACGCGCTATGGCAGCGCCCGGCCTTCCTGCTGCTGCTGACAGGCTTGGCCCTCGCCGGGATCGCAGCCTACGGGACCGCCGCGTGGACCCCCACGTTTTATATGCGGCGCTATGCCATCTCGACGACCGAAGTCGCCACGCTTTCAAGCGCCTACCAGCTCCTGCCCTCCGCGCTGGGCACACTGGCCGGCGGGTTCGTAACGCCGTGGTTGGCTAAACGCGATGCGCGTTGGCAGCTGTGGTTCCCGGGAATCTGCCTCATTCTGGCCTTCCCTTCGACTGCAGCGCAACTTCATGCAGCGACCGTCGGGACCTCTGCCCTGTTCAGCATCATCCCGAATTTCGTGACGGGCCTGTTCGTTGCGCCGGCCCTTGCGGCGCTGCACGGTCTCGCTGGTGCGCGCCTGCGCGGCACCGGGACTGCACTCGTGTCCATCTCGCTGCTATTGATTGGCCAGGGATTGGGACCGCTTCTGACCGGAATGCTGAGCGACCGGCTTGGCGTGGTTGATGGCGGTGCCGGCCTGACTGCCGCGTTGCTCGCCATCAGCGCAGCCTTTGCATTGGGCGGCGCCGCACTTCTGGCTGCGGCGGTCTGGTTTCGCGCCGATATGGACCGCGCGCAAGCATTCGACGAGGCGGCGCGTTGGCGGGATAAGCCTGTCGCCGGCCAGACGCCGGTTAGCTGGTCAGGCAGCGCGCGGCCAGACCTTGGGGAACACGGGCCCATCTAGCCGATCGCCCGCCTTGAGGCCATGCTTTGGCAGATCATCGCCGAGAAAGTCAAAAAACGACCGCGCTGTTGGCGCAAAGGTAACATCAGGCGTCGCCCAACGTGTCGCAATGGCGCGGCGGCGGGCCGAAAGCGTTGTGTTGCCCGGCGCGCCATGCACCATCCGCGGATGATGGAGCAGAATGTCGCCCGGTTCCAGATCCCAGTTGAGATACGTAAAACGCTCATTGGGCACGCCGGGCTCGGGCAGGTCGGCAAAGCGTTGCCCGATCATTTCGGCGGTCAGATCGTCCTTTCCCCAAAGGTGCGACCCCTTCACGTAGTAGAGGCTGCCAGTTTCGCGCGTCGCGCGATCGAAAGGCACCCAGATCGATACCAGTTCGCCGCCCGCCACCGGCCAATAGGGTAGATCCTGATGCCACGGTGTCGATTCAGGCGTGTTGGCTTCCTTGACGAGAAGCTGGTCGTAGAAGAAATGCACTTCGCCACTCGCGAGGAAACGTGCGGCAATCTCGGGCAGTGGCGAATCCTTCAAGAATGCGGCGAATACCGGGTGGTCCAGCCACTGGAAGAACGCATTGGTGAAACTGCCGGTTGCGGAAGGCACATGCGTCACGCCGTGATGCGAGCGAAGCGCCGTATCGATCGCCGGTCGCATCCGCTCGATCCAGAGGGAAGGAATCGCCCCACGCAGAATGGTAGCTCCGTCTGAGCGATACTGCGCAATCGCGGTGTCAATCGTGTCCATCGTCGGTTCCATACCAGGTAGCCCACCCTCGGCATGCACTCACACCCGCCGTGCTGAAATGTTCGCCCGTTCAGGATCGTACCACACCGTTCCAAGCAGCGAGGCTTAGGCTCGAAACCAGAAATCTCCTCTTGCTCAAATACATGCATAAGTGCATTTAATTGGCGTAGAGGGAGTCGAATGTGACGCGAGCCTATTCCGCATTGGCACTTCTGCGAGAGGGTCTGAACGCCCAGCGCGGCTGGGAACCTGCCTGGCGTGATGCCGAACCCAAACGCGCCTATGATGCCATCGTGATCGGCGGTGGCGGGCATGGGCTGGCAACTGCCTATTACCTCGCCAAGAACCACGGGCTTGCCAACGTCGCGCTGATCGAGCGCGGCTGGCTGGGCGGCGGCAACACCGGGCGCAACACCACCGTGATCCGCTCGAACTACTTCTTCCCCGAAAGCGCCGCGTTCTACGATTTCTCGGTCAAGCTCTACGAGACGATGAGCCGTGACCTCAACTACAACATCATGTTCTCCCAGCGCGGCATGTGGATGCTTGCGCACGATCGCCATGGTGTGGAAATGCTCCGCCGCTCGGCCAATGCAATGCGGCTGAACGGGGTTGATGCCGATTTGCACGACGGTGCTGAAGTGCTGCGGCGGATACCGCAGCTCGCGCCGACCAGGTTTCCGGTACTCGCCGGCCTACTCCAGCCACGCGCCGGAACAGCGCGGCACGATGCAGTGGCCTGGGCCTATGCGCGCGGGGCCTCCGCGCTCGGTGTCGACGTGATCCAGAACTGCGAGGTCACTGGCTTCGAGATCGAAAGCGGTCACGTCAAAGGTGTGAAGACGAGCCGCGGCACGATTGCCTCCGACTGCATCGGCATGGCGGTTGCGGGGCACAGCAGCGTTGTTGCGGCAAAGGCGGGGCTCAAGCTGCCGGTGCAATCCTATGCCTTGCAGGCCTTTGTTTCCGAGCCGGTCAAGCCGTGCCTCGATACCGTGGTGCTCTCCCCCGCGACAGGGACTTATCTCAGCCAGTCCGACAAGGGCGAGCTGGTGATCGGCGCAGGGCTCGATCTCTATTTGTCCTATGCCCTGCGCGGCTCGCTGCCCTGGATGGAACGTGCGGCGGCGGGAGTGGTCGAGATGTTTCCGGCCTTCTCGCGGCTGCGCTTCCTGCGCCAATGGGCCGGGATCGTCGACGTGGTCCACGATTCCACGCCGATCATCGGCCAGACGCCGATTGACGGGCTCTACATCAATTGCGGCTGGGGCACGGGTGGGTTCAAGGCGATCCCGGCGGGCGGCTGGTGCCTCGCCCACGCGATGGCGACGGGCAAACCCCACACGCTCGCGGAAGCCTTCACGCTCGAGAGGTTCCGCACAGGAGGCCTGATCGACGAGGCTTCGGCCTCCGGGATCGCGCACTGATGGAGGCTGCCGCATGCTGCTGATCGATTGCCCCCATTGCGGGCCGCGCGCCGAGATCGAGTTTCGCTGCGCGGGCCAGACCCATATCCAGCGTCCGGGCCCGCTGAATCCGGTCCTGCCCGAGGCTGATAATGCGGCCTGGGCGGACTACCTCTTCACGCGCACCAACCCCAAGGGCGAACATCTGGAGCGCTGGCTGCACAGCGCCGGATGCCGCCGCTGGTTCAACGTGGCGCGCGATACCGTGACGCACAAAATCCGCGCGGTCTACTCGATCACCGATCAGCCGCCGGCGGCGCAGCCATGACCGGCTGGCGCGTGCCCAAAGGCGGGCGGATTGATCGTACCCGCCCGCTGCGCTTCCAGTGGGAAGGCCGCAATTACAGTGGGTTTGCAGGCGATACCCTCGCATCGGCGCTGCTGGCGAACGGCGTCTCGGTGATCGGCCGGAGCTTCAAATATCATCGCCCGCGCGGACTGCTCGCGGCAGGGCTCGAGGAACCGAACGCGATCATTCAGCTCGAACACGGGGCGCACGCTGTGCCCAATATCAAGGCCACGCAGATCGAGCTTTACGACGGCCTCAACGCCGGTCCGGTCAATGCCTGGCCGGGCACGCGGCTCGATCTGCTCGCGGTGAACGGTCTCGCCAAGCGGTTCATTCCGGCGGCGTTCTACTACAAGACCTTCCTATGGCCGAGCTGGCACTGGTTCGAGCCCGCGATCCGCAAGGCGGCGGGCCTCGGCACTGCGCCCACCCTGCCCGATCCCGATACCTACGAGCACCGCTTCGCGCATGCCGAAACGCTGGTGATTGGCGCCGGCGCGGCGGGGATCATGGCCGCGCTCGCCGCGGCTGAGCGGGGCGAACAGGTCGTGCTGGTCGAAACCGACGCAGATCTCGGCGGCGGTGTGCTGGCGACATACGGCAAGATCGAGGGGCAATCGCCCGAAGCATGGCTAGCTTCCATGTTGGCCAGAATCAGCGCGGATCCAGGCATAACCGTGCTGCGACGCACCATGGCTTTCGGGTTCTATGATCATGGGCTGGTCGGGTTGATCGAGCGCCTGACCGATCACCTCACGCCGTCCCTGCGCAGCGGCCCGCGCCAGCGGCTGTGGAAGGTGCGCGCAGACCGCGTGGTGCTGGCGACCGGCGCGTTCGAACGGCCGCTGGCCTTCGCCAACAACGACCTGCCGGGCATCATGCTCGCCTCGGCAGCGCAGACTTATCTGCTGCGCTGGGGCGTCGCCTGCGGGAGGCGCGTGGTGGTTGCGACGACCAACGACAGCGCCTACTCCGCCGCCTTCGCGCTGCACGAGGCTGGGGTTGCGGTGGCGGCAATTCTGGATTCCCGCGCGAACAGCCCCTGTATGGCCGAGGCTTCGGCGCGGGGCATCACGGTTATGCGCGGCACCGCCCCGCGCAAGGCGAGTGGCGGGCGCGGGCTGAAGTCCGTGACCTATGGTCCGGTTGCAGGTGGTGGGCCGGCGATGACGCTTGCTTGCGATGCACTGCTCGTCTCGGGCGGCTGGAATCCGGCGGTGCATCTGCATTCGCAATCCGGCGGCGGGCTGGCGTTCGATGATGGGATGCAGGCGTTTCTGCCGGGCGTATCGGTCCAATCAGCCACCAATGTCGGGGCTGCGGCAGGTGTTTTCGATATCGAGGCGGCGATTGCTGGTGCGCGAGGCGAAGCCTCGAGCGAACCGAGCCGAGGCGCGATGGGACCGACCCTCGACTATGCAGATGGCGACCCGGAAGCCGCCAAGGCCTGGCTCGATTTCCAGAACGACGTGACCGTGGGCGACGTCCAGCTTGCTGCGCGCGAGAACTTCCGCTCGGTCGAGCATGTGAAACGCTACACCACGCTCGGCATGGCCTCCGATCAGGGCAAGACATCCAATGTGGCCGGCATCCGCGTGATGGCGGGCCTGCTGGACAAGGCACCCGAGGCGATCGGGACCACCAAGTTCCGCCCGCCCTTTGATCCGGTGACGATCGGCGCGTTTGCCGGGTCGATGGTGGGCGCTAATCTGATGCCGGTGGCCTATCCCGCCAGCCACCGCGCGCAAGTCGCGCTGGGCGCAAAGATCGAGCACTACGGGCATTGGGAGCGCGCCGCCTACTTTCCCCGCGCGGGCGAGGACGAACAGGCCGCCGTGGCGCGGGAAGTTCGGACGGTGCGCAACGCTGCCGGGCTGTTCGATGCCTCGCCGCTCGGCAAGATCGAGGTCAAGGGGCCTGACGCCGCAACGTTCCTCGACCGGATGTACGTCAACGGCATCCTCAACCTTGGCCTCGGCCGCTGCCGCTATGGACTGATGCTGAGCGAGCACGGCATTGTCTACGACGACGGGATCGTCGCGCGGATGGCCGATGATCACTTTCTGGTCGGCACGACCAGCGGCCATGCCGCGGCGATCGCCGAGGGTTTCGAAGAGTGGCTGCAATGCGAATGGACCAGCCTTCGCGTCCTCGTGTCCGATGTAACGACCGCCTGGGCGGTGATGAATGTCGCGGGTCCCCGTGCGCGTGACGTGCTCGCCGCAGTGGGGACCGGTATCGATCTGGCACCCGCCGCGTTCCCGCACATGAGCCTGCGCATGGGACATGTGGGCGGCATCCCCGCGCGGGTCCAGCGCGTCAGTTTCACCGGCGAGCTCAGCTACGAAATCGCGGTGCCTTGGGGCCATGGCGCAGCGCTTTGGAATGCCCTGATCGCGGCGGGCGAGCCGCACGGCATCACCCCTTTCGGCGTCGAGGCGCTGATGGTCATGCGGGTCGAAAAGGGCTTTCTGCACGTGGGCTCGGACACCGATGGCACGACTTTGCCGCAGGATATCGGCTTTGGCGGGATTGCCGCGAAAAAGGTCAGCGATTTCGTGGGCAGAAGGTCGACACAACGGCCAGACGGTCTGCGGACCGACCGGCGGCAACTGGTGGGCCTCGAGGTGACCGACGGGCGCGGCATGCTCAATGCCGGTGCGCATGTGCTGACCGCCGGTGCTACCGAAGCACGCGGCACCGAAGGCTGGGTCACCTCCTCTGTCCATTCCCCGACGCTGGGCCGTCCGCTAGCGATGGCGCTTGTAAAGCGGGGGCATTCGCGGATGGGCGAGCCAGTGCGGATCTGGGATTTGGGTGTCTGGCGCGTGGCGCGCATCGTCGACCAGCGCTTCTTCGATCCTCTTGGAGAGCGGCTCGATGGCTGACTTGTCCCCTCTTGGCCGCGTAGCCCCGCTTGGACCGGGCGACGTGCCTGACAACGAGGCGTTGGCCTTCCTGCCGTTTCTCGGTCTGGTCAAAGTGCAGGTCGCGGGCGAAAGGTCCGAAGCTGTACTGGCGTTGGCGCTCGGAACGGCTTTGCCACAACCAGGGGCGGCAGTCCCCATTGGCCCTATCGATTGTCTGTGGCTCGCCCCCGGAGAGTACCTTCTGGTCGGCGACGAGCATGCAGTCGGGGCAACGGCGGGCGAGGTACAGGAAAAGCTGGCGGGCACACTGAACATGGTAACCGACATGACCCATGCGCGCGCCGCTTTCGTGCTATCGGGCACTGATGCACGCAACGCGCTGGCGGCACATTGTCCGCTCGATCTGTCGGATGCCGGATTTGCGGTCGGCGACGTGGCGCGCTCGCTGCTGGGCGATTGCGGAGTTCTCGTCCAGCGGCTCGCATCGCGCGAGAACGGTGCGGCATTTCGCATCATCGTAGATCAGACGATGGCGCACTATGCTGTCCGTCTGCTCGCCGGCACGTGAGCCGTGCAATCACCCCTGTTTCCACACCAACCAGAAACATTGCGAGAGGAGAGACCCGTGGCCCAGATCGAACACGTGAATGCCGATGTCAGTGTGGATACGATCATCGCAATTCTCGGGCGAGACGGCGCTGTCATTGTCGACAAGTTGATGTCCGCCGATGTTCTTGAACGCGTCAACGCTCAGCTTGAACCTTTTATCCGAAGTGGCAACACCGGCCGCGACGCATTCAGTGGATTCCAGACCCGGCGGATTGGGGCACTGATGGCGCGATCTCCAGCCTGCCGTGAACTTGCGCTCGATCCGCTGGTCAATGCAGCTTGCGGCGCGTTTTTGCGGCCGTTCTGTGACGGTTATCAGCTTCATTTCACCCAGGCGACCAGCATTGGTCCGGGCGAAAAGGGACAAGTCCTTCACCGCGATCGCGGGGTTTGGGGCGCGCATATTCCGCGGCGCATCGAAACGCAGTTCAGCACGATCTGGGCGGCCACCGACTTCACCGCAGAAAACGGTGCCACGCAGGTCGTGCCCGGCTCGCAGCACTGGGCGGCGGACCGCCACGCTGAGCCGCACGAGATCGCGCAAGCGGAAATGGCCGCAGGCTCGGTGCTACTGTATAGCGGCACGGTGCTGCACGGCGGCGGACCAAACCGGACCGATACCAACCGGACAGGCGTGCTGCTGCATTACACGTTGGGGTGGCTGCGGCAGGAGGAAAACCAGTACCTGTCCTGCCCACCCGACGTGGCGAAGGACTTCAGCCCGGAGCTGCGTGCCCTGATTGGCTACAGCATGGGCGGCTATGTGCTCGGGTTCTTCTCGACGCCTACTGGTCCGGGCGAAGCGGGCATTGAAACCGGCCCGCCGGAAATGCTGTTTGGCGAACAGCCGCTCAGCCGTTTCAGCCTCGAATCGGTTACCCCGGAGGAACTGGTCGAGACCACCGGCGGGCAATGATCGGCAGGGCCGTCGGCGCGGTAGGGCTTGGGCGGAAAGCCGGTCCTACCTGCCGGCTGAATAAGGCTCGGGATCGATCTGCGCCGTCTTTCCGGTGATCGCGTCAGCAAGAAGCTCGGCCGAACCGACTGCCAGAGTCCAGCCAAGGTGGCCGTGCCCGGCATTGACGAAGAGGCCTGGCGCGCGGGTTGCGCCGATGAAAGGCAAACCATCGGCACTCATCGGGCGCAGGCCGCTCCAGCCCTCACCCGACTGGCCGGCAAGCGCATCGGAGATCCGGGGATAGAGTTCAGCCAGCAGGCGACGCAGGGTTTCGACGCGGCGCGGATTGACCGAAGTATCAAGTCCGGTGAACTCTGCTGTTCCAGCCATTCGCAGGCGGGATCCGAGCGGAACCGCGCCGGCATGGAGCGCGTCATCCAGCACAGCTACGCGGGGCCCCGGGAGGTCGCCCAATTCGAATGTCAGAGTATAGCCTTTCGCAGGAGCAATCGGCAAATTTAGGCCTGCCGACCGGCCCAGTCTTGGGGTCGCGACTCCGGCTGCGAGCACCGTCGCATCGGCGGTAAGCTTTTCCCCGCTGACAAGTTCGACCCCGATCGCGCGCCCGCCGCGCACGATCACGCGCTTGACTGGCGCGGAAACCCGCACCTCACCGCCGCTGCCAGTGAAAGCATCGGCCAAGGCGCGACAAAACAAATAGGCATCGCCGACTTCGTCTGCCCGAAACCGCAACGCACCGTGTATCCGGTCGGCAATGGGGGCCAGTGCTGGTTCCTCGGCGATTGCTTGCTCACGGTCCAGCCGTTCGAAGCGAAGGCCAAGGTCAGCGAGGTCATGTGCAATTGCCAACGGCCGGTCCATCGCCTCGGCGCTCCGAAACAGCTTCATCGTGCCGATATCGGAAGCATCGTAGCGCAGTCCGAGATACTGGCGCAGCGCGCAGGTCCGCTCGACCGAATAGCGGGCCAGCACATAGCTTGCGCGGGTATTTGCCCGGAACCGCGACTGCGTGGAATTGCGCAAGAAGCGCAGTCCCCAGTTGGCGAGCCCCGGCACTGCACGGAGACGAAGCTTCATCGCTGCTGCGGGATCGAACAAGGAAGCCGCCAGATGCCGATGGACACCAGGTGCGTTCCATGGATCGGACATCGAAGGGGTCAGCAGCGCGCCGTTCGCATGGCTGGCTCCCTGCCCCACGCTATCTTCGGCATCTATCAGTACGGTTCGCAGGCCGCGGCGCTGGCATTCAAACGCACTGGTGATCCCCGCGAGACCACCGCCGACGACAAGGACCGAGCGCACAGCGGTCACGCGTCCCACCCGGCAAGGCCGGCAAGGGTCTGATCGTAGATGTGTTCGGCATGGCGCAGAACAGACCGCTCCCACCATGGCTCGCGCGGGGCCATGAGCGTGCGCAGGAGGGCACGCCAGAACGCCGGGTCACCATTTTTGGGCACCTGAAAGTGCAGCCAGCAATCGAGGATTTCGGCTTGTCCGATTTCGAGAATGGGCAGCGTTCCGAACTCGACGACTCCGCCTGCCAGCCGGGCATCTGGCAGTTCCTCGCGCAGGCCCATATGGGTAAGACCCTGATATTCGGGTGCAGGGGTGGCATCATCATCCTCGGACCAACTTGCCATGCCGCGATCGACAGCCTCTTGCCCCCACCACGCGCAAGTGCGGCGATATTCGTCGCTATCGCGTTCACCAAAGAAAATGGGAAAGGGTGTGCCATAGGCACCGAAGCCGCTGTGCCAATCGACTTCGGCAATATGCGTGGCGCTGCCGAGGTAGCGCCGAACGATGTCGCGGTAGACTGCATTCGACCAACTCGGTTCAGTTCCGCCATATTTGAGTCCGCGCGGCTCCACGTATTGCCCCGCCCCAAGCGCCTGCATGAAACGATCTGGGCCCACCTCGTCGCGCACGGTCCATATGGCCGCCATCGCCTGCTGCAGCGCCGCAAACGTCAAATCGGGAAAGTCCATGCAGGCGGCGAAACGGGCGATGAGATCATGGTCCGGCGCAGGCAAGGCATCAAAATCTGCGAAGTTGCGATTGACGTCGACCCCGTTCTCGTCGCGGCGGCTGTCGCGCGACCAACCGTAGGGGTTCAGCCCATGCAAGAACACAATGCCGACATGTGGCGGGAGAGCACCCATCCTATGCCCTGAGAGCAACTGGACCATCGCCGCACTGCCAGGATACCCCTCCACCCCGTGAGTCCCGCAGACAGTGAACAGCACGTGGCTGGCCGTTTCGGCACCCGCCCGCGCCACATCGATGGCGAGCGGGGCACCATTGGGTGCCGTGGCCGTTGGATGCAGAATCGTCTCAACCGCGAGACCGGCGCGCGCCGCGGCGGCAAGAAATGTGCCGCGTGCGGCAAAGTAGTCCTCTGCGAAGAGCCCGGTCATTTCGCCAGTTCGATCTCGCGGGCCGCCGCCGCCACGTTTTCAGCAACAAGCGGAAGCGGCAGCGCGCCCGGCTTGAGCACGGCATCATGGAAATCGCGAAGGTCGAAGCGTTCCCCCAACCGCGCGCGCATCATTTCGCGCTGTGCGACGAGAAAATGTTCGCCAAGCTTGTAGGCAACTGCCTGCCCGGGCAGATCGCAAGAATAGCGCAGCGTTTCGGACCTGATCTCTGTCTCAGGAAAGAACGCATTCTCGCGCATATAGTCGCGGGCCTGTTCGAGGGTCCAGCCAAGCGCATTCATGCCGGTATCGACGACGAGACGGCAATTGAGAAACGCGTCCATCATAAGCCGCCCAAACCGCACCTCTGGTTCGGCGTACATACCGAGCTCGCCGGCCAAGGTGGCGGCATATTCGGCCCAGCCCTCGTTGAAGGCGTTGTAGAAGGCCATCGCGCGGACGGGGTGCAACTTTTCGTTCTCGCGCTGCGAAGCCATGTGGAAATGGTGACCCGGGACAAGCTCGTGATAGGCAAGTGCGGGGATGTTCGCGAGCGTGCCGTTGGCCAGGTTGGCCGCGTTGAACAAGTAGCGACCGGCAGGCTGCTGCGGTCCCGGGGCATCATAAAAGCCGAAGGTCATCGATGCGCTGAGCGCCTCTGGCAGCGGGACCGCAGCGAATGGCGCATCAGGCCTAAATCGGAATACACGTTCGAGATCCGGGCCGATCCGGGCAAGATAGCGGTCGAAGAACGCCCCGATTTCCTCTGCGCTGCTGGCCCGCCAGCGTTGATCCTTCTCCAGCGCCGCGTGGTAGTCATGCAAGGAGCCCGAAAAGCCTTGATCGTCTAGCAATGCCTGCATCGCCGCGCGGGTCGCTTCCACGCGCCGCAGCCCCTCTGCGTGAATTTCTGACGGCGTGAGATCGAGCGTGCTGTGCTCACGCACCAGTTCAGCATAAAGCGCTGCGCCGCCTTCGTACTGTGCCATGCCGACGCTGTCGGGAGCCTTTGAGCGATAGTCCGGAGCCTCCAGCATGGCCACCAGCCTGGCAAATGCCGGCTTGACGCTTCGATCCACGCGCGCGGCGATCGCATCAGCTGCGCCGGGGTCCATGGCTGCGAGGCGCTCGGCTGGCGGAACGAGTGCGCCGGCTCCCCTCGCCATGCGCTGCATCAGTTCAATCGACTGGTCGAGCTGTGGTCGGGGGATGCGCATGCCCCTCGCCGCCTGCCCCTCGGTGCGCTCGCGCATTTGATCGAGCATGCGACCATAATCCTCGAGCAGGCCAAGATAGCGGTCGAGGTCTCCCCGACTATCGAACCGATGCTTGGCGAACATGCCGCCAACGCTGCTGAACAGGAAACCGGCACTATAGGCGGTGGGCGCGAACAGCGCGAAAAAGCCCACGCCGCCAACATCGATCGCCAGCCAGTACCGCTCGGCTTCGCTTGCCATGCGGGTCGCTGCTGCCCGCGCGACCGACACGGTAAGGGCGATTTCACGGGGGAGCGATGATGCATCAACCTTGTCCAGCACCGCCAGTGCCTCTTTCGCCCGGGCGCTGCGGGCGATAACGGCCGCCTCGCCGATATCGGGCAAGCGGTCGATCGGCCCCGCGAGATCACGCTGCACGAACGGCGTTTTCGCAATTTCCGCCCAGACCTTGTCGATGCCGATCATCGCCAGGGCGAAGGCCGCTTCGGTGGGATTTGTCATGGTATGATTTCCTGAAATCGAAGGTCTGGCTTGCAGCGATCAGAGCGTGCCATAGAGCCAGCGGAGCCCACGGCTTATCCCTGCACCGACGATCGACATGTGCGTTTCCTCAGGAAAGATGTGCGCCTGCACATTGGTCCCGAGCGAGGATTCATCGACGAGCACGCTGTGCAGCTCGAGCATGTCTCTGTGCATGTCGGCCTCGCGCATGCCCTGCGGAAGCTGGTCGAAAATCGCGGGCGGCAACGCCGCCATCTGCGCGCGCGCATGGGTGATGCTCTCGAGCTCGCCAACACACATGTAAAGCCGCGCTTCCTGGTATGGCGCAGTACCGGCTTCCTGCTCGCGGCGCAGGATCAGGCGGTCATCCCACCAGATCGAGGGACTGATCGCAAGATAGCGCTGGAATGCGGCCGGATTGCTTTGCAGGGCATGGAGCGTAAACAGCCCCCCGAACGAGGCACCGATCAAGGTGAGATCAGCCGGATCGATCGGGAATTGCTCAGTGATGACGGGCAAGAGTTCGTTGGTTACGAACCTCAGAAAGGCATCCGCCCCGCCCGAAGCCACGACCTCGCTGCCACCCATAATCATGGCTGCAACAGGATCGTAATCGGGCCGTGCTGTCGGGGTCAGGTCGCGCGTGCGCTTGACCAGGTGACTTGGCTCACTGTCCACTGGATACCCGATGCTGATCGCAAACAAAGGCGGAAGATCGCCGGAGAACCCACAGGCGCGCAACGTGTTGCTGAGCGTGCCTGCCAGCATGGCAGCGTCCGTCGCGACCACGGCGCCTAGTTTTAGGCCATCCGGAAGCGGCATTTCCGGCCCAGCTATGCAGACCCGGAAACGGTCGCCGACTTCAATCGACTCGACAATCCAGACCTCGCTGTTGCCAAGGAAATCCGAAGACGTGCGGGAAACGATATCCATAAGCTCCTAGGCTCCGGTCATCGGCCATGGCCGGTGGTGCATCCGCAAATGTATGGCGCGTGGCCCCTGACCCGCTGATCGGGCCAGGGACCCCGCTGCCTGAGAGTACCCTAGAACTGTGCCGACAACGACGCGCCGAATGTGCGCGGACGCTGCAGGATGGTATAAGTCGAGCCTTGCTGGAAGAGCGCGCCGATCTGGGCCCTCTCATCCCCGATGTTCCTGGCGAACACGGACAATTCGTATTTGCCATACCGCACGCCCGCGCGCAGATCGCCCAGCGTATAGGATGGCAGCTTGTAGCTCGGGAACACCGCCGCGCTGTTCGGAGCAGACAGGCGTTCTCCGCTGAAGCGCAGCTGGCCGCCAACGAATCCTTCGAGCGTGGCGCTAAGCGGGAACGCATAGTCTGCCGAAACCGAGCCACTCCACTCCGGGGTGTTTGGCAGCGTGTCTCCCGCAGCAGCAATCCCGGCTGCGGCATCGCGGAAGCGGGCATGATTATAGGCGAGCGATCCGGCGAGCGTGAGGCCATGGACCGGCTTGAGCGACAGGCTCGCTTCCACGCCGCGGCTGTAGGCACGATTGGCGTTTACCGTACCCGTCGTGCCGCCGGCACCCTGGGTCAGGATCTGCACATTCTTCCATTCGATGTCATAGGCGGCGATTTCGAAATAGCCGCGTCCGCCAAGGAAGGACGACTTCAGACCCAGCTCGTAGTTATCGGTCTTGTCCGGCTTGTAGGTCGCCGGGAGACCGAGCGTGTTCGTGTTGGCACCGCCGGGACGATAGCCGGTCGAGAAGCGGAAATAGGCAATCGAGCCGGGCGTGAAGGAATAGCGCAAGTTGGCAAGGTAGGTCGTGACGCCTTCGCTTGTCGTATTGAGACCGCTGTCAGGCGGAATGCTGCCCAGCTTGTTGGCAATGAAGAACGCGTTGTACGCGCCGGCATCAGCTCCGCCAAAGAGCTGGCGGTAATCCTGTTCGATGCGCCCCACCCGAATTCCCCCGGTCAGATCAAGCTTGGGCGTAATGTAGTACGTCAGGTCCGCGAAACCGGCATATTCCTTGAGATGAGAGACCTTCTGGAAGCGGATCAGGCTTCCATTTGGTGTCGGCAATCTATCTTGCGCAGGGCCGAACACGCCGGAGTCCTGCAGGAAGCTGTCCCGTTCGTGACTGTAGAATGCGCCAACAATCCAGCGCAGCGAACCCTCGTCCTTTGACGTAAGGCGAAGTTCGTGGGTGGTCTTGTTGAAGGACTGCGGCGTGCTCACACCGAGCGGATCTGTCGGCGCAACCGGCACACCGCCGATTGCGGGAAAAACGAAGGCTGACAGCGTCTGGATGATCCCGCCGCCCAGATTGAACGTGAAGAACGCATTGCTGTGCTGAAGGGTGCCGACATAGCTGAGTTTCGCCCAGTCGAGATCAAGATTGGCATTGAGTTGCACAATGTTGAATTCGTTTTCAAAGCGGGGAAGCACGGTCTTGCCGTAGGTAAGATCCGGCCCCAGCAGAGCCGAGGTCGCCGGATCGGCATTGACCACGTCGCTATACGATTTCACGTTGCTGTAGATGTCCGACAGCTGGACCTGGAAATTCGGCGTAACTTGCCAGAGCAGCGCGGCGCGGCCGCCATAGGAATGGTTGAAGTTGTAATTGTTGCGGCCAACAGCGGTCGCATCGATGAAGCCGCTCTGGCGGTTGACGAAGCCCGAAAGCTGCACACCAAGCGTGTCGGTCACCAACGGGGCCGTGACCATGGCCCTGCCGGTGAAATTGCCTTTTCCGCCCTTCGTGCCCGATCCCTCGAGGTAGGCGGAACCGCCCAATGTCGTCAGGCTCGGCGTGGTGGTGACGTAGTTGACGATGCCGCCCAGCGTGCTGCCCGCATAGGCAGTGCCCTGCGGACCGCGCAGCACTTCAACACGCGAAAGGGTCGACGGGTCGATCTGCGGAAGCAGCGAGGCGCCGCCTGAGGTGGCAGTGATGGCGCCGATGGGCGCGCCATCGATTTGTGTGCCCACCGTCGGGCTCGAATCAAGGCCGGTGTTGATCCCGCGAACGACAAAACTGCCCGAGCCAAGACCGCCACCGACCTGGAGACCCGGAACCCGGCCGACCAGATCTCGGCTCGTGACGACGCCCGAATTGGTGAGCTGGATGTTGGTGATGGCGGTCACTGCGACCGGAACGGTCGACAGGCGCTCCTCCCGCTTCTGGGCGGTCACGACGATGTCGGCCCCGTCTGATGGCGCCTCGGCCTGCTGCGGCGCTGCTGCCTGTGCACAAGCTGGAGATGCGGACAGGCAGGTCGCCGAAACGATCGCCGTGCTGGTGAGCGAGAGCAATTTGAGTTTCATGAAAGTCCTCCCTTTTATCTGTATCATTTCAAGTATTTTCCAGTGACATGAGCATCGACTGAAGCTTGGTGCTTGCTTCAGTCGGCACCAGGCCCGCGAGGAACCCAGGGCTTCGCCCACCCAGAAATGCGTATGCCCTGGTGGCCGTTGCGGGATCGACTTCGCTGTCAGTGCTGCTCCAGAAGCTCTGAAGTGCACTTATGGCCGAAGGCTGGGCATTGACCGCCGCCACACCGCGCCAGAACGCCTCGCCGTCCCAATCCCCATCAAGGTCTGCGGTCCCGGCAATCACTCGGGATATGGCTTCGAGCGGAACCGGCTCATCGACGCCGAGGACGATCCGAAATGCGCCGGCATAAAGGATGCCTCGAACGTAGGAGATTTCTGCCGCTTGCAACGGCGCCTCAGACGCTCGCGAGAGCGCAGGACGATAGCGCAGCTGAAGATTCACGAACTCGGCGAGCTCGGACGTGTCGTTGCTGTCTTCCGGCAGGCTCCACTGATTAGCCGCAATCACGACGGCCGCACCGTAATGCGGCCAGGCCCGCCCTTCGGTGCGAAAGCCGAACATATGGCCACCCGGATGATCGAATGATTCCCACGGCATCCCCACGTCGTGAAGACGCCAGATCAACCCTTGCTGTGCAGCAAGGCCTCGAAAGGCCCCGGGCGCAGGCCGGGCCGTGACCTCTGTAGCCGGCGAAAGCATTTGCTTTGCCGTCGATGGATCAAACAGGCGGCAGCCTTCGAACTCGCCGCCGTTCAGCATCGCCAGCAGCAACCGTACATGATCGGCAGGCCGGCACATCGCTCCGCCGGCGGGGAACTCCTCAAGATACAGCGGCAGGCTCGGGATCACTGCCCCGCCCATCCGCGTATAGCCCTGGCTTGCCTTGGCCCAAATCTCGGGTCGAACAAGACTTACATGCTGCGCTGTCGGAAATTGCGTGGACGCCATGCCGAGCGGATCAAGGATATGCCGCTGGACGAAATCGCCAAACCTCAGGCCTTCGGGATTCGCCTGCTCGACAATCAAACCAAGCGTGGCAATGCCGAGGTTGGAATAGACCCAATGTTCTCCGACGGGGTGGAGCCAGCGCGGGATCGGTCCGAACACTTGCATCGGCGACACCGCCAGCGCGTATTCACGGGCAAGGGTGTCAGCTAGCGAACCGCCCGGAACCCATCGCCCGGCCCCTGCATCGTCGCCGAGTCCCGATTTATGGACCAAAAGATCGTGGATCGTGATCTCGCGCTGCCCGTGCGGATTTTGCACTTCGAACGGCAGATGGCGGTTGATCGGATCACTGAGCGCCAAGACGCCGCGATCAACCAGGATCATGACCGCGGTGGCCGTGTAGACTTTGCCAAGCGAGCCGGAATGGAACACGGTGTCGCACAAATAGGGCCGTCCGCCAGCAATATCGGCTAGGCCGAAGCCTGCCTCCCAAACGAGCTTGCCTTTGTCAGCGAGCGCAATGTTGAGGCCGGGGGTGCGGCCCTTTGCCATGAGTATCGGCACATAGCGCCGCACTTCACCGATCAGTGCCAGCGAGGCGGGATCCTCGGTGTGGATGCGTTCTTCGTTCATCGCGTCAAGCAGCCACGTTTGACGCAGCCCATCGAGCCGCCTCGCCCTCGCCTCCCGAAACCGTCCCCAGCCATCCCATTCCACGCCTCGATTATCTGCTGCCATATTGACAAGCATTCGACGACGAATGCAATCACTTTTTGGTCTGCCCGCCGGGGGCTTTCCCAGGCAAACTGACTGCGGCAGCACCAGACAAAGAACCAACCCGCGGGCCCACATGGGTTTGCGAGAACTGCGGATCGAACAGAGAGAAAAGCAATGCTGACAGCCTGCAACAGAGCGCCCGGCGCATGAACCTGAGGATTATCGACGCCGAGGGCGTCAAGGCGCGCTTGCCGATTGCAACATGCATCGAAGCCTTGGCCGATGCGATTCGCGGGGCGGCAGATGCGACAATCATTGTGCCGCAGCGAACCATCATGCCGTTGGCGACGGGCGACGGCCTGTTTGCTGCGATGCCCGGGGCCTCGTCATCGCCGGCTGCGGTCGGCGCCAAGATTATGACCCTGAAGCCGCAAAATCCGGGCCGGGGTCTGCCAGCGATCCAAGGCGTGGTGCTGCTGTTCGATCCCGATACCGGCGCACCCTCTGCGCTGCTCGACGGTGCTGCCATCACCGCGATCCGCACAGCAGCGGTCAGCGGCCTCGCAACGCGGTTGCTTTCCCGTGAAGATGCACGGACCGTCGGAATCCTTGGCTACGGAGTGCAGGCCGAAACGCACGTCGCGGCCATGCTCGCCGTCCGCCATATTGAGAAAGTGGTGGTTTGGGGTCGGTCACCTGACAAAACGAGGGCCTTTGCCGACCTCATGGCAAGCCGCCATCCTGTCGCTGTCACGTCGGGTACAATTGCCGAAGCCAGTGCCTGCGACATCGTCTGCGCGGTGACCAGCGCACAAACTCCGATACTGCTCGGGCAGGATGTGAGACCCGGTGCGCATGTGAATCTCGTCGGCGCGCATAGCGCCCAGACGCGCGAAGCGGACAGCGCACTCATGGCCAGCGGGCGCATCTATGTCGATGATCGCGCCGCGGCGCTGGCCGAAGCCGGTGACATCCTGATCCCGATCAGCGAAGGCGTGCTGAAAGCTGAGGCTGTCCTTGGCGACCTTGCCGATCTCCTCTCACCAAGGTCCATTGGATCGAGGGACACCAAAGCGATCACGATTTTCAAATCGGTCGGCCTGGCCTTGCAGGATCTGATCGCCGCAGCGGCTGCGTTGCGTGATACCTGACCGGGCCGGCCCGCCTAGTCCGACGGCGTTGGCTTCAAACGCAGCCCGGCGGCGACCAAGGGTGCGTAAGCTGCAAGGCGGCCATCGCGCTCGCTCGGACCATGCACATCTGTCTGATAACGCCGATCCAGCTGCGGTTTCAGCAAGACACCGCCAAGCATTAATGAGATCATCGCGATCTCGTGATGACGTTCCTCACTGGTATACTTGGTCGGATCGCCGGGCTGCTCGAACGCCGCATAAAGCTGGGCAATCACGCCATCAAGGAGCTGATGGCCGCGCGGACTGTCATCAAGCAGCATGCGCCGCACATAGAGGGTCAGGGCACGCCCCGCACCTGCAATGGCCGCGCCATCAATCAGGGCAGCGAGCCGATCAGCCGGGGGCAGTTCGAGCACTGGTGAGGCAAGGTTGCGCAAGCTCTCAAGCGCGTACTGGTCGACTGCATCACGCAGCTGTTCCTTGGTTCCGAAATGGTAGAAAATCAGCCGCAGCGAGACCCCTGCATGGGTCGCAATGTCGCGCAGCGACACCTGCGCATAGTCGAGTTGGCCAAACAGCTGCATCGCCGAATCCAGCATCTGGCGCTTGCGAGCCTCGACATCTTCTTTCGCATGATAGCCACCTGGACCGCGTGGTTTCGGTTCCAAACTATCTGTTTTCCGCAACATCCCGAACTTTCTTCACGTATTTTCACATCAGGCGGCGCGCGCTTGATCACCCGAATGGGATGGTGACGAGCCCGCGCTGCCATCGACCCGTTGTTCCGGCAAGAGCCATCACCCTGCGGCCCGCCTTCAGTAAAGGACCACCAACCATGCGCAAGGACGATCAGCGGGGTACGACATCCGGCAACACTGGGTTAGTCCCAGTCGCGCCAATACTGCCCGGGAGCACGCAATGACAATGCCCCGCACAACTCAGGCGCAAGGCGCTGGATTCGGCAACCCGTGGACGGCGTTCACACCACGCCAGCGCTGGAGCGCCTTGGCCGTGCTGTTTCTCGTCGGCGCGGCGAGTTACATGGACCGAAGCATTCTACAAATCTTGCTCGAGCCCATCAGGCGCGAATTCCATCTGTCGGACACCGCGCTCGGATTGCTTGGCGGCGCACCCTTCGCGCTCTGCTTTGCCCTTTCAAGCCTTCCGCTGGCTGCACTTGCCGACCGCATCGGGAGCAAGAAAGTGCTCGTTGCTGCGCTGCTGCTGTGGTCGGCTTGCACGGCCGCGTGCGGCCTTGCCCCAACGCTGCTGTGGCTCGTAATTGCGCGCATGGGCGTGGGACTTGGCGAAGGCGGCGCAAGTCCGCCAGCCCATGCCTTGATTGCGCATTACTTCCCGCCAGACCTGCGAGCCCGCGCCTATGCTCTCCATACTTTGTCAGCCACAATCGGCATTCTGATTGCAGCCGCCGGCGGCAGCTTCATTGCGGCGACATACGGGTGGCGCAGCGCGTTTGTCGCCGTCGCAGCGTTTTCGCTACCTGTGCTGATGCTGGCGTTGGTCGTGCTGCGCGAGCCGAAAAATCACCGCGCGAGCCCGGAGAAAACCACACCACTCGCTGGCTTCCTGGCTCTCCTGCACATCCGCAGCTTCCGGATCGGACTGCTCGGCTTTCTCGCTTACGCGCTCGTTTCAGCCGGTCCACTGGTCTTCGTGCCCACCTACATGGTCCGCACGCTTGGCGTGGACTTGAAACTGGCCGGCTCTTACTTCGGTATCGCAACGGCGATTGGCGCGATTATCGGATCGCTCGGCGGCGGATGGATTGCCGATCGCCTCGCGCGGAGGGACCCGCGATGGTTGTTCTGGTTGCCCGCGGCCGGGCTCGCCCTGGCATTTCCCCTCGCGGCAGGCATTTTCATTGTGAGCAATCTCGCCACTTTGCTGGCCTTGCTGCTGTGCCTTGCCACCTTGATTTATGCAGCCCTGCCCCCGTTTTTCGCCGGTGTGCAAGTTGTCTGCGGGCCTGAGCGGCGCGCCACAGCGACGGCCATGGTATTTATCGCGCTGAACGGCTTCGGCGCGGCACTCGGCCCTTTGATGACCGGCGCACTGAGCGATGCGCTGACAGCTTCTTTCGGCCCGCAATCGCTGCGTATCGCCTGTCTGATGATGACCGGATGGGCCATCCCGGCCAGTCTATTCATGCTTCTGGCTTCGAATTTGCTGCGGCACGAACTGTTGGACAGACCCGAGCTTGGCGGCTGAGGCGCCCGTCAGCTATCGAAGTCCAGCGCCACGTCGTCGGTGACTGGCACTGCCTGGCACGTGAGAACGTAACCTTGGGCAACTTCGGCTGCGCTCAGTCCAAAATTCGCCTTCATCTCGACTTTACCGCGCAACAGCCGCGCGCGGCATGTGGCGCAGACTCCGGCCTTGCACGCAAATGGGGCAGCCAGCCCCGCGGCGCGGGCATTTTCGAGAATGCTGCCTTTAGCGGGATCGAATGCCAGCGCCCGCCGGCGGCCATCGAGTGTGATCTCGACTTTCAGACCGGCCGCTTTCTGCTCGAGCGCCTTTGCACGTGCCGCCTGATCCGCCGATAGCGCGCCCGCGGTGAATCGCTCTATCAGGATGCGGTCCGCTGGCACATCGGCCTCGCGGAGCGCTGCTTCAGCGGCATCCATCATCGGTCCGGGTCCGCAAATGAAGGCGACGTCAATCGTGGACGGAGCGATGATCGTGCCCAGCACTTCGGACACTTTTGCCCGGTCAAGTCGGCCGTTGAACAACTCGACTTCCTCGGCCTCATCTTCAAGGAAGTGAAACACGCCGAGGCGGCTCATATACCGGTTCTTGAGCTGGGCCAGCTCTTCGAGAAACATGATCGAATTGGACGCACGGTTGCCGTAGAGCAAAGTGAATTGGCTCTTGGGCTCGGCGCGCAGGGCGGTCTTGAGCAGCGAAATAACCGGCGTGATGCCAGAACCGCCCGCAAAACCGACATAGTGCCGCGCAGAACCGGGGTCGAATTGGCAGGTAAAACTGCCATGCGGGGGCATCACATCGATCGTGTCGCCCGGCTTTAGCGCAGCGTTGGCCCAGGTCGAGAACAGGCCCTGGTCGATCCGCTTGATTGCCACCCGCAGTTCGCCATCGTCCGGCGCGGCGCAGATCGAATAGTTGCGGCGCGCGTCTTCGCCGTCGATCTCGGCGCGAAGCGTGAGATGCTGACCGGCCGCAAAAGCAAAAACGCTTGCCAGCTCGTCCGGCAGTTCGAACCGCAGTGACACGGCGTCATCGATCTCGCGGCGGACCTCGGCAATGCGCAAGGGGTGGAAGGCAGTCGACATGCTGATCCTCAATGGCATTTGAAACGGTCGAAGGGCTCCGCACAGGCGCGGCAGCGCCAGAGCGCCTTGCAGGGGGTCGAGCCGAAGCGGCTGACCTCAACCGTGTCGCCAGATCCGCACTGCGGACATGTCGCGGTCACGCTCTTGGTTGGCGGGGCAATGCCGTAGGCCTCCAGCTTGCGCCGACCTTCAGCGGTGATCCAGTCGGTCGTCCAAGGGGGCGAGAGCACGGTCCGGATGCCGACCTCGGAAAAGCCAGCCTCATCAAGGGCCGCCCGGATCGCGGCCTCGATTGCCTGGGTCGCGGGACAACCGCTGTAGGTTGGCGTGACTTCGACGTTCAGGCGTTCGCCCGCAGCATGCAGCCCGCGCACGATGCCCAGGTCAATCACCGAAACGACCGGAATTTCCGGATCGGGCACCTGGGCCAGAACCGCCATGATCCGAACCGTGGACGATGCGGCAGTCGTCATCACCAGACAGCGTCAGGGTAGCTGCGCGGCAGGAACTGCATCACCGCCAGCAAATGCCCCAAGTGTTCACTATGATGCCCGATGCGTCCACCTTTCACGCCGCGGGGATAGGCCGGCAGCGGCAGCGTCGCTTCGGTCAAAACCGCTTCAACCCGGCGGTCGAACCCTGGGCGCAAGGCCGCCCGATCGGCAGCGATCCCGGCCGCGACGAGCGGGGCTTCCAGCGCATCGCTATCGAACAGTTCCTCGACGAAGCGCCAATGCCAATCAAGGCCGTCGATCATGCGCTTGCGGCTTTCTTCCGTACCGTCGCCCAGACGAACGACCCAGTCGGCTGACAGCTCAGCATGATAGCGCACTTCCTTGACCGCCTTGGCCGCGATCTCCGCAATGCGCGGCTCGGACGAATGCAAAAGCGCCTCAAACAGCGCTTCGCTGTACGTCGAGAACAGAAACTGCCGCGCCATGGTCTGCGCAAAATCACCGTTGGGCGCCTCGACCATCAGGCAATTGCGAAAGGCCAGAACGTCGCGGCGGAACGCCAGGGCATCGGCATCGCGGCCCTTCCCTTCAACTTCTCCGGCAAGCCCCAGAAACAGCGTGGCCTGCCCGATGAGATCGAGGCCGATATTGGCAAGGCTGAGGTCGACCTCGATCGCCGGGGCATGCCCGCACCATTCGGTGAGGCGTTGACCGAGGATCAGGCTGTCGTCGCCAAGCCGCAGCAGATAGTCGAACAGGGCCGCCGTCATCAGATATGCTTCACTGCGTCGGGAATGTCGTAGAAGGTTGGGTGCCGGTAGATCTTGCTTTCGGCCGGCGCGAACATCGGTCCGTCCTGTGCTGGATCGGAGGCCGTGATGTCGCTCGATTTGACCACCCACAGGCTCACGCCCTCCATGCGCCGCGTGTAGGTATCGCGAGCATGGCGCATTGCCAGTTCAGCATCGGGTGCGTGGACAGAGCCCGCATGGCGGTGGCTCAGTCCGCCCTTGGTGCGGATAAACACTTCCCAGAGGGGCCAGTCCTGGCTCATGCCGCCAACCTCGCTGCACGCTTGGTTTCATAAGCGCTAGCCGCCTCGCGCACCCATGCGCCCGCTTCCCACGCGTCGCGGCGGGCCTTCATCCGCTCCTTGGCAACCGGACCTTCACCGCGCACCACGGCGTAGAACTCATCCCAGTCGATTGCGCCGTAATCATAGCCGCCCTTGGCTTCGTTCCACACCAGATCAGGATCCGGTACGCTCAGGCCGATGAACTCTGCCTGCGGGACGGTGACGTCAATGAACTTCTGCCGCAACTCGTCGTTGCTGTCGCGCTTGATCCGCCAGCGCATCGACTGGGCGGAATTGGGCGAATTGTCATCGGGCGGGCCGAACATCATGATGGAGGGCCACCACCAGCGGTTGAGCGCATCCTGCGCCATCGCCTTCTGTTCCGGCGTGCCGCGCGCCATGGCCATCATGATCTCGTAGCCCTGGCGCTGGTGGAAGCTTTCTTCCTTGCACACGCGTACCATCGCGCGGGCGTAGGGCCCATAGGAAGTGCGCTGCAGCGGCACCTGGTTCATGATCGCCGCGCCATCGACCAGCCAGCCGATTGCGCCGATGTCCGCCCAGGTCAGCGTCGGGTAATTGAAGATCGTGCTGTACTTGGCCTTGCCGCAGTGCAGCGCCTTGATCATTTCGTCTCGGCTGGTGCCAAGTGTTTCGGCGGCGCAGTAGAGATAGAGCCCGTGCCCCCCCTCGTCCTGCACTTTGGCGAGCAGTACTGCCTTGCGGCGCAGCGAAGGTGCGCGGGTCAGCCAATTGCCTTCGGGCAGCATCCCGACGATCTCGCTGTGCGCATGTTGCGAGATCTGTCGCACCAGAGTGCGGCGATAGGCCTCGGGCATCCAGTCCTTGGGCTCGATGAATTCGTCAGCCGCGACGCGCGCTTCAAACGCAGCAACCAGTGCCGGGTCTTCGCCACTGATTGGGAGGGCTGCTGCCGGTTTGCCCAGTTCGGTCGTGTACATCGGTCGCCTCCAAAGGTTGAAGTCAGATCTATAATAACCCGACCGTTCGGTCAATCAATTAGATACGCCCGATGAGCATGCAGATTATCTGGTCAAGGCCGATCGAAATGGGGCGCAAAACTTGGCGAACACGGTGAAGCGCCGGTTTCCCGGTTGCTGTCAGCACAGCCGCATCCGATCAGCCTGCGCGCGAAGCGGGACGGCGGCGAGATCATCCCGCCGAACTCCGGCAGCGCTTCCGCCCCAGCGACCTAGTGGCGTCCGCACCACTTCGCAAATGAGCCTACCGTTCATGCCCTGATCTCCAATCAGAAACTTCTCGGCGGTGCCAACGGTGCTGTGAACGGCTCGATAACGTGGCAATTGGCGCTTGCCAATCATTGTCCGACCGGGCAGTCTATTAAAGAGAAAACTCGGGAGATGACCTGGTGAGCTATCAGACAATCGCCTTCGCGATCGATGCGGGCATTGCGCGCCTGACACTGAACAGGCCCGATCGCCTCAACAGCTTTACCGTTGAAATGCATACCGAAGTTGCAGACGCGCTGGGCCAAGTCGCAGCACCGGGCAGCGGGGCGCGCACGCTTGTCCTGACTGGCGCAGGGCGCGGATTTTGCGCCGGACAGGACCTCAGCGATCGGGCGGTAACAGGCGGTGACGGGCCGGTTGATCTGGGCGATTCGGTTGAGCGCTTTTACAACCCGCTGATCCGCCGGATCACTTCGCTCGACATGCCGGTGATTTGTGCCGTCAACGGCGTGGCCGCAGGTGCGGGCGCCAATATCGCACTTGCGTGCGACATCGTTATCGCGGCTCGCAGCGCCAAATTCATCGAGTCTTTCGCCAATATCGGGCTGATCCCGGACTCGGGCGGGACATGGGTTCTGCCGCGATTGGTCGGGCAGGCACGCGCACTGGGCATGGCTTTGACGGGTGAGCCGGTCAGCGCCGAACGCGCCGAGGCTTGGGGGCTGATCTGGAAATGCGTCGACGACGAGGCGCTGGCAGACACAGCTGAAGCTCTTGCCGCACGCTTCGCAAACGGACCGACTGCAGGTCTTGCCGCTACAAAACACGCTATCCGTGCCGCGACCCTGCGGACGCTCGACGACGAACTCGACAATGAGCGCGACTTGATGCGGGCGATGGGGGCGACCCACGATTACCGCGAAGGGGTCGACGCCTTCCTCGCAAAACGTCCGCCGGTCTTTACCGGGCGCTGAACGCAGCAGGAGCCGAATATCATGGGCATCGTACAGAGTTTCGCTGAGAACCGCTGGCACACGCCTTCCGCCGGTCTGGAAGATGTGCACTCAGCACTGACGGGAGCGCTCGTTGCGCAGACCAGCAGCGAAGGTCTCGATTTCGCCGCGATGGTGAAACACGCGCGTACCGCCGGGGGCCCTTCCCTGCGCCGCCTGACCTTCCATGAGCGCGCCAATCTGCTCAAGGCGCTCGGCCAGGCGGTGCTGGCACGCAAGGAAGAGCTTTACGCGCTGGCTGCCGCGACCGGGGCAACGCGCGCGGACAACTGGATCGATATAGAAGGCGGCGCCGGCACGCTTCTTTCCTATGCTTCGAAGGGCAAGCGCGAACTGCCCAACGATCGGATGCTACTGGATGGCGACACCGAAGTGCTCGGCAAGACAGGCAGCTTCGCGGGGCAACATGTCTACACCTCGCTGCAGGGCGTCGCAGTCCACATCAACGCGTACAACTTCCCGGTCTGGGGCATGCTCGAGAAGCTTGGCCCCACCCTGCTGGCCGGCATGCCCGCGATCGTGAAGCCTGCGCAGGCGACAGGCTACGTCGCCGAAGCCTGTGTGCGCATCATGCTCGAAAGCGGCGTCCTGCCCGAAGGTGCGCTGCAGCTCGTATCAGGATCGGCGGGTGATCTGCTCGACCACCTCGGCGGGCAGGACGTTGTCGCGTTTACAGGCTCGGCGCGGACCGCCGAGCTTCTCCAACGTCATCCGGTAATCGCGGCAGAGGCTGTGCGGTTCACCGCCGAGCGCGATTCGCTCAACGCCTCGATCCTCGGCCCTGATGCCATGCCAGGCACGCCGGAATTCGATCTGTTCATCAAGGAAGTCGTCAAGGAAATGACGGTAAAGGCGGGGCAGAAATGCACCGCAATCCGGCGCGCGATGGCCCCGGCCCACCTGCTCGACGAAGTGCAGGCCGCACTGGCGCAGCGCCTTGCCACGATCAGCGTGGGCGATCCGCAGATCGAGGGCGTCCGGATGGGAGCGCTGGTCAGCCGTGCTCAACTGAGCGACGTGCGCACCACAGTGGCCGAGCTGGCGAGCGTCGCGCCGATCGTGTTCGGCGATCCGGACCATGTCGCGCTGACCGGCGCGGGTCTGGAGGATGGAGCCTTTATTTCCCCGATCCTGCTGCGTTCGAACAACCCCTGGACTGCCGACGCGGTCCACGATGTCGAGGCGTTCGGGCCGGTTTCGACGCTGATGCCCTACCGGGACGTGGAGGACGCGATTGCGCTCGCCAACCGCGGCAAGGGTTCACTGGCGATTTCGGTGTTCACACATGATGGCGCGGTGGCGCGCGACATGGTGTTCGGCACTGGATCGCACCATGGCCGCATGGTGTTCATCGACCGCGACTGCGCAAAGGAATCGACCGGCCATGGCTCGCCCCTCCCCGTCCTGACCCATGGCGGCCCCGGCCGCGCTGGCGGCGGCGAGGAGATGGGCGGCATTCGCGGCGTGAAGCATTATATGCAGCGCACCGCACTACAGGGCAGTCCGGCCACGCTCACGGCGATCACCGGGCAGCAGATCGAGGGCGCACCGACGATCGAGGGCGCGCGCCATCCCTTCCGCCTCCGCTTCGGCGAGCTTGATCCCGGCTACAGCGTGCAGACCGCATCGCGCACCGTCACGCTCGAGGATATCGAGCATTTCGCGCATTTCACCGGCGACACGTTCTATGCCCATATGGACGAGGAAGCCGCCAAGGCCAGCCCGATCTTCGGCGGCCGCGTCGCGCACGGCTATCTCATCCTGTCCTTTGCCGCCGGGCTCTTCGTCGATCCTGCGCCTGGTCCGGTGCTCGCCAACTACGGGCTCGAAGGTCTGCGCTTCGTCAAGCCGCTCAAGCCTGGCGACAGTATGAAGGCCTTGCTCACCGCAAAGTCGAAGAACCTGCGCTCGCCAGACATGGGCGAAGTGCGGTGGTCGGTCAAAGTGACCAATCAGAACGAGGAACTCGTTGCGACCTACGACCTGCTGACGATGAACGCGGTGTAGCGGCCAATGCGTGAAGGCGCCGACCATGGCCCGACAACGCTCAAGGCGTTGCGTGCGCTGCAACTCGAGCGCTTGCAGGCAACTTTGCGCCACGCCGCGGCAAACTCGCCGCACTACCGCCAGGCTTTCGCCGAGGCCGGGATCGAGCCAGACGACGTGCGCACGCTGGCCGATATTGGACGCCTGCCCTTCACGACCAAAGCTGACCTGCGCGCGCACTACCCTTTCGGCATGTTTGCGGTGCCAATGGAGCGGATCAGTCGGCTTCATGCGTCCTCGGGCACGACCGGGCTTCCCACCGTCGTAGGCTATACCCGGGCTGATATCGCCACTTGGTCTTCGCTGGTCGCGCGTTCGATCCATGCCGCCGGCGGACGGCCGGGCATGAAAGTGCATGTCGCCTATGGCTACGGCCTGTTCACCGGCGGTTTGGGTGCGCACTATGGGGCCGAGGCACTGGGCTGCACGGTCATTCCCATGTCAGGCGGGCAGACCGCGCGGCAGGTCCAGCTGATCACCGACTTCCGGCCCGAGGTCATCATGGTGACGCCAAGCTACATGCTGGCGATCCTTGACGAGTTTCACCGCCAAGGCCGCGACCCGGGAGCGTCCTCGCTTCGCTTCGGTATCTTCGGAGCTGAGCCCTGGACCGAGGCGATGCGCAGCGAAATCGAGGGTGCCTTTGGTCTGCAGGCCACCGATATCTACGGCCTTTCGGAAATCATGGGGCCCGGCGTTGCCCAGGAATTCGTCGGCTCAGGTTCTGGTCCAACTGTGTGGGAAGACCACTTCTACCCCGAAATTGTCGACCCTGAGACCGGAGAACCGCTTCCGGATGGCAGGGAAGGCGAACTGGTCCTGACAACACTGACCAAGGAGGCGTTGCCGGTCATCCGCTACCGCACCCGCGATCTGACGCGGCTGCTGCCGGGCACCGAAACACCGATGCGCCGTCTGGCGCGCATTTCCGGCCGCACCGACGATATGCTCATCGTGCGCGGCGTGAACCTGTTCCCGACACAGATCGAGGAACATGTTCTCGCCTGCCCGTCGCTGGCTCCACATTTTGGCATCATACTGGGCCGCACGGGCCGGCTCGACCATGTCCGGATCATGGTCGAGCGGCGTCAGCAGGCGAGCCCGGACACTGCCGCCCATGATGCGACGACTCTCGCCGATCGCATCAAGGAGCATATCGGCCTGACCGTCACCGTCGACCAAGGCGAGCCGGGAACCGTTCCGCGCTCGGCAGGCAAGGCCAGCCGGGTGATCGACAATCGCACCACGTCCCTCAAGGAGCCAACCGCATGAAAAAGCTCATCGCCTTGTACCGCGCCCCAGAAGATGCCGAAGCCTTCATGGCACATTACCGCGAGAACCATGCGCCGCTCGTCGGCAAGATCCCCGGGCTGGTCAAAATGGAAGTGACCCGCATCGAGCGCACCTTGATGGGCGAGCAGGGCAATTTCCTGCTCGCAGAGATGTACTTCGCCGATGCCGACAGCTTTCGCACGGCCCTGAAAAGCCCGGAAAATGCAGCGACCGGCGCCGATCTGGCCAACTTTGCGCAGGGTCTGGTGACCGTGATGACAGGCGAAACTCTGGTCTGACGTCCAGGTGCGGCACTGTCCGGTCTGGTTCCTGTGTAGAACTGGCGCGCCCAAGCGTGCTAGAGGCCTCGCACTTGCCGTCTCCGGACCTTGCCAACCAGGAAGCCATTTCGATTGATGCTGCATCCTACACTTGAGGCTTTGCTCGAACAGGATCGCGCGAATCCGAGCCCCCCACTTCGAGACATTCCCATTGCTCAGGCGCGCGCGGCGTTTGACGCAATGGTGCGATCCATCAATGTCGCTGGCCCTGACATGGCGCGCGTTGAAGACCTTGCCATTCCGGTTGCGGGCGGCGAAATTCCGCTGCGCATCTATCGTCCGGCCAGCCTTGCGGCCCAAAGCGCACCAATAACCATGTTCTTCCACGGTGGCGGCTGGGTATTCGGCGATCTCGACAGCCACGACACGATGTGCCGGCAGATTGCGCAGAACAGCGGCACAACGGTGGTTTCGGCTGGCTACCGGCTGGCGCCGGAAAACAAGTTTCCCGGTCCGGTGGAGGATTGTTTCGCCGCCTATGCCTGGTTGCTGCAACATCAGGCCGAGCTCGATGGAAATGGTCGGATCGCTCTGGCAGGTGACAGTGCGGGCGGCAATCTCGCGCTGGCGGTGGCAGTCAGGGCCTTAAGCCTGGCTTTGCCTGCACCCGACTTCATGCTGCTGATCTATCCCGTCACGGATCTGCGCGGCGGGACCCCTTCCCGCACGGAATTTGGCAAGGGCTACTGGCTCGACAATATCGACTACCAGACCGAGTGCTATATTCGCAGCGACGCTGACCGGCATGATCCATTGGGCTCACCTGCGCTTTTCGGAGACCTGGAGAAGTTGCCTCCAGCCCTCATCGTGACGGCCGGGTTCGATCCCCTGCGCGACGAGGCTGAGAACTTCGGCGAGGCGATCAATGCGGCTGGCGGGTCAGCCCGCATCGTCAGGCATCCCGAGTATCTGCATGGCTTTCTGTCGCTCCCCGGCCTCCTGCCCGAGGTGACGGAGATCCTGCATGACCACGCCGAAACTCTCGGCAATGCGCTGCGCGCCGCGAAGGCCTGACCATGGCACGGACGCAAGCAGCCGACTATGACCAGCGCCGAGCCGCAATTGTGGCCAAAGCTGCCCACCTCTTCGCTACACGCGGATTCCTGGGTGCGTCCGTGCAGGATTTGACGGCTGCCTGCGGCACATCCAAATCGCTGTTCTATCATTATTACCCGTCCAAGGAGGATGTCCTCCACGCGGTGATGGCTTCACACATCGACCAGCTGCTCGAAGATGTTGCAGAGGTCGAAGCGCGCGCGTTGGAGCCGCGTGCGGCCCTTGTTGCAATTACCCATACCTTCATGACGCACTATGTCGGAGCGGCCGACTGTCAGAAGGTGCTCCTGAATGAGCTCGACAATCTGCCACCTGCGGCCCGGACAGAAATCGTCGCCAAGCAACGCAAGGTCATCGACGCGGTCCAATCCATCATCGTGGCACTCTATCCTGAACTGGTGGCAGACGCACCGCGCGCCCGGGCACAGACCATGTTGTACTTTGGCATGATAAACTGGACCCACACCTGGTACGACCCAGAGGGGCCGGTGCCAGTTGACTCGCTTGCCGACATGGCGCTGGCGATCATGCTGCCGCCTAGCGGGAAATGAGACCCTGTATGCCCCGCCCCGGCGAAGTGGGCCGATACCGCACAGCGGGACTAAGCAGAACCATCGATCCCAGGACCAAAGCCAACGCGAGCAGCCGAACTGTAACGTAGTCCGAACTGGCCGCGAACGGTGCCGCCAATGCTGGCCCAACTGCAATTCCCGCCACCGATCCGGTCGAGGCAAGCATTGCCAGCAAACCATCCTCATCGACCTTGGCAATCGCAGCAAATTGGTAAGGTACTATCACGTTCCAACCGAACAGGAATAGCGATCCTGCGAGGATGAAACTGCCAAGGGTTGGTAGATACCAGAAATGCAGATTACCTGCTGTGGTCAGAGCAAGGCCGACGGTCAGCGGCGCGACGAGGCCGAGCTTAAGATCCAGCCATCCGGTCAGCACCGAAGCCCCGATAGCAGCGAGCACGCACCAGGAGAGCCCGATCAGGATGTCATCGCCGCCAAAACCTCGCAGCGCGGCCATGCGGTCGATGTATGTCCACACCGCCGCTTGCCCGACGAAATAGACGAAGATGGCCAGTACCGCGAGATATCCGGCGCGCCGCGCGGGTGAAGGTCTGCCGGCAGCCAAGACCACCCGCTCGGTGTGCGGAACGTGGTGTGGCAGGTAGAGGCCAGCAAATGACGCGATCAAACCAAGCACCGCCAGCGCTCCGAATATGCCCTGCCACCCGGCCTGGGCCAGGAGCGAGGGCGCCGCAACAAGCGCCGCCCACCCGATCGAGACTTGCCCTATGTTGAAAAAGGAGAAATCGCGGGCCTGATCACCTGCAGCCAGCACCGCGTAGCACACGGCAAGGGCAAAGCCACCGCCAAGCCCGGCGACAAAACGCAGCGGGATCAACAGTTCGAACTGCTGCACGGCCATCGTCACGACATTGGCCAACGTGAGCACAGCAAGGCCGCTGACACCTATCACGCGGAGCGACCGGCCCCGCAACAGTGCACAGAGCACACTGCCGAGGGTCAGCCCTGCAATGTCGGCCGAAGCGATAAGCCCAGCCTGAAAACTGCTCAACGCCATATGGTCTGCCACCACGCTGACCATCAGTGGCAGGATATTGGTCACGGCCATCGCGACCATGCCCGCGATGATGCCTGCCATGACCGGCGCGCCGCGCAGGGGGGGCGGTTCAGCGAGTGCCATGGCTGTAATCCTTGATCATTGCGACCGCTCGCAGTCGCGTGATTGCGCTGGGAGCCTGATCACAGGGCCAGCGTCTGCATAACAACATCCGCGACGGCATTGTTGCCGGCGATGCTCAAATGGAGGTGATCACCGCAATCGTAAGCGGGGAGCATCCGGTTGGGGCGCGCCGGATCGCGCAGCGCTGCGTCGAAATCCGCCACGCGGTCAAAGGCCCTGGACGTACGGATCCAGTCGTTGATCTGCACACGGAGCGCCTCGACCGCAGGGCCGGAATAGCCCGGAAAGAACGCGGTCGCGCCGTCTGACGGGGTCAGCGTGCCGCCCACCGCCAGAATGCCAGCTGCCTGTGCTCGCCGGGCAACCTGATGCAGTCCCGCTCGCAGATCGGTAAAGCTGGGCATTTCGGCCGGGCGCACATTGAGGCCTGGCGCCCCAAGATCGTTGATGCCCGCAAGCACAACCAAGGCATAGGCGCCCCGGATCGATGCGACGTCCCGGTCGAAGCGTTCCAGGATGCCCGGACCGTTCCAGCGCCGCAGGATACGACCACCGCTGATGCCAAGGTTGAGAACGCCCATGTCATGCCCGCGATCATGCAGCTTGCGCGCCAGAAGATCGGGATAACGGGCATCGGAATCAAAGGCCGCCGGATAACCATCGGTGAGCGAATCTCCGATCGTCACGATCAGTTTGGGATCACTGGCGGTCAGAACATCAACGCCGGACAGGAAGAAACGCGCCTGGAACGTGTCGGCGACCGCGAAATCCGCCTCCTGACAGTGGTCACCACCCGTGCTGATATAGCCGGTCTGGCGACCATCCTCATGGACCGTGATCGTCTCGTCGCCGGTCGATCCGGGCTGATAGAGGCTCACCGCAAGCATCTCGAGCGCGGTGACCGCCAAATCCACGGGATCGCTGATCACGCTCACACCCGCCGGGATGTCGATCGCAGGTTCGCCGCTGAAGGTCAGCGGCCGGAGCGTACCGGGCTGGACCTGCTGCTTCTCGCCAGCGCGGCCGATTGAACCAGCACCGATCCTAAGCGGGCGCGTGCCATATTCGTTTGAAATCCAGACGCGCACCGCCGAGCCGGAAAGCGTGGGACGCAGACGCTGGCGGATGGTCTGGTCGCGAAAGACCTTGGTGGTATCCGGGAAATTGGTGAAATCATCCGGCCGCTGCATGGCAACAAACCAGGCGCGGCGCCATTCAGGGCTCGGCCCGGCGCGGTTGCGCGCAGCCGCATGGGCGGAGGCGCCGGCGAGCGCAGTTGCCGCAGCAAGCCCTGTCGTACCCCGAAGCAGCCCGCGGCGCGACATGCCTGCTGTCACGGCACTGCGCTTGTCGATCCCGCCGCTGCCCAACATGCGCTTCCCCTCCATCATCGGTGCGCGGCGGCGCGGCGTGATCCACCCAGCGCTAGACCAGGCCGAGCGCCGGCATCGCCTTCCGCCAGGCGCGGGATCAGGTCTTCATCGCTGGCATTGTGCCCGCGCGGCGTAAGCGGATGGAGAATGGCCTGCCACAACTTGCGCGAGACCCTGACCGACGTCAGCCCGACATCACGGCGCGGCGGCCGCGCCGGATTGAAGTAGGTCCCGAACACGCGGTCCCAGAAGATCGTGCCCTCACTGAAGTTGGTATCGGTTTCTTCCACGTGCGGGCTATGGTGCCAGCGGTGCAGGTTCGGGGTGCTGAATACCTGATTGAAGATACCGCACTTCAGGTCGATGTTGACGTGGGTGAGCATGCCGATGAAAACATTGAAGCTTGCATACCAGAGCGAGATTTCTACGGGCACGCCGAGGAGGATCGGCAGCGGGGCACCCAGCATCACGGTCTTGGCCAGATCGACGGGGTGAAGACGCCCGGTGTTGATGACCGAGAGGCGCGGCGCGATATGGTGGACGGCGTGGAACCGCCAAAGGAACGGCACCTTGTGCGCAAGATAATGCGCCGAAAAGACCCCGAAATCCCACAGCAGAATGCCCATGACCAGCTGGATCGCAAAGGGCCATTGCGTCGGCCAGACGTTGAGCGAGGCGAGCGCCTGCATGTTCGACAGCGCCCATGTCATGAGCCAGATCACCAGCACGGTCGCTGCTGAGTTGATGATGACCGCCGAAAAGGAAAAGAACAGGTCGTTCTTGATCTGGCCATCGCCCTTTGCCCAGGCTGACTCGAAGGGAATGATCTGCTCGAGTGTCAACAGAAAGGCGAAGTTGATCCAGTAGACGATCTGCAGCGCAATCCCGGCATCCACACCCACAGATTTGAACAGGTAGGCCCATAGGAGCAGCGGCAGCCCCAGCAGAACCGGGAACAGGATGTGAGAAAGGAACGACTTTATCCGATCGGCGGCCATGGCTGACATCCTCGTCCATTCGGTTTCATCGGGTCAAACATTCAGGTGGATGCCGCCATCGACATAGATGCCGGCGCCGGTAACGAAGCTCGCGTCATCCGAAGCAAGGAAAGCCACAACGTTGGCGATATCCTCCGGGGTTCCCATCCGGCCGAGCGGGCTGCGACTGGCCCCCATCGCCTCGAACGCCGCGAAATCGGCGTAAGCGCGGGTCATCGGCGTGTCGGTTGCCCCTGGCAGGACCGCATTGGCAGTGATGCCATAGCGCCCCAACGTCATCGCGAGGTTTTTGGTCAGGCCATAGACCGCGTGCTTGGAGGTAACATAGGCCGCGACACCTTCGGTTGACGGGTATTCCGAATTGATCGAACCGATGTTGATGATGCGTCCGGCAGGCGAAGCCTTGAGCGCTTCGCTCGCCAATCGGCAAAGGCCCCACACCGCATCGAGATTGACAGACAGGACGAGCCGCCAGTTTTCCTCGGTCCCAAAGGGATCGGGCGCCATGTCACCGATCACCCCCGCGTTGTTGACGAGGATATCAACGCCTCCAAAAGCATCGATCGCCGCAGCAACTATCGCCTTGAGCGCAGCAGGCTCACGCAGATCGGCACCGAAAAAGCGGATGCGATCCTCGTCCGGACCGAGCTTGGCCGGCAGGTCGACAGCAAGGACCTGAGCGCCGTCCGATGCAAGGCGCCGCGCCGTCGCGAGGCCCATGCCGCCGCCCGCACCTGTCACGATCGCTGATCGTCCTGCTAGCCTCATGACCGGATCCCTTGTCAAAGTCCCCCCTTGCATCAGAAGTTCAACCGACCCTCGATACCGATCGTGCGGGGGCGATTGGTCACTATGCGCGGCAAGCCGGGTGCCTCGGCCGCAATCGAGCGGTTGTCGGCCAAGTTGGCGCGTACATTGCCAAGGTTTTTGCCGTAAAGCGCCAGCTCCATCCGCTCGCTGCGTATGCCGAGCCGGAGATCGACGAGCGTATAGGACGGACGGCGACGCGGATTGAGCACGTCGTTGTTGGCGGAAAAGCTCTGGTCGACGTAACTGATATCGCCGCGCACAAACCCGTCGAACGGGCCGACCATGTGCGTCGCATATTCCGCGTTGCCTGAGGCTGTCCATTTCGGGACCTGGTATACCGGCGTGCCTGACGGGATCGGCGCGTTGCCTGGATCGGTCACTTTGGCGTCGGTATAGCCCAGATTGAGTCCCGCAGTCAGTCCATCAACCGGCCGCAGATTGACCTCAAGCTCGAACCCTTGACTGCGCGCCTTGCCCGAATTGATCGTGAACGGAAAACCGCACGCCGGCAGGACGATCTGCTGGATCTTGTTCCAATCGATCCGGAACACCGCCGCGTTCAGCGTCACGCGCCGGTCGGCAAACTTGGACTTTATACCGGCTTCATAGCTCCACAGATTATCCGATCGGAACGAGACCGTATCCTTGCGCTGCAAGCCCAACGCCGCAATGTCGGCATCGCAGCTGGAGGCGACAAATCCGTTGAAACCGCCAACCCGGTAGCCGCGTGAGGCCGTGCCATAGATGAGCACATCCGGCGTGGCCTGGAACTCAATGGACCCTTTCGGGTTGAAGCCATTTTCCCGGGTGGTCGGCGGTGCAAGCGTCACAGGGCCGCCAATGATCAGGCCGTCGGACTGCTCATTGTAGCGCTGCGTGTTGCGGAAATAGCGCCCGCCTGCGGTCAGTTTGAGGCGCGGGGTCAGCTTGATCGATGCCTCGCCATAGACTGCAAATTCCTTGGTGCGCGTCGCGCGATCCGTGAAGATCGCGAGATCGCCCGGCGCAACGCCGCCGCCGAACGCCGCATCGAGGCCGGGAATGATCGAGGGCGGATCGAACAACTCGTTCTGCTTCGTGTCCGAATAGAACGCGCCAGCGATGATCTGGAACGGACCCGAAAAATCCGAGGCAAAACGGTTTTCCTGCACGAAACGCCGCAACTTCACATTCCGGTCGATCCGTGAGGGCAAGGCCTGGCTCAGGCCAAAGACGATCGTTGTAAACGTCGTGTAGTCTTCCGACTCCGGAGTCCTGCGATCAAAATAGGATGTCGCGGACGTGAAGGTACCAATCCGGGTCTTCAGACTGGCGTTGAGGGTATAGAGTTTCCACTCGTCATAGCCGCCCTCCGGAATGTCGAAATCGCGCCGCTGCACGAAATTTTCTGGTGTCACATCGGCATAGGGGAAGCCCGACTGTCTGACCTTCTGGTAGAGGAACCGCGGCGTGATCACGAGGTCGCTGGCAGGCTCGAAGCGCAGGGCGATCTGCCCACCAGCCGCACTCAGATCATCAACGTTTTTGCGCAGCGACGTCGCCGGAGCCGAGAGTGGTCCGATCGCCTTGTCAAATACACCTTCGTCGAACTGATAGAAGGCGGTTGCACGCAAGCCGATCTTCCCTTCGACCAGCGGCACATTGATGCTGCCATCTGCGAGATAGTTGGCACCGCCCTGGTCAGTGAACGAAACGCCAGCATGCACCCGGCCCGCAATCTTGGTCAGTTCGGGTTGCTCGGTGATCAGGCGCACCGTTCCACCTTCCGAGCGCGCACCATAGAGCGTGCCTTGCGGGCCGCGCAGTACTTCGATGCGTGCAATGTCGATCACGCGCGGGTCGACCGAATCCGGGACCGGTGTCTCGTCGATGTAAAAGCCGGTCGTGTCTGCGCCCTGCACACCGCGGATCGCGATGCTCCGGCTGCCGAGCGATCCCAACCCGGTCGACGCGAAGGACAGGTTGGGGACAGCGGTGCCGTAGTCGAAGAACGACTGAACGCCCTTGTTGTCGAGTTCCTGCGCACCGAGGGCGGTAATGCTGAGGCCAATTCGCTGGATGGACTCGCTCCGGCGTGTCGCTGTGACGACAATATCACCAGATTCGGGAGCAGGATCGGGCGAAGTCGCCTGCGCCTTGGCAGCCGCCACATCCTGAGCCGATGCCGGGGCTACCGGGAATGCGTAGACAGCAACGGCTGCCCCCAGCAAGAATCCAGCTTTGTGCTTCATGATTCCCTCCCCTTCCCCAATTTTCTAGATTTCCGTGTCGCTCTGCCGCCATCGCTCACGACAGTGTCACGCCCCCATCGACCAGCAGTGCGCTGCCCGTGACGTAGGAAGCGCGCTCTGACAGCAGGAATTCGGTTGCCTCGGCCACCTCTTCGGGTGTGCCGTATCGCCCCATCGGGACGTGCTGGACCGAGGCGTCCTCGCCGCCGGTCATTGCCGCCATGGCCGCGCTCATGGGCACCGCGATCAGCCCAGGCACGAGCGCATTGACGCGAATTCCGCGCGGCGCGAGCTCGGCCGCAAGATAACGGCTATAGGCCTCGACGCCGGCCTTCGTCGCACCATACATGGCTGCACCGATTGCCCAACGACCCAGCCGTGCACTGACACTGCCAATGTTGACGATCGAGGCCCCGCTGCCAAGATGGGGAGAGGCGAAATGGCAGACCCTGGCCATCGCCGCGACGTTGATCTCCCACATGCGGGTCACATCGGGCCCGGGCGACCGGCTGATCCGCACATCGGCCAGAATACCGGCGCAATTGACCACGCCCACCAATCGGCCAATTGGCAAGCACGCTGCAATCGCCGCGGCGACATCGTCGTCGTTCGTCACGTCCCCGTGCAGTTCAGTGACGCCCGGGAACGCGTCGCTATCCTCCACACTGCTGATATCGAACGAAGCGATGTGGTGCCCCGTCTCGATCATGCGCCGTGCGATAGCCCGTCCGATGCCGCCCCGCCCGCCGGTGAGGAAGATGACCTTGGTATCCTTGCTCATGCTAAACCCACTCGAAATACTGGCGGCGTTCCCAATCGGTCACCTTGCCGCTCGAAGCTGCTTCGGGATTTTCAGCCGCCCAGGCCTCAAAAAGCTCAAGCTCGCCGCGCTTCACCAGGCTGTAGTGATCGACGAAAGCGTCACCGAATAGCTCGCGGGCAACAGCCGAAGCCTCGAATGCTGCAATTGAAGCACCGAGGTTTGGCGGAAGCATTGCACCGTTGCCGCCGTCAACCGGATCGCCGACGGCATAAGCTGGCGGTTCAAGCTGATTTTCTATGCCGTAAAGACCGCCGAGCAGAATGGCTGCAATGCTCAGATAAGGATTGACGTCACCGCCCGGCACGCGATGCTCGATGCGCGCCTGCCGCTCAGGAGCAGCGCCATGCACGACGCGAATGGCGGCAGTATGGTGATCAAGACCCCATGACGCGTTTTCCGGACTGAAGTGATGGCGGTCCATGCGCCGATAGGAATTGACAGTTGGGCGGAAGAACAAGTGGAGGTCCGGCATCGTCGCGAGGACCCCGGCTGCGAAATGCCGCGCAGTCTTGCTCAGCTGCTTCTGCTCGGGGTCCCACATCAGGTTCCGTCCATCCTGCCACACGCTGATGTTGTGGTGGACGCCCGAGGCCGTATCACTTTCGCGCATGCCGACTGCAGCCATAAAGCTGGCGACAAGCCCGTGTTCTGAAGCAAGCTGCTTCATATAGAGCTTGCCACGTGCCGCATTGTCCGCAGCTTTGACCGCGCCTTCCGGCTCAAAGGCATATTCATACATGCCAACGCCGTACTCGGTGTGGAACGCCTCCACAGGTATGCCGAGCGCGCGTGTGCGCCGAAAATAGTCACGCGCCAGATCGTCAAAGATCACACTGCGCGAAACGCTGTAGGGGTCGGGTACGCGCCCCAGCGGAACCAGCTCGGTGTGGCGCCCCTGGCGGATGAGATCATCTTGCTCCTGGAACAGAAAGAACTCGTACTCCAGTGCTGCCTTGATCTCGAAACCCAGTGCCGCCGCCTTTCCCTCCGCAGCGCGCAGGATTCCGCGACAATCGAGCGGGGCGGGCACGCCGTCCTCCCCGTAAAGATCGCAGAACACCGAGGCAGTGTCCGGTCGCCACGACCATTGCGCGATCGTCGAAGGATCTGGCACGGCCGTCAGCTTGGGAAAGCTGTTGTCGAAGCTGCTGTTGGGCGTGAGACAGACGGTATCGTCGCTCAAGATCGCATGGATCAGACTGTTGGCCGCTGAGCCGCTCGGCGAGAGCCCCCGGCGCAACGGCATCAGCTTGCCGCGGACATAGCCGTTGATATCCACGAATTCGACCTGCGCGAACTCTGCGCCCGCCTGCTCCAGTTCGGCCGCCTTTGCGTCAAGCGTATCCCTGAGGGCAGCCTGCGCCGACGCGCTCAGAATGGACTCGGTCAAAACCAGCTCTCCCTGCTCATGGTCTCGGGTCAATGCCGTAGCGCGCGGCAAAGGCATCTGCCGCCTGCTCGAAGCATTCCACCGGCACGCGGATCATGCCCGCACCGATTTGTCCGCCATTCTTGCCGCCGATGCCCGCGTTGATCACCGGCGCGATTCCAGTGGCAATCACCTTGCGCAGATCGATCCCCGTCGGCGTCCCGCGGAACTTGAGATAGGGAATCTTGAACACATCGTTTTCAGCGAGCGTGATCTCATACATCTCGAGATTGCGGGCGATCATGAACTCGGGCGAGCCGCCCTGGTACTCTTGGAGCGGAAACGCTGCCGCCTGGGCAAAGCCGCCGAGCCCGATCGTCTCGGTAATGCTGCTCTCACCGCCCATCCAGGCGATGTCGTCCTCTGTGAAGCCGTCGAACAGTTTGGCCTCCACCGTCGGCGTTGGCCCGCTGATCCATTCGCTCCCCAGCCCGCTGAGACGGATCGCCATCGCCTTGCAGTTGAGCGCCATGACGGTGACCAGGGTCGAGCCCTTCACTCCGGCAGCCGCATCGGCGGTCACCTTGCTTGCCGCCATCGTCAAACGCAGAAAAAAGTAATTGTCCTCGGTGAGGAGCGCCAGCGTTTGCTTCAAATCAGCCTTTGAGACCTCAACGTCGAGCAGATGCGGGAAAATCTTGTCCATAAACAGGTAGGAAGCCGCCGTATTGCGGCTGTGGAGCTCGTCGCCCATGTTGAGCGCGCGCTGCATCAAGGGCTTGAGCGCAATGCCGCCCGCACTCCGGATTGCCCGACCCAGCACCGGGGCGACCACATCGCGCAGCACGTCAAGGCGTGTACGCACGTCATCGTCGTACACACCATAATTGAGCCGCTTGGTGGCCTTGCCCTCGTAGAGATTACAATAGCCGAGGTTGCCACGATCAGTATTGCGGACGACGAAGACCGGCATTGAGGCGGTGTAGATACCCGCCACTGATCCGACGCAGCCATGATCGTGGCAGGCCCCGATGAGAATCTCGCCCGCCTCGAAGCGTGCGACGGCTTCGGGTTCACTAGCGGCCAGCCCTTCATATAGCGCGCCGCCGATCAAGGCTGCACGCTGACCGCCTTGATACGCGTGCCAAGGCAATGGGGCTCCGGAGGTCAGGATAAGATTCGGCGCAAAACCGGGGATGCATTCACCAGCACAGCGCACGTCGATCACCGTTGGCGTCGCTGACAACATGCGACCCACCGCCACTGCGTTGGCGGAGTCTATGTCGGCCGCGGTCAGCGTATCGTTCACCATCAGGCCCATATCCAAAAAGCCACTCCGCTTTGCAGGAACCGCCTCGCTCCTATTGGTCTGGAATTATACCATTGAACCACACCACACAAGTGCCATTTTGGCCGTCAGCATTTTCAGGAATGAGCTGGGAGCCTCTGAGGATCACGCATTAAAATACTTATTTTCATATATTTGAGAAACTTCTTGGTCCTACATCTGATTGACCCGTCGACGATGCAGCAAGGACTGGAAGCGTGTTGCATCCGCCCCGCTTGGTTGTTAATGGTTCTAAATAGACCAATACCGATCGAGAGTCGTACGTTCAATGTGCGATCGGATACAGAGGCAGGACAGTATGTCGATTGATGGCACCGCAGCCGCTGAGCCAGGCATTAGCTGGGCGCACGAAGTCGCGATCGTTGGCGCGGGCCTCGCGGGTCTCTACGCTCTTTACGCGCTGCGCCGTGCAGGCTTCGATGCGCATATTTATGAGGCCGGCAGCGGTGTAGGCGGCACCTGGTACTGGAACCGCTACCCTGGTGCGCGCTGCGACATTGAAAGCTTCCAGTACTCCTATTCGTTTTCCGACGAGCTCCAGCAGGAATGGTCATGGTCGGAGCGCTATGCCGGGCAGCCGGAAATCCGGCGCTATCTTGATCATGTTGCCGATCGTTTCGCATTGCGCGAGCACATCACGTTCAATTGTACGATCGCAGCTGCACATTTTGAGTCAGATGATTGCCACTGGCAGCTGCAGACCGACGCAGGGCTGCGCATCACCGCGCGCCACTGCATCATGGCGACCGGCGTGCTTTCCGTGCCGCGCAGTGTGACCTTCCCAGGCCAAGAGCAGTTTGCGGGCCAAATTCTCCACACGTCGAACTGGCCGGAAGGCGACGTCGACCTGGCTGGCAAGCGGGTGGCGATCATAGGTACCGGCGCATCAGGTACGCAGGCCATGCCCCTCATTGCCGAAGAAGCCAGCGAGATCGTCCTGTTCCAACGCACACCCAACTACAGCATCCCCTCCCCCAATTGCCCGGTCGACGATGCTTACGAGCGGCACTGGAAAGACCAATACACAGCACTGCGCCGTGAGCAGTTCGAGACGCCAGGCGCGGTCCTATTCGACGTCAACCCCAAGGCTGTGGCCGACGCCACACCCGAGGAGCGCCAAGCAGAATTTGAGCGTCGCTGGAACGAAGATGGCGGGCTGAATTTCATGCGAGCCTTCAGCGACCTCTCTGCAAGCGAGGAAAGCAACGCTATTGCTGCCGAATTTGTGCGCGAAAAGATCCGCTCGATCGTCAAGGATCCCGAAACCGCGCGCAAGCTGATACCAACCACGTACCCGCTCGATGCGCGCCGTCTTGCGACAACGGACAAGCTGTTCTTCGAGCTGTTCAACCGCAAGTCGGTCAAGTTGGTTTCAACGCTGGAAGAGCCGATTACGGAAATCACTGCCAGCGCAGTCGTGACCAGCTCCGCTGCCTATCCGGTAGACGTTATCGTCATGGCAACGGGCTTCGAGGCGATGGTCGGCGCGCTGATGAAGATCGATCTTCGCGGCACCGATGGCCAGCTGCTGCGCGATGTCTGGCGGGAACGTCCCGGTGCCTATCTCGGCCTCGCCATGGCCGGCTTTCCCAATCTGTTCGTGGTCAATGGCCCAGGTGCTCCCGGCCCGCTGTCGAACATGTTCTCCTCCGCCGAGATCGAGATCGACTGGCTAGTAGACTGCCTTGTCCATTTGCGAGAGCACCGCATTGCCCAGTTCGAAGCAACCGACGCCGCGCAAACAGCGTGGATGCAACATGTTCAGGAGCTTGGATCAAAAACACTCATGATCAAGGCGCCCAGCTCCGGCTATTTCCTTACCAACAGCGCCGGCGAGCGCATCTTCCTTTGCTATGCAGGCGGATTCGCACGGTATGGCGAGGAGCTTCGCCGGATTGCCGATACAGGTTACGCCGGGTTCCTGGCCTGGTCGGTTGACAACTGTAGCCTGGTTTCACCGATCGCGCTGACGGCTTGACAGGATTCACAGCCGCTGTTGCTAGTCACGGCTCTTGCGATAGACACCCCGCAACTTTAGTCACTTGGCATCGGTCAGGAGGACTCCGCGCGCTGTGAAGAAGACAATGGTGACCCCTGTCCGCGCCGCACCGGCCTATGAAGTGGTGACCGAGCACCTTCGGCGAGCGCTGCAACTAGGCCGATTGATGCCCGGTGAGCGGCTCCCTGCCGAACGGCAACTTGCTGACCAGCTCGGGGTATCGCGCACAACTTTGCGCCAGGCGATACGCGTGCTCGAACTGGAAGGCATCGTCGAATCCCGCAGAGGCCCGGCAGGGGGGCTATTCGTTCTGCCGCAGCGCTACGGCGAACGGCAGGTAAAGGCTATGATGGCCGAGCGCTTCGCTCAGATCGAGGAACTGCACCAGTTCCGCCTTGTGATCGAGACTGCAACAGCCCGTGCTGCAGCGCTCAACCGGACCGATAAAGACATCGGCCGAATGCAAGCCGCACTCGCGACAATGTCAGCGATCATCGCCCAGCCCGCTGCGACAAAAGTGCCTGATCATGTGGCGCACTTCCTCGCCGCGGACTCCGATTTCCACACCAGCATCGCGGCCGCGACGGGCAACAGTTACCTTGCGCACGCGGTCGAGGAAATCCGCGCAACCCGGCTCATTCCTATCGGTGCGGTATTTACCCGGCTCGACCCGACGACCAACGATGGTCATCAGGACCTGCTCGATGCGATCGTCGCGCAAGATGCTGACCGCGCAGCTGAATGCATGGCAAGCCATCTCACCGGCGCCCATGAGGGGATAAAGCGGCAAATTCAATCGGAGTTGAAAGCCCAGGCCGCAGCCGAAAGGAAAGTGCGGGAACGCAAATCGGGTGCGGTGAAATCCGGACCGTCAAACGTGTCTGAACACAGAGACTAATAAGGGCCATTCATGCGCATGGTCGCGGATGACTCAGCTCCTTGCTGCGTGCTTGTTTGCTTCAGCAAGATTCGGCAGGCGGATCGCTCCCTGCATCCCAATACCCTCGTCTCCGGAGCGAGCGGCGGATCTCACTTTGCCCGCGGGTTTGAAATTGCCACCACCAGCGTCACCCAGCCGAACCAGACATCACGCAGCAATTCCCTTGCGTTCTAAACATTATAGCGGCTGCAGAATAATTCACATAATCTAAGCCAATGTTGGCATGATCGAAGCCGTGCCCGGCATGCTGGCAGGCATACCAATCGGCAACGTGCTCGCGCGTGTCGGCGGGGGTCTTCACCGCCCGCGGCAAAGAGCGCAGAATGAGCCCTTCGAATACGGGCTTATGGGCGAACCCGGTTGGCAGTCCCGCGAGATTGCGGCACAGAAGCCTCGCGCGGAAGTGGTCAAGCGCATGGAATGGGAATGGCCGGACGGAAACCGAAAATCACTGCAGGGATGTGGATCGAGGCAGCGCGGCGCGCGCTGATAGAGGAAGGCATCGGCGGCGTGAAAGTCGACCGGCTTGCCGAAACGCTCGGCGTGACACGCGGCGGCTTTTACCACAATTTCAAGGACCGCGAGGAGCTTCTCGACCGGCTGCTCGACTTGTGGGAGGCGCAGTGCCGATTTCTCCCCGGAGACATGCCGGGGACAACGGCCGCCGCAGCTGCGGAATGGATCGAACGGGCCACGCTGCGCCTGATCGAGGAGGACGGATACGACCCGCGCTTCGACATGAGCGTGCGCGAATGGGCCCGTTCCGACCCGCGCGCGGCGTGGGCTGTCGAGCGGGCCGATCGCGAACGGATGGAAACGCTACGGGCCTTTTTTGAAGCACTCGGGTATGTGGGAGACGAGGCGGTTACCCGCGCCCGCGTGTTCTATTTCCACCAGATCGGCTACTACGCCATCGGCATGCGCCTGAGTATCGGCGAACGACGCAGAACCGCGCGTATCTATGTCGATATCCTTTGCGGTCACGATGTCATGCAAGCAGCACGGGCTGCCCTCAAAAGTGAGGTACGGGTCGGAGAAACCGGCTAGTCATGTTACTGACTATCGCGAGAGCAGTCGGACAGACGTAACATTGGACGTCACGGCTTCACCTATTCGTGCAGAATTCCGCGCGATTACCGCGCATGACTGGCCAAGTGCAAGGTCGGCCCTGTGCCGCCTTAATGAGCCGGCTATCCAAGAACCACCGTCGTGAAGCCATTTTCAAATACGCGATGCTCGGCATGCCACCGAACCGCGCGTGCCAGAACCGACGCCTCCACCTCGCGGCCAATCATGACCATTTCTTCAGCCGTTGCAGTGTGACTGACACGCTGCACGTCCTGCTCGATGATCGGCCCTTCATCGAGATCCGCGGTGACATAATGCGCAGTTGCCCCGATAAGCTTCACGCCGCGCGCGTGCGCTTGGTGATAGGGTTTGGCGCCCTTGAAGCTCGGTAGAAAGCTGTGATGAATGTTGATGCAGCGACCGCAAAGCCGCGATGCAAATTCATCCGAGAGGATTTGCATGTAGCGGGCAAGCACAGTCAATTCGGCTCCGGTCTGTTCTATCAATGCTAAGAATGCTGCCTCTTGTGCGGTTTTTCCATCACTCAATGGCAAATAGTGAAATGGAAGACCGTGCCATTCCACCGTCTCCCTCATCGTTTCGTGATTGGAGACGACCCCCACAATTTCGATCGGCAACTGGCCGATTTCCGTCTTGTGGACCAGATCAACAAGGCAATGGCCAAACTTGGATACCGCGATCAACACCCGCATTTTCCGGCCAAGCTCTGCCAATTGCCAGTCATCCGAGAGGGCGCGCATAATCGGGTCAAACGCGCGAACAAGTTCGTCTCTCCCATGCGGACTTTCTATCGCCATCCGCACAAAGAACGTCGCAGTTTGCGGGTCGCCATACACCTGTGCCTCTCGAATATCGCAACCGTAGACGGCCAGCGTAGGAGCGAGTGACGCGATGATTCCAGGCCGATCAGGTGCGCGCATGCGAATGGCGTATTGATGCAGTCTCATCGTAGAATGTCCATTCTGCTGCCCGATCAGGAAAGCCTTCGCCCGGCGGAATGCGAGCAGCCCACCAGCTCCAATTTACGAATGTCGCGGTGTCGGCGAACAGAAAGTGCGTCGAAGTCATCGGATTGCAGAACAAAACCGGCCCTTTGACGACTCAAGCTCACTTCCTCCCACTCTCGATTTTTATGCAGTTATGAATGTTATTTTTCAAGCTGAGAATCTCAAGCTCAGGCACGACCGTGAGAGCCACTCCTCTTTCACACCCTGAAAAAGGCTTAATATCATGTTTTATAATTTCTTTTTGCAAATTTAATGTCTGGAACCGAGATCAATCGAGGGCGTCACGGGCAACGGCTGAAGCAGAAGATATCCGCCGATTGATTGGGCAGTTGGCGCCGTTCAAATACATCTCTGTTTAAAATTTTCTGACAGTGTCGGTTAGTCTGCATGCCTGCTCGCTCGAAGTTGGGGTTCCTCCCCCTTTAAACCCCCGTGAACGAGCCAAACCAATAAGCCCGGAAACTCCGGCGGTTTCCACGCAACGCCGTGCCAGAAGACAGTCAAATCTCGTCCATCGGGAGAGTTGCGACCACCGCGTGCGTGAAAGGGCACACACGATAAACTCAGCCCTCCCCGCCCAAACCGTAAACTTGGAGGCTTTTTTCTCCGCATCGCGCGAGCCAACATTCAAGACGGGTAGTGCGGCATTGGAGTTCCGCCGTCGATGCACAAGGTGCAGACCGAGATCGCAGACCAACAACACTGGTGGCTCCGTGTCAGGCTCTCGTGGCTCGCTGCCCTTGCCCGGTTTACTCCCGCAGGGCCCATTCCTCTACCCGGCACATGAGCAAACTTCGTTTACTCTTTTTAACCAATGGTTTGAGATGATCCGAATTGACAAAACTTCGTCAGTATCCGCGACCGGCTACCGGTTAACCCCAATCGCTGCTATCAACGAACGAGCATCGACACCTTTGCCCCGTTCACAGCCGCTTCTCTCGCCTCGTCGAGCACTTCGACAGCCTTGAGTTTGAACTCTGGGGCAAGGTGTGCGTAGCGGAGTGTCATCGTATAATCGCTATGACCGAGCAACTCGCGGATGGTGTTGAGATCGACACCGCCCATCGCGAGACGCGATGCAAAGTGGTGGCGCATGTCGTGCCAGCGAAAGTCGGTGATCTGTGCTTGCTTGAGCAAACGCCGCCATGACGAGTTGGCGCGATCAAACCGGTCGCCCTGCTCGTTGACGAACATCAGCCCGGTGGTGTCTTCGCTCTGCGCGCGCCAGTTGAGCAATGCCGAAGTTGCCTCCCGATTAAGGGGGATGTGACGCGTGCGCCTCGATTTGGCGGTTGCGCCGGTAACCGTCAGAATACGCCGGTCCAGATTGACGTTTGACCAGGTCAGGTCGAACAGTTCGCCCCTGCGGCATCCGGTGTTGAGAGAAAGCAGGATCAGGGGTTTGACATGGTCGGTGAAGACCACATCCCGCAGGCTGGGCAATAACTGGTATCCGCGCTGCGCCCGCCACTGGTTGGCATTGTCGCGCTCAGCGCGTCGGCGTTCTTCCCGATCCTCCATTGCACTGCGTAGCCGTGCTTCTTCTTCTGCGCTGAGATAGCGAACCTTGAGGCAATCATCGACCCGCGCTTTCTTCACCTTGGCAAGTGGGTTCGTGGGAAGAATCTCCCAGTCGACCGCACGATTGAAGCAGGCCTTGATCGAGGCAATGTCCCGGTTGATCGTCTGGTTGCTGAGGCCCCGCTCGACTTCCTTGGCGCGCCAGCGCTCGACATCGAGTGCGGTGATCTTGTCGAGTGGCTTCTTGAGCAGGGCTTTGAACGCAGTCTTGAGCCGCTTGACGTTCTGCTCATGGGCCTTCTGGCTGGCTTTCGCCCAGGCGGCATAGTCGCCTTCAACAAACGCCCCGAAGGTCGGCATCTCTGCCTTCGGCTTGCGCGCCTCGATCGGATCGATGCCTTGGAAAACTTCGGCCAGAATTCCGCGGGCGCTCTCGCGGGCATCGCTCAAGCTCAGGACATCGGCCCGCCCAAGCCAGACGCGCTTGCCGCGAGCGAACTCACAATACCATGACTTCGCGCCGCCAGGCGTCACCCGCAAGACCAGCCCCTTGAGCCGCGTGTCGCGATGCTCCACGGGCCTTTGTGTCGGCGTGATCTTGTCAACAACCAGTTGGGTCAATGAAGAGCGCATCGGGCGGCCTCACCTGTCTATCTGAACTCGAAATCCCGTGGTGCTGTGGTGGTGCAAATTGATGAAACGAGGCGGAACAGAACAGGAAAATCTGCACCACCACGGCACCACCGAGGTACTCTTTAAGGCCCGAAAAATCAAGGTTTTTTGTTTAAAATCGGTGCCTTAGAGGCCGCTCAAATTAGCGGCTGGGGGTGTGGGGGTCGGAGGTTCGAATCCTCTCGTCCCGACCAAATTTCGAGCATCGGCGCCCGGCGGGGGCGACCGCCGGAAAAGCGCGGGGCGCCCGGCGCGGGGCGACGACACGGCGCGAGCGCGGGGCGTGCCGATGGGCGGGGCGCATCGGGCTTCCGCCGTGGCGCGCCGTGGGCCGCGATCGCCATGGCCGCGGCCCACCACGCGCCGACGGCCGGGCATATGGGCCGGTGCGGAGCACAGCGCAGGTGGCCGGGCGGCGGGATCGCCCCGCCCGGCCACGCGTGTCGTTTCCGCGGTCGATCAGAGCGTGTAGGTATAGTAGGTGGTGTCGCCCACCACCTCCATGCCGGCATAATGGAGCGAGGTGATCTGGCTGCCATCGACGCCGTAGAGCGCGATCGTTCCGACCTCGCCGGGCAGGCCCGGATCGTCCGGCCCGCCGGTCCCGCCGCTCAGGTCGATCAGCTTGTTGGACCCGAACCCGATCACATCGTCGTTGTTCGAGTCAAAGAGCTTGGTCGTGGTGACGATCTTGTCGCCGGCGCCGAACTTGTTGATGACGTCGTTGCCAAGATTGATGTCGAGCGCGGTATCGTAGAAGAAGGTCTCCGCCTTGGTATTGGCGGCGTCGCCCGTCAGGATATCATCCGAGACATAGCCCTCGATCGCGCCGACCGGCCGGACCTTGGCATTGGCATAGACAAAGCTGTCGTCGCAGGACTGGCCGAGATAGCGCAGCCCCTTCACTCCGCCGGCGAACGTGACCAGATCCGAATCGCCCGACGGGCCGTCGAGATCCAGCTTGCCGTTCTTGCCGAAGCCGATCAGGCCGTCATCGTTCTTGTCGTAGATCTTCTCCGTCGTGACGATCACGTCCTGGTTCTGGAAGTTGGTGATCGTGTCGTTGCCGGAATCCGCCTCGACGTCGAAATAGAAGGTGTTGTGGTAATCCGGGCCGGTGAGCAGGTCGCTGGTCGATGCCGAGCCGTCCACGGTTCCGGCGCGGGCGACGACGGGGCAGTCGTCCGGCGGCGGGCCGTCCTCGCCCACGCCGTTGACGGTGATGGTCACCGTGGCCGTGCTGGTGAAGGCATCGGGCGTGCTTTCGCGGATCGTGTAGGTAAAGCTCGTCGTCGCGCTCTCGCCTTCGCCCAGATAGTCGAACGCGCCGTTGGGATCGTAGGTGACGGTGCCGTCGGGATTGACGGTCAGCAGGCCGACGAGGCCGGCGGTATTGACCGAGTCGAGCGTGAGCGGATTGCCGTCGGGATCGAAATCATTGCCGAGCACCGGGATCACCGCCGTCGCGTTCTCGAACAGCGACACCTCGTCACCCACCGCAACCGGCGGATCGTTCTGGTTGGTATCGACCGAAACCACCGCGGTGATGTTGAAACCCGCGAAGAAGATGTTGTCGTCGTTCGACGGGTTGAGCGTGGCGACCGAAATGCTGCTCGCGCCATTGGCGATGTAGGGCGCCGGATTGTCGACATTGCCCTGGGCGAGATCGTACAGCTCGTCGTCGGTGCGGATGTCGCCGATCGGCTGATCGGGATCGGGGTTGGCGGTGCTGTCGCCGATGCCGCCGATGGTGATGAGGCCGCCATTGCCATTGGCGCCGTCATCCTGCGATCCGGCCGACTGGGTGAGCTGGCGCCCGTCGACGGAGATCGTCGAATACTGGTTGCTCGGATAATAGCTGTAACCGATGCCGAGCGACATCTGCGCCTCGAACCCCGGCTGGGTGGTGTCGACCGGGTCCGAGAAGGTCAGCGTGAAGCTGTCGCCGCTCGATGCGCTGAACCCGTCGAGCAGGCTGATCGTGCGCGTGTCCTCGTTCGGATTGGAATAGACGACCACGAGCGCGAACCCGTCGACCGCCGATCCGTCGATGTTCGACACCGTGAAGTCGAACTGCGCCGGGTCGCCATTGCCGACGACGCTGCTGATGTAGCTGGTGACGTCGGACCGGAACGCCTGGAGCCCGGCATTGAGACCGAGCGCCGCGAAGCTCGTCACCGTGTCGGTGTTGCTGCCCAGCGCCAGGTCGACCGAGGTCATGAAACCGCCATAGAAGGTGGTGGTGTAGAGAAAGGCCTGTTCGACCTTGGAACCGTCGGGAATGACGGCACTGATCGTGCCGCCGCCGGTCAGCTGACCCCCGACGCCGTCAAGCGACCAGTTGCCTTTGCCGACGAATGTATAATTGCTTGCGAGGGACATGATCCTCTCCCCTGTTCTTGCCTGCCGATGAATCGCGCCAACACGACACGCCCTGACGACAGGACGGTGAAGACGCTGTTTTTATGGGATTTTTGGCTGGACCTGCCATTTGATTAACAGGGTTGGGTTATGGCGTCAATGAAGCGTTAACGAAGATGGTCGCTCGATTGGCTCGCCTCAGCGCCTGTCCCGATCCGAGACGATGGCGCGCGGGGGCCATGGCGCGCAGCGATGGCCCCGCTGACGGCACCGCTTGCGGATCGGCGACGGTTCCGCTAACGGCGCGGGCGCAGGCGCAATGGCGCGGTTCCAGATCAGGCGAGACATTTTATGAGCACCCGCTCCCCCAGCGGCCTCCGCAACGTGGCCATCATCGCGCATGTCGACCACGGCAAGACCACGCTTGTCGACCAGCTCTTCCGCCAGTCGGGCACCTTCCGCGACAATCAGCGCGTCGAGGAGCGGGCGATGGACAGCAACGACCTGGAGAAGGAGCGGGGCATCACCATCCTTGCCAAATGCACCAGCGTCGACTGGAAGGGCGCCGACGGGTCCGGCGAGCCTGTGCGCATCAACATCGTCGACACGCCGGGCCATGCCGATTTCGGCGGCGAGGTCGAGCGCATCCTCTCGATGGTCGACGGCGTCATCCTGCTCGTCGATGCGTCCGAGGGCGCGATGCCGCAGACCAAGTTCGTCACCGGCAAGGCGCTCGCGCTCGGCCTCAGGCCCATCGTCGTCGTCAACAAGATCGACCGCCCCGACGCGCGCGCCGAGGAGGTTCTCGACGAGGTGTTCGACCTCTTCGTCAGCCTCGACGCCAATGAGGAGCAGCTCGATTTCCCGACGCTCTACGCCTCGGGCCGCAACGGCTATGCCGGCACCACCAGCGACGTGCGGGCCGGCGACCTCTCGGTGCTCTTCGAGACGATCGTGTCCCACGTCCCGCCGCCGCACGCGGTGGAGGCCGACGCGCCCTTCACCTTCCTCGCGACGCTGCTCGACCGCGACAATTTCCTCGGCCGCATCCTCACCGGCCGCGTCCAGACGGGGACGCTCAGGCTCAACCAGCCGATCCACGCGCTCGACCCGTCGGGCAAGGTGATCGAGACCGGCCGCGCGACCAAGATCATGGCGTTCCGCGGGCTCGAGCGCGTGCCGGTGGAGAGCGCGAGCGCGGGCGACATCATCAGCCTCGCCGGCCTCACCCAGGCGACGGTCGCCAACACCATCGCCGACACCTCGGTCAGCGAGCCGATCCAGGCGCAGCCGATCGACCCGCCGACGCTCGCCATGCGCTTTGCCGTCAACGATTCGCCGATGGCGGGGCGCGAGGGCGACAAGGTGACGAGCCGCATGATCCGCGACCGGCTGATGCGCGAGGCGGAGAGCAATGTCGCCATCCGCGTCGCCGAAAGCGCCGACAAGGACAGTTTCGAGGTCGCCGGGCGCGGCGAACTCCAGCTCGGCGTGCTCATCGAGACGATGCGGCGCGAGGGCTTCGAGCTCGGCATCTCGCGCCCGCGCGTGCTGTTCCGCGACGGCGATGCCGGCCGCGAGGAACCCTATGAGACCGTCGTCATCGACGTGGACGAGGACTATTCCGGCACCGTCATCGACAAGATGGCGCTGCGCAAGGCCGAGATGACCGACATGCGCCCGTCGGGCGGCGGCAAGACGCGCATCACCTTCTCCGCGCCCAGCCGCGGCCTCATCGGCTATCATGGCGAGTTCCTGTCGGACACGCGCGGCACCGGCATCATGAACCGGCTGTTCGAGAAATACGGCCCCTACAAGGGCGCGATCGAGGGGCGGCAGAACGGCGTCCTCATCTCCAACGGCAGCGGCGAGGCGGTGGGCTATGCGCTCAACGCGCTCGAGGATCGCGGCACGCTGTTCGTGAGCCCCGGCGAGCCGATCTACGAAGGCATGGTGATCGGCGAGAACGCCAAGCCCGAAGACCTCGAAGTCAACCCGATGAAGTCCAAGCAGCTCACCAACTTCCGCGCGAGCGGCAAGGACGACGCCATCCGCCTCACCCCGCCGCGCCGCATGACGCTCGAGCAGGCGATCGCCTATATCGACGACGACGAGATGGTGGAGGTCACCCCCAAGTCGATCCGCCTGCGCAAGCGCCACCTCGATCCCCATGAGCGCAAGAAAGCGAAGCGGGTCGCCGAGGCCGCGTGAGGACGCGCTGAAAACCGGCGTCCCCGCCCCGATATGAGACGGTTCCGTCACAGGAACGCCGTTGTGATTGCGCGCCGACTCGGTTAACGGGCCGTAACAAACCAACGGTCGCACTTGGCTCAACACGGGGAACATGACCATGGCGGCATATTTGCAGGATGCGGGCAGTCTCGAGACGGTAGCGAGCTACCTCGTTGACAATCCCACCGGATTTTCGCTGACGAGCCTCGGGCTTCAGGGCACGCTCGGCGCGATCAGCGTGTTCGATTCGGTGACCCTGTCACCGGACATCAGCTTCGGCCGCGGGGTGCTGCTGACCTCGGGTGACAACAATCCGAACGACAGCAACACGTCGACCGGCTTTGGCCTCGACCTCGGCCTGCCCGGCAACAGCGACCTGACGGCGTTCGCCAAGGCCGCGTTCGCAGGCACCGACGCGACCTACGACGCCAACGTCCTCACGCTGACGTTCGACATCACCGATCCCAACATCAAGAGCCTGTCCTTCTCGCTCGTCTTCGGGTCGGAGGAATATCCCGAGTTCGTCGATAGTTTTGTCGATCTCGCGGCGGTATGGACCGGCACCGGCGCCGACGCGCGCAACTATGCGCTGGTCAACGGCAACCCCGAGGCGCCGCTCTCGGTCACGAGCACCAACCTCTCGCTCGGCAACTTCATCGACAATGGCAGCGGCATCCTCGCCACGGAGTATGACGGCGTCATCAACAAGCAGACGATCATCGTGCCGGTGACGCAGGGCGAGAACGTCATCAGGATCGGCATTGCCGACACCAACGACCACGTTCTCGATTCGGGCCTGTTCGTGTTCGACATCACCGCCAGCGGATCGGACGTGGGCGGCACCTTCCAGACCATCGACGTGTCGGAAGGCGGCAGCTACGATGCCAGCGAAGGCAACTTCCTGTTCGTCGGGCCACCGTCCAGCTTCAACGCGGTGCATTTCACCAACTTCACCGATCTCGACCAGATCTTCATCAACGGCTTTTTCTTCTCCGATCTCAACGCCCTGCTTGGCGTCGGCTCGCTCGACCTCAAGCTCGATACCGACAATGACGGGACGATCGACACGACAATCACGCTCGACGATCCGGTCAGCAACGTCACCGTCAACATCGGCTCGACCGCCGACGGCACCTCGATCACGCTGACCTCGCTCATGCCGGCGACCGACGGCGACGACACGATCGAGGGGACCGGCGGGCTCGACTATATCGGCGGCGGGCTCGGCAACGACACGCTGTTCGGCGTCGGCGGATCGGACGCGCTGTCGGGCGGCAAGGGCAATGACAAGCTCTATGGCGGCGACGGCACCGACTGGCTCACGGGCGGCCAGGGCAACGACACGTTGAAGGGCGGCGCGGGCGCCGACATCTTCTCGTTCGATGCCAGCGACGGCAAGGGCAACGACAAGATCCTCGACTTCTCGTCGGAGGACGTGCTCGTCACCACCAGCAAGATCTTCGACAGCAACAATGACGGGATCATCACCTTCGGCGGCAACCGCGTGCTGGATCTGGCGGGCGGCAACCGCGTGGCGATCACCGGCGAGGCGGGCAACTCGATCCGCGCGCTCGAATATGACGGCCTGTACCACGACGAGGCGAGCGGGCAGGACTTCTACGTCTACAGCCTCGTCGGCTCGTCGGCCGGACTGCACACGCTCTCGTCGCTGGGCGACACGAGCGTGATCTGATCCGCGAAGCGGTCGGCCGCGTCCTCAGCGCGGGGCGCGGCGGCCGAACATCGGGCGGGCCGGGCTCCGGTCGAGGCGCAGCGGGCCGGCGGTGGCGCGGCGGAGCGCGTCGAGCGTTTCCTCAAAGCAGCCGCGCAGCATCGCCACGTCGGGGATCAGTTCGTCGGGCATCATGCGATCCTCGACGCAGCGGCGCGCGGTAAGCTCGATCGTTTCGGCAAGGTCGCCCATGCGCTCGGCGCCGAACTGGCGCGACTCGCCCTTGAGCTTGTGCGCGGGGAGGACCAGGGCGGTGGCGGACAGCGTCCGCATCGCCTCCTCGATCGCGGCGACAGACTTGGCGCCGTCATCGGCATAATAGCCCAGAATCCGCCCGAAGCCGGCGCCCAGCGTCTGCATGGCGGCGGCGAGTTCCTCCTCGTTGATGAGCGGCGTGTTGTCGATCGTCATGCGCCCCGCCCGTGCCCGTCCCTGTTTCGCACGATCCCGCATAACGGGGAAAGTTGAGGCAATGGTTAATCGTCGGTCGGCAATGGACCGGATAGGGAACCGCCATTTCAATCCCCGTCACCCCGCACTTGATCGGGGGTCGCGCTTCTTCTTCAAGAAAGAGGCAGCGAGACCCCGGCTCGGGGCCGGGGTGACGATGTCTGGTAGGGACATGGCTCAGGGCGGCGTCAGCGCCCAGCCCGGTCCCGCCTCATCCTCCACCGCGTCCATTGCCCAGCCCCGCGCCCGCGCCAGCGCGGCGAGTTCCGCCTCGGCGCGCGGATCGTCGGCGGCGATGATGAACGCCGCCCCGCTCCGCATCGCCTTGGCCGCGCGCAGCGCTGGCCAGGGGCAGCGCAGGCCGCGCGCGTCCACATGGGTCATGCGCGCTTGAAGGGATTGCGGCTGGAGCGGAGGTTGAGCCGCACCGGCACCGCGCCAAAGCCCAGCTCGCGCCGGATGCCGTTGACGAGATAGCGGCGATAGCTCTCCGGCAGCTCGTCGAGCCGGTTGCCGAACAGCACGAAGGTCGGCGGGCGCGTGCGCGCCTGGGTGATGTAGCGCAGCTTGATCCGCCTGCCGCCGGGCGCTGGCGGCGGATTGGCCTCCAGCGCGGCGTCGAACCAGCGGTTGAGCGCGCCGGTCGAGACGCGCCGCGACCAGGCGGTCCGCGTCTCGAACGCGGCCTGGATGAGCGGGTCGATGCCCTTGCCCGTCGCGCCCGACACGGTGAGCAGCGGGAGCCCACGCACCTGCGCCAGCCCGTCGTCGAGCGCCTTGCGCACGCCCTGGTAGAGCGCCGATCCGTTCTCCGCCACGTCCCATTTGTTGAGCGCGATGACGAGCGCGCGCCCTTCCTCGATCACCCGGTCGGCGATGCGCAGATCCTGCGCCTCCAGCCCCTTGGTCGCGTCGAGCAGCAGCACGACGACTTCGGAGAAATCGACCGCGTGGAGCGCGTCGGCGGCGGAGAGCTTCTCGAGCTTGTCCTGCACCTTCGCCTTCTTGCGCAGGCCGGCGGTGTCGATGAGGCGCACGGGGCGCTGCGATCCGTCGGGGGCGGTCCACTGCCAGTCGACGCTGATGCTGTCGCGGGTGATCCCCGCTTCCGGCCCGGTGATGAGCCGGTCCTCGCCCAGCACGCGGTTGACGAGCGTCGACTTGCCGGCATTGGGGCGGCCGACGATGGCCAGTTTCAGCGGCCCGTCCTCGTCATCCTGCGGTTCGTCCTCGGGCGCCCCGCCGGTGCGATCGACATAAGGGAGGATCGCCTCGAACAGGTCGGCGAGCCCCTCGCCATGTTCGGCCGAGATCGCGACCGGCTCGCCGAAGCCGAGCGCGTAGGCTTCCATGATCCCCGCCTCGGCCGCGCGCCCTTCCGCCTTGTTGGCGAGCAGCACGACCGGCGTGTCGCCCTCGCGCAGCCAGCGGCCGATCTGCTCGTCGAGCGGGGTGAGGCCCGCGCGCGCGTCGATCACGAACAAGGCGACGTCGGCGCCGCGCACCGCCGCCTCGGTCTGCGCGCGCATCCGGCCGGGGAGCGTCGCGGCGTCATCCTCCTCGAACCCGGCGGTGTCGACGATCGTGAAGCTGAGGTCGAGGAGCCGCGCCTCGCCCTCGCGCCGGTCGCGCGTGACGCCCGGCAGGTCGTCGACCAGCGCCAGTTTCCTGCCGACCAGCCGGTTGAACAGCGTCGACTTGCCGACATTGGGCCGGCCGACAATGGCGGCGATGGGCAGCATGGCGAACGCCGGTCCTTTCGTGGGGGGAAACCGCCTCAGCGATAGGCGATCACGCGCCCTTCGTCAGTCAGCAGATAGAGCATGTTATCGGCGACGACCGGCGGCAGCGACATCGACTGGCCGACGTCGATCTGGCTGGAGACGCTCCCCGTCGCGGGATCGGCGAAAGCGAGATCGCCCTCGGTCGAGACGAGCACCAGATGCCCGCCCGCGACGACCGGCCCCGACCAGCGGATCGGGTTCTTCTTCTTCTTGACGTTGCGATAGGGCTTGAGCTGGCTGATCCAGCGCACGCGGCCGGTCGCGCGCGCGACGCAGAGCAGCTTGCCGCCATCGGTGACGACGAACACCCATTCGCCGAGCACGGCCGGGGTCGAGATGCCGGCAACGTTGATTTCCCACAAGCGCTGCCCGCTCACCAGCTCGTAGGACGCCATGCGCCCGCCCTGCCCGATGGCGAAGACGCGGCCGCGGTCGATGACGGGGTCGGCGTCGATGTCGGTCAGCGAGGCGACCGAGGTCGAGATGCTGGTGCGGCTCAGCGCGTCGCCCCACAGCACCCGGCCGTTCTCGTAGCGATAGGCGGTAAGCTCGCCCGAGCTGTAGCCGGCGATGACGGTGCCCTGCGCGGCCGCCGGCGCGGCGACGCCGAAGATCGCGGTGACCTGCAGCGTGCCCGACTCGGTCCAGATGGTGCTGCCGTCGGCGGGGTTGAGCGCGAAGATCTGGTTGTCCTGGCTGATGACGTAGAGCTGGCCGTTGGCGATCGTCGGCGCGCCGCGCAGCGGGCCGCCCGGCCGCACCTTCCAAGCCACCGATCCGTCGGCGGCGTTCAGCGCGGCGACATCGCCGATGCCGGTGGCGACATAGACCTTGTCGTCATCGACGCTGACCCCGCCGCCGAAGAGGACGGCGTTGTTGCGGTCGGCGCCCTTGACCACCGTGTCCCACAGCCGCGCGCCGCTCCTGGCGTCGAAGGCGTGGACGACGGCCTCGGTATCGACGACGAACAGCTTGCCGCCGCTCACCACCGGCGACGCGGCGAGACGGGCCTGCGCGCTGCTGCCCTGGATGCTCGCCGTCCACGCCTCGCGCGGGCTCGCGGAAAGCGCGAGATGGCCCACCGCCTTGCTGGCGTCGCCACCCGGCTGCGCCCAGTCACCCCTGGCGAGCGGATCGGGAAGCGTCACCGGCACCGTCGCGAGCGCCGGATCGACCTCGACCGCCTGGCTTGTCGACAGGATCGAGGTGCGCGTGCCGGTCACCGGCGTCTTCGGCCCGCCCTTCTTGCCGCCGATCACGCCGCAGGCCGCGAGGCTCGTCGCTGCCACCGCCGCGAGCAGCGCCCGTGCCGCCACCCGGCGCTTCATCTCATCCGCCATTCGCGCTTCCATCTCCAGATCCGGCCTTGCCCTCGTCCACGGCATCGACCCCCAATAGCCCCGCCATCTGAACCGCGCGTGTGCGGATCGAGGCGGGCACCGCCTTGTCGCGCGCGATCGCCGCGAACAGCGGCCCGGCGAGCGCCGGCTTCTTGAGCTTCAGATAGGCGATCGCCGTCATCTCGCCCGCGCTGCCGAACCAGGGATTGCCAGGCATCGCGAGCGGGCGGAGCCGGTCGACCACCTGCTGCGGCGGCAGCGTGTCGAACTGGAGCGCGGTCTGGCGGACGAGCGCGAGGTCGCGATAGGGCTGCGGCGCCTTGGCATCGGCGGCGATCGCGCCATAGCGCGCGGCGGCCGTCTTCAGATCCTTCTTGTCGGCGGCGATGGCGGCCTCGAGCAGCCGGGCATTGGAGGCGTAGACCGGCAGCCCCGACTCGCGCACCGCCTTGAGCGCCCTGGGATCGAGCGTGCGGCTCGACGCGGCGCCCTGGATCAGTGTCTGGAGCTGTTCGCTCGCCTGCTGCGCGCGATGCTCCTGATAGCGCGTCCAGCCGAGCCAGGCGGCGAACAGCGCCAGCCCGAGGAGGATCGCGACAACGATCAGCCGGCCATAGCGCCGCCAGATGTCGAGCATCGCCTCCTCGCGCACCGCGTCGTCGACCTCGCGGAAAAAGGCTTCGTTGCTGGTGCCGGGCGGGAGGGCCAAGAGTTGCTCCGGGTGGTTGCAGGGCTGTTGCGGCGCCCGTCCTACTCGCGCGGCGGCGCCAGGCAAATCACTTTTTGGGCGGATAGAGCTGGTCGGCGGTGGGGAAGGATCGCGCGCGCACCTCGGCGGCGTAGGCGGCGGCCGCGTCGCCGATCAGGCTTGCCGCATCGGCATAGCGCTTCACGAAGCGCGGCACCCGGTCGAACAGGCCGACCATGTCCTCGGTGACGAGCACCTGCCCGTCGCACTGCGCCGAGGCGCCGATGCCGATGGTCGGGCAGCGCACGCCCTGGGTGATCGCGATGGCGATCGGCTCGACCACGCCCTCGACGACGATCGCGAAGGCGCCCGCCTCGTCGACGGCGCGCGCGTCGGCGACGATCTTCGCCGCTTCCGCCTCCGACCGGCCGCGCGCGCCATAGCCGCCGAGCGCGTTGACCGCCTGGGGGGTGAGGCCGACATGGCCGATGACCGGGATGCCGCGCGCGGTGAGAAACGCGACGGTCTCGGCCATCGCCACCCCGCCCTCGAGCTTGACCGCCGCCGCGCCGGTCTCCTTGAGGATACGCGCCGCGCTCTCGAACGCCCGCGCGGGCGCGCCCTCATAGCTGCCGAAGGGCATGTCGACCGCCACGACGCTGTGGTAGCTCCCGCGCACCACTGCGGCGCCATGCGCGCACATCATCTCCAGCGTCACCGGCACCGTCGAGGGCAGGCCATAGACCACCTGCCCCAGCGAATCGCCGACGAGCAGCATGTCGCAATGCGGATCGAGAAGCTGCGCCTGCCGCGCGGTGTAGGCGGTGAGCATCACGATCGGCTCGGCGGTGGCGCCATCGACCTTGCGCGCCTGGATGGCGGGCACGGTGAGGCGCTTCATCGGCGCGGGCGTGGGATTGGCGCGGCTGGTCGCGGTATCGAGCGTGAAGGTGGTCGACATGGCGGCGCTCTAGCGCCTTTCGCCACATCGGGCCAGAGCAGGCGCGACGCGCGGGCGGGGCGGCGGTTTAACCGCCTGTTAAGGCGGGCGGGCGCAGCTTGCCGACAACAGGATTGACCTTTTTCAACTTGTCTAGTAGAGAATGGTCAGCGGGCGTTGACCACAGTTCGCCGGAGGTGCCGAGCCCATGTTCATGTCACCCATTGAGACCGCCGACGCCAAGCCCGCCGGCCTGTTCCAGCCCTACCCCGCCGACCTCGCGGCGCTGTGGACCGCTCCCGGCGACCGGCGCGCCGGGCCGGCCACGATGACGCTCCCGACGGCCGGCGGCCTGGCAAGACTCGCCGGTGCCGGCCTGTTCGTGGGCGGCGCGACGCTGCTCGCCTGGATGGCGACGGCGCTCGCGGTGGCACTGCTCTGGGCCGATCGCTACCCGCGTTTCTGAAATCCTCCCCGAAACGGGGAGGGGGACCGCCAGCCGCAGGCTGGTGGTGGAGAGGGGCTTTGCTCAGTCGCGGCGTCTGCCGCCCGGCCCTTCCGTCAGCGCTGCGGGCTGCCACCTCCCCATGAATGGGGAGGATCAATTCCTCAGTCCGCCCACTCCGCCAGCCGCGCGCGCAGCTTGTCGAGCGCGGCCTTCTTGATCTGGCACACGCGCGCCGCGCCAATGTCAAGCGTCTGGCCGATTTCCTCGAGGTTCAGTTCCTCGACGAAATAGAGCTGGAGGACGAGCGCCTCGCGCTCGGGCAGATCCTTGATGCAGCGCGCCACCGCTTTTTTGAGCGATTCGCGTTCGAGGATGTCGTCGGCGCGGTCCTCGATATCGGCGAACCACATCGACTGGTCCGAGTAGACCTCGTCGAGGCTCTGGTGCTGCGCGATTTCGGTGCCCTCGACCATGTCGCGATAGCCGGCGTCGTCGAGCCCCAGCTCGCGCGCGACCTCCGCGTCGGACGGCGCGCGGCCGAGGCGCTGTTCGAGCTTCTGCCGCGTCGCGACCAGCGTCTTGCGCCGCGCCATGGCGGAGCGGCAGATGGTGGCGTGGCGGCGCAGATGGTCGATCATCGCCCCGCGCACGCGCATCTGGGCATAGCTCGCAAAGCCGTGGCCGCGGTCCTCATAGCCGTTCGCCGCCTCGACGAGCGCCACCATCCCGATCTGCAGCAGATCCTCGATCTCGACCGAATTGGAGACGCGGCCGTGGACGTGCCAGGCGATCTTGCGGACGAGCGGCATGTACTGCCGGGCAAGCTGATCGGGCGAAGTCCCCGCCCGCCGGCCGTAGGTAAGGCCCGGCTGCTCCAGTCTTAGGCTCTGCATCCGCAAGGCTATAAGGCCAAAGCCTTAAGAGAGCTTTTCCGAAATCTGGGCGGATTCATTGCGCTGCAGCCGCGCCTCGCCGCCCACCACCGCGCACACCTCGACCGGCTTGCCATCGGGAATCTCGAGGAAGGAGAGCACCGGCGTCTCGGGCAGATGCGGCTTGAACAGCCGCGCGAGCGCGCGCCGCGCCACCGGCGAGGTGACGATCGCGAAGCTGCGCGCCTGCGCCATCAGCGGCCGCGCCGCGTCGGTCACCGCGTCGATGATGCGGCCGCCGAGCGCGGGCTCGATCGGATGCCGGGCATCGCCCGCGACGCGCATCGCCTGGGCGAGCAGCCCTTCGAGCTCGCCGTCGAGCGTGATGACCGGGAGCGGCATCCTGACCGGCACCAGCGCCTGGATGATGAGCCCGCCGATCCGCTGCCGCACCGCCTCGACCAGCGCCTCGTGCCCCATGTCGGGCCGGGCGGCGTCCACCATCGCCTCGCAGATGCGGCGGAAGTCCTTGAGCGGAATACCCTCGGCGAGCAGCGCGCGGCTCAAGGCGGCGATCTGGGCGAGCGAGAGCAGCGCGGGGGTGAGCCCGTCGACGAGCTGCGGCGCGCTGTCCTTGAGCGTGTCGAGCAGCTTGCGCGCTTCATCCATGCCGAACAGCTCGCTGGCGTTGAGGACGATGAGATGGTTGAGATGCGTCGCGATGACCGTCGCGGGATCGACGACGGTATAGCCCGCCACCACCGCCTCGCTGCGCTTGTCGGGCGCGATCCACACCGCGTCGAGCCCGAAGGTCGGGTCGCGCGCGGCGCGGCCGTCGACCGTGCCCTCAAGGTCGCCGCTGTCGAGCGCGAGAAGATCCTCGGGCCACACCTCGTCCTCGCCCACGACGACGCCGGCGATGGTGATGCGATAGGCGTTGGGGGCGAGCGCGAGATTGTCCTTCACGCGGATCATCGGCACCACGAAGCCGAGTTCGCGGCTCAATTGCCGGCGGATGCCGGTGATGCGGCCCATGAGCGGCGCGTCCTTGCGCTCGTCGACGAGGCCGATGAGGCCATAGCCGATCTCCAGCCCCAGCAGCGCGCCGTCGCTGACGTCGCTCCACTCGATATGGGCGAGGTTCTCGGGCGGGGCGGGCTCGGCGGGCTTGACCTCCGCCGCCCTGGCCGCCGCCTGCCGCAGCCGCCAGGCGATGAAGCCGGCGAGCCCCGCCGCCGGCAGGATGATCATGTGCGGCATACCGGGCAGCAGCCCGAGGAAGGCGAGGATCGCCGCGACCGGGATCCACGCCTTGCCGATGCCGAACTGGTGCGAGATCTGCCCCGACAGATCGTGCTCGGACGTGACGCGGGTGACGATCGCGGCCGCCGCGATCGAGAGCAGCAGCGCGGGCACCTGCGCCACCAGCGCGTCGCCGATCGCGAGCAGGACATAGGTCTGCGCCGCCTGGCCGAGGTCGAGCCCGTGGCTCACCACGCCGAGCACGATGCCGCCGACGATGTTGATGACGAGAATGAGGATGCCGGCGACCGCGTCGCCCTTCACGAATTTCGACGCACCGTCCATCGATCCGTAGAAATCCGCCTCGGTCGCGACTTCCTGCCGGCGCGCCTTGGCTTCCTCGGCGGTGAGGAGGCCCGCGTTCATGTCGGCGTCGATCGCCATCTGCTTGCCGGGCAGCGCGTCGAGGGTGAAGCGCGCCGACACTTCGGACACGCGCCCCGCGCCCTTGGTGATGACGACGAGGTTGATGATCATCAGGATGAGGAAGACGAAGATGCCGACGACATAGTCGCCGCCGATGAGGAAATGGCCAAAGCTTTCGATCACATGGCCGGCCGCGTCGGTGCCCTCGTGACCGTGGACGAGCACGACGCGCGTCGAGGCGACGTTGAGCGCGAGGCGGAGCAGCGTCGCGAACAGCAGCACCGTCGGGAAGCTCGAAAAGTCGAGCGGCTTGGCGGCGTTGAGCGCGATCATCAGCACCGCGAGGCTGATCATGATGTTGGCGATGAAGCCGATGTCGAGCAGGATCGCCGGCACCGGCACGACCATGAACATGACGAGCAGCAGCGTCGCGAGCGGCAGGATCGCGCCCTTGGCGGCGTTGCCCCAGATCTTTCCGTTGAGTTGCGTGCGGTTCATGGGGGTCTATCGTCCGAAGGTGGCGAGCATGAGGTAGGCGAGGCGGGCATTGTGCGCCTGCGCCGCGCTGGCGGGGGTGTCGGGCTCCGCGATCGCGGCGACGTCGCTGGCCGCCGGCTCGGGCGCCGCGTTGCGCGCCTGGGCGATGCGCAGATAATCGGCCGGCGCCACCACCGGCGCGTCGGGAGGCAGCGACCAGCCCGGCGCCATCGGCACGTCGGACACGGTCGCGCCGACGCTGTTGGCGCCGGCCTGGAGCTTGCGCGCGAAGGCGTCGCGAATCTCGGCGAAGCTGCGCGCGCCGCCGTTGCGGTCGTAGAAGATCGACCGGTTGGCGCGCGCGGCGGTGGGGAGCGCGGCGGCGGCGTTGCCGTCGGGATTGGCGGCATGGCCCTCGATGAACCTCGCCGCGCCGGCGGGGCCGAGGAAATGCGCGAGATAAAGATCGACCGCGCCCGCCGCGCGGCCCGTCCGCGCTTCCAGATACGCCTTGTTGTCGCCCGCCGAGGCGGCGGCCATCACCGACGCGGTTTCGGGATGGTTGCGCAGGTCGAGGATCTGCTGCCGCAGCGCCGGGTCGGCGACATAATAACGCCCGTTGCTTCCCCGCTGCACCGCATCCGCCGCCCAATCTAGGCCATAGGTCGCGCCGTGATCGTTGATGACCGCGAGCCAGCTCTGGTCGACGAACTGGAAGAGGCCGGTGGCGCTGGAGGTCGCCGCGCGGGCGGTCGGGTTGAACCCGCTTTCGATCCTGGCCTGGCCGAGCAGATAGCCGAAGTCGATGCCGGTCCGCTGGCTCGCCATGGCGATCGCGTTGGTGACGCGGCCGCCGCGCCCGGCCTGATTGGTGGTGAAGATGTCGGCAAAGCCTGCCATGATGCGTCCGCGCCCCTCTGATGACGAGGGTGACGCAGCAATTTTCGTGCCAAGTAGCTTTGGTTCTCCCGCGAAAGCGGGAGTCCAGGGCCGCGGGCGCAACGCGCGCGTACTGGCGTTATGACCGAAGCGGGCGGTGGTCCGGCGCCAATGTGCTCAATCGAGGTGGGCGACGCGCCAACCATGGACCCCCGCCTTCGCGGGGGAACACAAGGATCAGCCCTGCCGCCCGTACACCGCCGGCATGGAGCCGCCCCGATCCGCGAAGCGGTCGAGCCGCCGCCGGGTGGCGTCACCCAGGACGCGGCTCAACGCGCGCGCCGAGTCGAGCTGCGCGGAAAGATGCCGGAGCCGGTCCTTGAGCCCTCCGTCGGCGCGCCACGCGCCGAAGGCGCGGACCTCGTCGAGCGGCGGGCGCACGGCCTCGACGGCGCGCTCGATCGTCTCGGCGTCCTGCGTTTCGAGCGCGGCGCGCAGACCCGCGACCGCCGCGTCGAGCCGTTCGACCGCCGCCAGGCTCATCTCAGTGCTTCGCCCTGGGCGGCAGATCGAGATCGAACATGCTGTCCGCGATCTTTTCCGCGTCGACGGGATAGTTGCCCGCCGCGATGGCGGCCTTGATTCGCGCCACCCGATCGGTGTCGATCGGGGCGCCCTGCGCCGCCATGCGTGCCGCGGGACTGGCCGCGACCTCGCTCGCCACACCGCTGACCTCGCGTGAAACCGCCGTTTCGGGCTTGGGTTTGCCCGTCTCGCGCAGCTTCGACGCCTCGACCGCGGCGCTCATCGCCTGACCGACCGACTTGATCATCGTGACAATCCCTTTTCCATGCCTTCGGCTCTATATACGGCACGGTTCAACAAACATTAAATGCCGGGGATGCGGACGATACCCGCCGCCTCGACGCGCGCCATGACGGGGGTCGAGCGCGCATCCTCGCGCACGCGGATGGTGTCGCCGGGGCCGCCATCCTGATCGGCGATCATCGCGCGCGAGACGGTGAAGTTGGTATCGCCGGCGACGAGCTGAACGGGATCGCCCTTGCGGATCAGCGGCGCGACCTTCGCCTGCGGGGTCACCGCAGGCTTGGCGTCGGGGCGCAGCGGCACGCGGATGCGCCAGCCGATCGCCGGGCAGCTCACCACCGCCGCGCCGAACACCGGCCCCTGCACGCTCGGCAGCGTGGGGCAGGGCGCCAGCCGCAGCCGCTTGTCCACCGGCGCCACCGGCCCGCCCGGCTCGCCGACATTGGCGCCAACCGTCATGGTGACGAGGCTGTCGATCCGGTCGAGATTCTCGAAGGTCTGTGCGGCCGCCGGCAAGGGCATGAGCAGCGCGAGGGCGATGAGGACGCGAGCGAGCATGAGCGGACTCCGGGCTGTGTTTGCTCCTCATAACGCAAGAGGCGTGCCATCATCCTCCCCGCTCGGGGGGTAGCCGCCGGCTGGTGGAGGGGGCGGGCGCCAATCGCCGACGCTGGACGCCCTCCCCGCTGCGGCTAGGCTCGCCTGCGGCTCACCAAGCCTCGCCGCCCCTCCCGCAAGCGGGAGGGGCCGGGGGACGGTCTGTCACCGCGACGAAAGGATTACTGCCGCGCCACCTCGAGATGGATCGTCTGCGCTGTCGCCGGCCCCTCGTCCGAAAGCCCGCCGATGCGGATCGCGGACGCCGGCACGCCCGCGTCGCGCAACCCGCGCGCCACCGCGCCCAGGCGGGCGGCGGCCAGATCCCAGGCGTCGAAGCGGCGCGCGCCCGCGCCCATCCCCTCGGACCGGATCGCGATCATCCGGCCGCGATGCGCACGGGCGAAGGCCGCTAGTTCCCGCGCGCCCGCCGCCGTCAGCATCGCTTCCTCGGGCGCGAACAGGCGGTCGGCCGGGAGCGCAACGCCCGCCGCGCGCGGCGCGCCGAAATAGCCGCTCACGGCCGTGATCGCCTGCTCGCGATCCTGGCGCATCGCCTGCAAAAGCACGAAAAAGCCGAGCAGCAGCAGCGCGAGATCGGCGAAGCTGATCGCCCAGCGGGCGCGGCGGACGGCGGTCGTCATGCGACCTCGCGCATCGGCTTGCGGCGCAGCGGGCCGCTCTCCTGGCGCGCGAGCGCCACCATGCGGTCGGCAAGCTCGCGCTGCCAGCCGCGCTCGGCGGCATCGAGGCGCGACAGGCGGACAGCGATCGGCGCGGCGACCAGATTGGCGAGCACGACGCCGTGGAAGGTGGTGAGCAGCGCCAGCGCCATCGACGGGCCGATCGCGGCGGGATCGTCCATCGCGGCGAACATGCCGATGAGGCCGATGATCGTGCCGGCCATGCCCATCGCGGGCGCGGCGTCGGCGACGGCGTTCCACACGCCGATCGCCTCGCCATGGCGCGCCTCGCGGTCGGCGAGGATGCGATTGGCCCAGCCGGCGAAACTGTCGGCGTCGCGACTGTTGGCGAGCTGCGAGATCGCCTCGGCGAGGAAGGGATTGCGCGCGCGCACGCGGTCGGTGGGGGCAAGGCCGTGGAGCTGCGCGACCTCGGCGACCTTGAGCATCACCGCGCGGGCATGGTCGCGGTCGGCCGACGGATCGGCGCGCCACAGCGGCCCTAGTGCGGCGAAGGCGCGGCCGGTCGCCGCCCCGCCCTGCTGCGCCCAGGCGACGAGAAAGGCGCCGAGCAGCACCGCCAGCAGCGGCAGCGGTGCGAGAAGATGGCCGATCAGCTCGTGCATAGGCGCCCCCGCGACGCGGCGTCGAACGGGCGCGCGGCGGCAACCGGCAAAAAGCTGCCGCCCCCGGCAAAAGATTGCCGGTCTTGCCGCGTCCCCCCCGGCACCATCGTTCCTCCGCCGGTCCGGCGACGGCCGGACCCAGCGATTCCTGCAATTGGCACGGTGCTTGCACGATCGGACGTGACGCGCCCTGCAAGCCCTAGAACGGCAGCGGCGCGGGGAAGTTTAGGGAAGGTCCGAAAAAAATGCCGATCGACGATCAGCTCTTCGGAATCCATGGCAAGGCGCTGGCGCTGCGCTCGCAGCGGCTGAACCTCATCGCCTCCAACATCGCCAACGCCTCGACCCCCGGCTACAAGGCGCGCGACATCGACTTCGACAAGGCGCTCGCCGACGCGACCAAGGCCAACGGCACCATCGCCGGCGCGCTCGAGGAATCGATGGGCTACCGCGTCCCGCTCCAGCCGAGCAGCGACGGCAACACCGTCGAGATGTCGACCGAGCAGACGCTCTTCGCGGAGAACGCGGTCAAGTACCGCACCACGCTCTCCTTCCTCGAAGGACGCATCAACACCATCACCCGCGCGCTGAAGGGAGAATGAGCATGGACAAGCCCATGACCGTCTTCGACATCGCCGGCCGCGCCATGTCGGCGCAGCTCGTGCGGTTGAACGCCACCGCGTCGAACATGGCCAATGCCGGCACCGTCACCGGCAATGCCCAGAGCGCCTATCGCGCCATCCGCCCCGTGTTCAGCTCCGACACCGACCGTCCCGGCGTCTCGACCGTCAAGGTCGACCGGATCGTCCCTTCGGATACGCAGCCGGTGAAGCGCCACGATCCCGGCCATCCGCTCGCCGACCAGAATGGCGACGTGTGGGAAGCGGGCGTCGACAGCAGCGCCGAGCTTGTCGACATGGTCGAGGCCGCGCGCATGTACCAGAACAACGTCCAGGTTCTTCAGACCGCCAAATCCCTGATGCTCGAAACGATAAGGCTCGGCAAATGACGACGACCGGCACGATCGGCAATCTGACCAGCGCGGCGTCGCTGCAGAAGACCAAGACCACGGGCACGCAGGAGATCGGGCAGGAGGGCTATTTGAAGCTCCTCACCGCCCAGCTCCAGTATCAGGACCCGACCGAGCCCACCGACAACAGCCAGCTCGTGACGCAGCTCGCCACGATCCAGCAGTCAAAGGGCATCGCGGAGATGAACAGCTCGCTCGCCGACATCCGCGACAGCCTGTCGGGCAGCCGCCTGTCGGACGCGGCGAGCTGGATCGGCAAGTCGATGCTGGTCAGGAGCACGACCGCCGCGCCCGACAGCGCCGGCCAATATGGCGGCGAACTGACGCTCGACGACGATGCCAGGGCCGTCTCGGTCGACCTCATCGACGGCAATGGCCGCGTGGTGAAGACGCTCGACCTCGGCGCGCAGTCGAAGGGCGCGGTCGGCTTCTTCTGGGACGGCAAGGATGCCGACGGGCGATCGGTCGACGCCGGGGCGCTGCGCGTCCAGGTGCGCGGCGCGCGCGCGACCCAGGTCGCGACCTGGGCAACCGTCGCCGCCGTCCAGTCGCCCGCGAGCGGCGGCTCGGCCAAGCTCATCACCCCCATCGGCAGCTTCGCGGCCAGCGACGCGTTGCGCCTCGCCTGATTTCATCCGGGATTTCTCAAGGGAGTAGCCTCCATGTCCTTCTACATTTCGCTTTCCGGCCTCAAGGGCGCGCAGTCGGACCTCTCGACGATCGCCAACAACGTCGCCAACGTCGCCTCGACCGCGTTCAAGAAGAGCCGCGCCAATTTCGGCGACATCTTCGCCGCCGCGCCGATGCAGACGACGACGCAGGTGTCGGGCCAGGGCGTGCGGCTTTTGGGCGCGCAGCAGCAGTTCACCCAGGGCACGCTCGAGACGACCGACAAGACGCTCGACGTGGCGATCACCGGCGAGGGTTTCTTCACCGTCCGCACCCCGCCGCCCGCGAGCCAGCTCAGCTATACCCGCAACGGCGCCTTCGGGGTGGACGAGAACCGCTATGTCGTCGACACCACCGGCGCGCGGCTGCAGTGCCTGCCCGCCAAGCCCGACGGCACGCCGCTCTCGACCGCGTCGACCTCGCTGTTCGACGTCGTCATCCCGACCTACAAGCCCAAGGTCAACCCGACCGATCCCGATGTCGAGCTCTCCAGCGTCGGCATCTCCGAGACCGGCCTCATGACCGCGACCTATGCCGACGGCACGACCGAGAATCTCGGCATCATGGCGATGGCGACCTTCCCGAGCCAGGAAGGACTGCGGCAGAAGGGCGACGCGCACTGGACCTCTACCCGCGCGAGCGGCGACCCGCTCTACAGCCAGGGCAACAGCGGCCTGTTCGGATCGGTCCGCTCGGGTTCGCTCGAACGCTCGAACGTCGACATCACCGAGGAACTGGTGGCGCTCATTTCCGCGCAGCGCAACTTCCAGGCGAACTCGAAGGCGATCGAGGCGGCGAGCAACATGACGCAGACAATCGTTAACCTGCGTAGCTGATGATGCAGGGCGACAAGGCAGTCGGAGGCTGAACGATGGACCGGCTCATCGACATATCCCGCACCGCGCTGCGCGGCGCGATGGCGCGGCAGACGGCGATCTCCAACAACCTCGCCAACGTCAACACGGCGGGGTTCCGGGGCGAAATCGTCAACGCCTCGACGCGCTGGATCGACGGGCAGACCTTCAAGACGCGCGCCGAATCGGTCGACCAGGTCGTCGCCGCCGACATGAAGAGCGGCGCGATCAGCCAGACCGGCAACCCCCTCGACATCGCCATGGAGGGCGACGCCATGCTCGGCGTCCAGGCCAATGACGGGTCGGAAGGCTACACCCGTCGCGGCGACCTGCGCGTCAACGAGAGCGGTCTGCTCACCACCGGCGAGGGCTTTGCCGTGCTCGGCGAGGGCGGCCCGATCACGCTGCCGCCCTATGACAGCGTCAACATCGCCAAAGACGGCGGCATTTGGATCGTGCCGTCGGGCGGCCAGGCCAACCAGCCGCAGCAGATCGACCGCCTGAAGCTCGTCAACGCCAAGGGATCGACGATCGCCAAGGCGACCGACGGCCTGTTCCGCGAGGCCAATGGCGGCACCCTCCCCTCCGACCCGCTCGCCAGCGTCACCTCCGGCGCGCTCGAGGGTTCTAACGTCAACGCCACCGAGGCGCTGGTGCGGATGATCGAGGTCAGCCGGGCGTGGGAAACGCAGGTCAAGATGATCGATACCGCCAAGGACATCGACAATAGCGGCGCCAGCCTGATGCGGCTGGACGGATAAGCAAGCAGAGCAGGGAAACCCAGGCCATGAGCACCTCCGCCCTCCACGTCGCCCGCACGGGCCTCGACGCGCAGAACACCAAGATGCGCGTCATCGCCAACAATCTGGCGAACGTGAACACCACCGGCTTCAAGCGCGACCGCGCCAATTTCGAGACGCTCGCCTATCAGCAGATGATCGCGTCGGGCACGCAGGCCGACAGCCAGAACAAATATGCCGTCGGCCTCAACCTGGGTTCGGGCGTGCAGCTCACCGGCACCGAGCGGATCGAGACGCAGGGCACGTTGCAGACGACCGGCAATTCGCTCGACCTCGCGGTCGAGGGCAATGGCTATTTCCAGGTGCAGCGGCCCGACGGGTCGATCGCCTATACCCGCGCGGGCAATTTCTCGCAGTCGTCGGAAGGCGTCGTCGTCACCGCCGACGGCCTGCCGCTGATCCCCCAGATCCAGGTGCCGGAAAACGCCCAGTCGCTGACCGTCGGCATCGACGGCACGGTGAGCGTGACCTTCGAGGGACAGGCCGAACCCACCCAGCTCGGCCAGATCGAGCTGGCCCGCTTTGCCAATGCGGCGGGTCTCGAACAGGCCGGCAGCAACCTCCTCGTCGAGACGGCGGCGAGCGGCGCGCCGCAGGTCGGCGCACCCGGCACCGAGGGACGCGGCAACATCCGCCAGGGCGCGCTCGAGGGCTCCAACGTCAACACCGTCGAGGAGCTGGTCGACATGATCGAGACGCAGCGCGCCTACGAGGTCGCGAGCAAGATGATCAAGGCGACCGACGAGATGCTGCAATATGTGAACCAGCAGCTTTGAGGACCGGGCGAACCATGCGCACCATCCTGCTTCTGGTCACCGCCCTCGCCGCCACCGCCGCGCCAGCGCTGGCGGGCAAGAAGGCGCGCGAGCGCGAGGCGGCCTATCAGCCGACCTACGCGCCCGAACCGGCGCCGCAATCGGCCAATGGCGCCATCTATCAGCCGAGCAACGGCTTTGCCCCGCTCACCAGCGGCTCGCGCGCCTCGATGGTGGGCGACGTGCTCACCATCAGCCTCGTCGAGCGGACGCAGGCGACCAAGAGCACGAGCGCCAATACCGACCGCAGCGGCAATATCGGCCTCACCCCGCCGACCACCGGCCCCTTGAGCCACCTCTTCAAGCCGACCGACGTCGCGGCGAGCGGCACCCAGGGCTTCAAGGGGAAGGGCGACGCCGCCCAGTCCAACGCGCTGTCGGGCGAGGTCACCGTCACCGTTGCGCAGGTCTATCCCAACGGCACGATGCTGGTGCGCGGGCAGAAGATGGTGACGCTCAACCGCGGCGACGAGTTCATCCAGATTTCGGGCCTCGTCCGCCCCGCCGACATCGGCCCGGACAACCGCGTGCCCTCGACCCGCGTCGCCGATGCCCGCATCACCTACACCGGCAAGGGAGAGATCGCCCGCGCCAGCCACCAGGGCTGGCTGCAACGCTTCTTCTCCCGCATCAGCCCCTTCTGACGGAGCGCTTCTCCATCATGACCTCCAGTCGCTCCTCTCTCCTCCTCTTCTACGGCTGGCGCCTCGCGCTCGCCGCGCTGTTCGCGTTCGCCACCGCGTTCGTCGCGCCGCCCGCCCATGCCGAACGGATCAAGGATCTGGGTGCCTTCCAGGGGCTGCGCGCCAACCAGCTCGTCGGCTATGGCGTCGTCGTCGGCTTGGCGGGCACGGGCGACGACAGCCTCGATTATGCGACGCAGGGCGTGAAGGGCGTCGTCTCGCGCTTCGGGCTGACGTTGCCCGCCGGAGTCAACCCCTCGCTCAAGAACGCGGCGGCGGTGATGATAACGGCCGATCTGCCCGCCTTCGCCAAGCCGGGCCAGCGGCTCGACGTCACCGTTTCGGCGCTGGGCAAGGCCAAGTCGCTGCGCGGCGGCACGCTCGTCCTCACGCCCCTGCGCGGCGCCGACGGGCAGATCTACGCGATGGCGCAGGGCAATCTCGCCGTCGGCGGTCTCGGCGTCTCGGGCGCGGACGGGTCGCAGGTCTCGGTCAACGTGCCCTCGGCCGGCCGCATTCCGGGCGGCGCCAGCGTCGAGCAGGCGGTGGCGACCGGGTTCGAAACGACGCCCGCGCTCACCTTCAACCTCGCCGACGCCGATCTGACGACGGCGCTGCGCGTCGCCGACGCGATCAACCTCTCCTTCGGCGACAAGCGCGCCAGGGCGATGGACGCGGTCTCGATCAGCATCGATGCGCCGCCGGGCGCCGAAAGCCGCATCATGATGATGGGCCTCATCGAGAATATCGAGGTGAAGCCCGCCGAGGCGCCCGCGCGCGTCATCGTCAACGCGCGCACCGGCACCGTCGTCATCAACGGCGCGGTCAGGATCACGCCGGCGGCGGTCTCGCACGGCAAGCTCACCGTCAGCGTTCAGGAACAGCCGCGCATCGTCCAGCCCGCGCCCTTCTCCAAGGGCGAGACCGCCGTCGAGCCCTCCAGCGCCATCTCGGTCGAGGAAGAGAAGAAACCGATGTTCGAGTTTAAAGGCGGCGCCTCGCTCGCCGATATAGTCAAAGCGGTCAACGCGATCGGCGCCTCACCCTCGGACCTCGTCGAGATCCTGAGCGCGCTCAAGCAGGCCGGCGCGATGAAGGCGGAGCTGGTGGTGCTATGAGCCCGGTCACGATCAAGGCGCAGACGAGCCCGGCGGCGACCCCCGCCGGCGCCTCGTCGCCGGCCGACAAGGCCGCGCTCAAAAAGGCCGCGCAGGGCTTCGAGGCGATTTTCCTCCGCCAGATGATCGGCACGATGCGCGAGGCGAAGATCGGCGACGGGCTGCTCGAATCGGGCGCCACCGACCAGTTCGTCGAGCTGGCGGACGCGCGCACCGCCGACAGCATGGCCGCGCAGGGCGCGATCGGCATCGCCGACCTGCTCGTCCAGCAGCTCGCCGGGCGTGAGGCCAGGACGAAATGAGCGGCAGCGCCGACCTCTTCATCATCGGCGCCTCCGGCGCGCGCGCCTATCGCACCGCGATGGGCGCGGTGTCGGAGAACATCGCGAACGCGAGCACCGAGGGCTACAACCGCCGCTCGGTCCGCATCATCGAGTCGCCAACCAGCGCGGCGACCAGCCAATATTATGTGCCCTGGACCGCCTTTGGCGGCGCGCTGGTCGATGGCATCTCGCGCGCCAACGACATGTATCTTGACGCGGCCGCGCGGCAGACAAGCAGCGCGCTCGGCAATGTCGACCAGCGCGCCCGCTGGATGAGCGATGTCGAGCAGGCGCTCAACGACGGCGACCTGGGCGTCGGCAAGCGGATGACGTCGATGTTCTCCGCCGTCGAGCGGCTCGCCGCGAACCCGACCGACACGACGCTGCGCACCAACGTCCTGTTCGCGATGGAACAGGTCGCCACCGCCTTCGAGCAGAGCCATACCGACCTCAAGACGATCCTGGGCAGCATCGGGACCGAGGCCGGCAACCAGGTGACCGCGCTCAACGACGCGCTCGCCCGCCTCGCCCGCGCCAATGACGGCCTGCGCCGCGCGATCCCCGACACCGCCGCGCAGGCGCAGCTCCTCGACAGCCGCGATCAGGCGCTGTCCGACATCGCCAAGCGCGTCGACGTGCGCACGAGCTTTGTCGATCATGGCGTGGCCGAGATCACCTATAACGGCACGCCCGTCGTCGCGGGCATCACCGCCAAGCTGTTCGGCGTCACCACCAATGCCGACGGCACGCTCGCCTTCACGCTCGACGGCACCGCCACGACCACGCCGGCCAGCGGCGCGCTCGCCGGCCTCGCCCAAAGCGCGTCGGTCACCGCGCAGCGCATCACGACGCTCAACACGGTGGCGAACCAGTATGTCGCCGACGTCAACACATGGCACGCGCAGGGCGTCACCGCCGCGGGCAATCCGGGCGGCACGATGCTCTCGATCGGGGCCGACGCGAGCACGATCCAGGTGCTGATCAGCGATCCGGCGCAGGTCGCGGCGGGATCGAGCGACGGCCGGCTCAACGGCAATCTGCTCGCCATCGATTCGATCCGCGGCAATGGCAGCATGGAGCAGAGCTGGACCGCGCTCGTCACCGCGCACGGCAACCTCTTCAACGCCACCAAGGCCGAACAGACCTCCGCCGCGCGGCAGGACGAACAGGCCAAGGCGATGCGCGACGATGTGAGCGGGGTCGACCTCGACCGCGAGGCCGCCGACCTCCTCCGTCTGCAACAGGCCTACAACGCATCGGCCAAGGTCATTCAGGTGGCCCGCGAGACCGCCGACGCCATCATCAACATCGTCTAGCGCTGGACATCGCCCATGGTCTTCATCACCTATCAATCGATCAGCGCCGAGATCAACCGCCAGCACAAGCTGTCGCAGGACATCGCCGGCGAGCAGTCGAAGATTTCCAATGGCAAGAAGATCACCCGCTCGTCGGACAATCCGCAGGACTGGGTGGAGATTTCCAACATCGGCCGCCAGCAGTCGTCCAACGACTCCTGGCAGGCGAACATCCAGTTCGCGATCGCCCGGTCGGCGCAGGCGGAGTCAAACCTCAACGACCTCAACACGCTGATGACGCGCGTGGGCGAGCTTATCATCCAGGCTGCGGCGACCGGCGTCGATTCGCCGGGGCGCGAGGCGGTGGCCAAGGATCTCGAGGGGATCAAGGCGAGCGTCCGCGACCTGCTCTACGAAAAGGACTATCAGGGCACGCCCGTCTTCGACGATGCCAAGACCGTCGCCGTTCCGGTGGGCAAGGGGCTGACACTCGAATCGGTCGGGACGCGGCAGAGCATATCTGACGGCGTAGACGTCAACGGCACGCCGATGACGCTCGACCAGATCCTCGACCAGGCTGTCACCGCCGTCCGCTCGGGCGACGAGGCGCAACGCGACGCCGCGCTCGAATCGGCGCGCAAGGCGCTCGACCATGTCATCGTCGCCCAGTCGGTGCAGGGCGTGCGCAGCCAGCGCGTCGACGACGCCAAGGGCCGGCTGGAGGACAACGCGCTGGCGCTCGTCGAGCGCCGCTCGGCGCTCGAGGACACCGATCTCAGCGAAACGATCTCGCTGCTCCAGACCAAGCTGGTGACGCTGGAGGCGGCGCAGTCGGCCTTTGCCCGCATCAACCGCCAGACGCTGTTCGACCTGCTGCGCTGAGGCGTTTTTACCGCGCGCTAACCACGCTGCTAAACCCTGTTTCAGCCCTGCCGTACTAAGCCGGTGACGGGGCGGAACGCCGCTCCGCGAAGGACCAAGGTGGGATAGAAATGTTCGCAGGGATCGGCCTCGTCGTGCTGCTCGCCATGGTGTTCGGCGGGTTCATCATCACCGGCGGCGATATCGGCCCGGTGCTGGAGGCGATCCCGCACGAGCTGCTCATCATTGGCGGCGCGGCCGTGGGCGCGCTCATCATCGGCAACAGCGGATCGGACCTCAAGGCGCTGGCGGGTGGCCTCGGCAAGGTCTTCAAGGGACCGAAGTACAAGAAGCAGGATTATCTCGACTGCATCTTCCTCGTCAGCAAGCTGATGAAGACGCTGCGCGTCGAGGGGCCGGTGGCGCTCGAACCGCATATCGAAGACCCGAAAAGCTCGTCGATCTTCGCCGAATATCCCCGGCTGATGACCGACGTGACGCTCGTCCACCTCATTTGCGACACGCTGCGGCTGGTTGTCGTCTCATCGGGCACGCTCGACCCGCACGCGGTCGAGGACGTGATGGACAACAGCCTCAAGACCCACCACCACGAGGCGATCAAGCCCGCCGACAACCTCCAGCAGCTTGCCGACGCGCTGCCCGCGCTGGGCATCGTCGCCGCCGTGCTCGGCGTCGTCAAGACCATGGGCTCGATCGACAAGCCGCCGGAAATCCTGGGCGCGATGATCGGCTCGGCGCTGGTCGGCACCTTCCTCGGCGTGCTGCTCGCCTATGGCATGGTCGCGCCCTTCGCCAATCGCTGCCGCGCCGTGATCGAGGCGGACGGGGCGATCTATCAGGTGGTCAAGCAGATCATCATCGCCTCGCTCCACGGCCATCCGCAGCCGCTGGTGATCGAGGCGGCGCGCTCCAACCTCACCCATGCCAACCAGCCGGCCTTCGCCGAGGTCTTCGACGGCATGAGAGGCCGCTGAGCCATGGCGGCGGCCCAGAAGCGGCGCGGCAACGAGCCCGAGCCGCGCCCGATCATCGTCAAGAAGATCATCGTCGACGGGCATGGCGGCCATCATGGCGGCGCGTGGAAAGTCGCCTATGCCGACTTCGTGACCGCGATGATGGCGTTCTTCCTCCTCATGTGGCTGCTCGGCGCGACAACGGAGAAGCAGCGCAAGGGTCTTGCCGACTATTTCACGCCGACCCTCGTCGAGATGAAGATGGCGAGCGCGGGCGCGACCGGCCTGTTCGGCGGCGACAGCGTCGTCGCGAAGGAAAACTATCCCACCACCGGCGGCCAGGGCAATCTCGCCATCACCATCCCGCGCGACGCGACCGGCACCAAGGATGTCGGCGGCAACAACATGCGCAACCGCGACCGGGCGCAGTTCGAGAAGCTCAAGAGCATGATCGAGCAGCGGCTCGCCGGCGACAAGTCGCTGAAACGCCTGCGCAAGAACATCAAGTTCACCGAAACGCGCGAGGGGCTGCGCATCGACCTCATCGACGAGGCCGATTTCGCGATGTTCGCGCTCGCCACCGACAAGCTGCTGCCCGACGCGCGCCAGCTCGTCGACGAGGTGGCGCGGATGATCGCGCCGATGCCCAACGACGTCATCGTGCGCGGCCATACCGATGGCCTGCCCTATTCGGCCGGGCGGACGATGAACAACTGGATGCTCTCCTCCGCCCGTGCCGAGGCGACGCGGGTCGAGCTGGCGCGCGGCGGCGTCGCCCCGCGCCGTTTCGCGCGGATCGAGGGTGTCGCCGACCGCGAGCCCTTCGTGCCGAGCGACATCTACGACCCGCGCAACCGGCGCATGTCGATCATCCTCGCCTGGTCGCCGGGCGTGAAAGGGCTGGCGGACAACGGCCCCACCGACGCCGCCGTCCGCGCCGCGATCGCCCGCCGCGACGATCCGCGCAGCAGGATGATGAAGGCCGCCGTCGCCAGCGACTACGGCAGGGCCGGCCTCCCCGACGGCGCGGTCATCAGCAACAAGGACCAGATCCCCAACCGTACCCCCAACACGCCGCCGGGGCGCACGGCGGGGATGGCGGGGTATCAGTAGGGCGGTCGGCTTGGGCCTCGACCGGACACACGCTGGCCGAGGTCAACAAATCAAGGTAAGGAAGATAATCCCCCTCCTCGAGGAACGTGCGCCGCCGCCCATCGCCGCGTTGCGTCACATGGTGCGGGACACCGGGAATGACGCCTCTGGAGAGGCGGGGCATGGGGCAAAGAATGGCACAAACTGGGACTAAGTAAACTGTCACCGTGATTGCCGGGTTCGTCCTCGACGCTGCCAAGACCCTGAAGAAACTCCGCTGAGCCGAAGCGGCGCGCATCATCAGCACGCCGGAAGAGCGCATCGCGCCGCTCGACGATCCGCGCCCATTGGGCACACCGCTCACCGGCGATCAGGCGGGTCTGTGGCGCTGGCGGATCGGCGACCATCGGTTGATCGCGCGGATCGAGGATGCACGGGTGGTGATCCTCGTGGCGCGGGTGAGAGATTCCGCCAACGGCGACTAACCGAAGAACAAGAACAACGCCTACGCATCGTTAGCTGCTTTGCGGAACGATGAACGTATTCCACAAACGAACGATACCCTCGTCGTCGTCTATCGTATAGACAATCGCAATGGCAGGCAACCGGGTAAGGCGCGGACCTTCAAATACCCACAACCAAGAGTATTCAGGGTGCTGTGGACCGACGCTTTATGGATGTATTGTTGCTAAAGATTCGAAATTTTCGAGTAATTCTAAACCTGAACTATGATCAATGCTGCCCAATCTTCGCCAGTACGCGGCTTCGAAAAGCGGAGACAGAAGAACCACCCATGGTTTTGCCGTTCTGTCTCGCAACTTCAACTTCCTCAGCTCCATTCGAGGCCATATCAAAAGCTTCAGGCGACGTCTGCATTGGAAATAGCAGCATCGCACTGCTATAGCTGATGATACCACCGTCCTCAGCCAACTCCCACGGCAACTTATGGCTATATTCACTGATAGTTTTAGCCGTGTGCTGCTTGCATACAAACTCTACTATATCGTCAACAAGCTCTTGTTCATCGCGATTGAGAACATTTTCTGGTTCATCAACTAACGCTGTATATTCTTTTTTCCAGTAACCATGATAATCTACATTATCAATCTTTAATTGACCATCACGCTCCATGTCACGAAGCGTGAAAAGTAGCTGATCAGTCGTTGGTCCATTTGGCCTTTTCTTATAAGTTGAGCCCGTCACCGGCGAATGAAAATGTGCGTAGTGAGTCATATCTACAAAGTAGAGGACTTTGTTTAATTTTACGGCGCCCATTTCGGCCGGACTACAGCGACGTATAGCCCTTAAAATTACTGCGCGCATTTTTTCGCGATCAAACTGCTGATGATTCATGATTTGTTCCATGCGCTGGTGATTTGGGATGGCAGATATAGCCGAGGAGTTCAATCCCGTTCCCGCCCGCCAGCGCCGATGTAAAGCTCCGACCCAATCTCCCGGAACTTCTCGCTCATCTCCGCCATCCCCGCTTCGGCGGCTTCGGGCGTGGTTTGCCCTCCCCCGGCCCCTCCCGCAAGCGGGAGGGGAGATGTTGTCTCGGCCGCCAAGAAGCCCTCCGCCCCTTGATTCTGCTTCGCCGCAAACTCCCGCACTTCCTGCGTAATCTTCATGCTGCAGAATTTCGGCCCGCACATGCTGCAGAAGTGCGCGGTCTTGGCGCCTTCGGCCGGGAGGGTCTGGTCGTGATACTGTTCGGCGGTATCGGGGTCGAGCGACAGGTTGAACTGGTCGCGCCAGCGGAAGTCGAAGCGGGCGCGGGAGAGCGCATCGTCGCGCAGCTTCGCGGCGGGGTGGCCCTTGGCGAGGTCGGCGGCGTGGGCGGCGAGCTTGTAGGTGACGACGCCGACCTTGACGTCGTCGCGATCGGGCAGACCCAGATGCTCCTTGGGCGTGACGTAGCAGAGCATCGCCGTGCCGTACCAGCCGATCATCGCCGCGCCGATGCCGCTGGTGATATGGTCGTAGCCCGGCGCGATATCGGTGACGAGCGGCCCCAGCGTATAGAAA
>JAESFG010000010.1_pt1 | contig 146070 bp, 138 predicted proteins | sample 9269371 | NCBI WGS metagenome assembly JAESFG01 (sample SAMN14506227, study PRJNA617093) | algae metagenome | isolation source: Aetokthonos hydrillicola CCALA 1050 (B3-Florida) and co-occurring... | place: USA: South Carolina | collected 2013-01-01 | reverse complement strand
GGGCGGCCTCCGCCCAGATCTGGATGCAGAGGATCGAGCGCTTGCGCGGCTCCTCGACGAGATGGCGGCGGCCGAGCGCCTCCAGCTGATCGAGCAGCGGGCCCCTGGCGGGGTCGAGGGCGGCGAAGTCGGCGGCGATCTGCTGGCGGTCGCGCTCCGCCATGGCGGCGATGATGGCGTCCTTGAAAGCGAAGTAGCGGTAGAGATTGCCCGGGCTCATCCCGGCCTCGGCGGCGACATCCTGCATGGTGGCGGCGTGGAAGCCGGCGCGTGCGAAGACGCTCTCGGCCGCGTCGAGAATGCGGGTCTGCCGCTCGTTCGGCGCGCGCTCGGCGGGCAGGGCGGTGACGATCGGCGGCACGGGCGGTCCCGAGAATGAGAATGAACGTTCATTCTCATGCCTGTCACGACCTCGTGAGTCAAGATGCGGCCGGGACGGCCACGGTTCGGACGGCCCGCGGCGCCGGCCATGCGGCCGGGACAGCCGGGTCATGCCGCCGCCGGCTCACAAATTGCTTGCGCCGGGGGCCGGCCCCTCCCAGTCTCCGTCGGTGCCCGAGACCCGCCCCTCCGTTCGATGTCCATGGCCGCTGCCGTATCCGCGATGACCGCCGACGCCCCGACCGCGCGACCGCCCCGCCGCCCGGCCTCGGGCCGGCGCCCTCCGGCACCCGCTCCCAAGCCCGTCCTGATCGTTCTGCATCAGGAGCATTCGACCCCCGGGCGTGTCGGCCGGCTGCTGCAGGCGCGCGGCCATGCGCTCGACATCCGCAAGCCGCGCTATGGCGACCCGCTGCCGGAGACGATGCGCGACCATGCCGGCGCGGTGATCTTCGGCGGGCCGATGTCGGCCAATGACCCGGACGATTTCGTCAAGGCCGAGATCGACTGGATCAATGTCTGCCTGAAGGAGGAGGCGCCCTATCTCGGCATCTGCCTCGGCGCGCAGATGCTGGCCCGCACGCTGGGCGGGCGCGTCTACACCCATCCCGAAGGGCGGGCCGAGGTCGGCTATTACGGGCTGGAGCTGACCGAGGAGGGGCGCAGCCACGCTGCGGAGGCCGGCTTCGCCTGGCCCGCGACCGTTTATCAGTGGCATCGCGAGGGCTTCGATTGCCCGCCCGGCGCGGAGTGCCTGGCCCGGGGCGGGGATTTTCCCATCCAGGCGATCCGCTCGGGGCCGCGCGCCTATGGCGTGCAGTTCCATCCCGAGGTGACGCCGGCGATGATGTGCCGCTGGTCCGTGCGCGGGCACGAACGGACGCTGATGCCGGGCGCGCAGCTGCGCCATCTCCATCTCGAGGGCTGGTACCAGCACGACCCGGCGATCCGGCGCTGGCTCGACGGCTTCCTCGACCACTGGCTCAAGCTTCCCACCGAAACGGACGCCGCGTGACCCGTACAGCCCTCGTTCTCGGCGCCGGCATGGTCGGCGTCTCCTGCGCGCTCTCGCTCCAGAAGCGCGGTTTCGCGGTGACGCTGATCGACCGGCGCGAGCCAGGCCGGGAGACGTCCTACGGCAATGCGGGGGTGCTGGCGCGCTCCTCGATCGTGCCGCTCAACAATCCCGGGCTCTACGGCAAGATCACCAGCTATCTCGGCAACCGCCACCCGGCCCTGCACTGGGACTGGAAGCGAGCGCTCGCCAGCCCCGGCTGGCTGCTGCGCTTCCTCTGGGAGGCGCGGCCCTCCGAGGCGGCGGCGCGCATCGCCGCGCTGGGATCGCTCACCGGCAGCACGGTCGAGCGTCACCGGGCCCTGATGGCGGAGGCGGGGGTGTCGCACCGCCTGCGCGAGACGGGCACGCTGAAGCTCTGGCGCACCGAGGCCGGCCATGCGGCGGCCCAGGCGGAGCACGACTTCCTCGAGGCGCATGGCATCGCCTCGCGGGTGCTCGACCGGCAGGGCATCTCCGGCGTCGAACCCGCCCTGAAGCCGATCTTCCATGCCGGGTTGCTCTGTTTCGAGAACGCTTCGGTCGATTCGCCGGGTGCCGTGACGCAGGCCTATGCCGAGCTGTTCGCCCAGAGGGGCGGGCGGATCGAGCGGGCGGACGTCCAGCGGCTCGAGCGCGGCGCGTCCGGCTGGCGGGTGGTGACGGCGCAGGGCGGCTTCGAGGCCGACATCGCCGTCGTTGCGCTCGGGCCGTGGAGCGCGGATCTGCTGGCGCCTTTGGGCCTCGACCCGAAGCTCGACGTCGAGCGCGGCTATCACCGCCATTTGCGGGCGAAGGCGGGGGCCCGGCTGTCGCGGCCGGTCTACGACGTCGACGCCGCCTATTTCATGGCGCCGATGGAGGAAGGCTACCGCGTCACCAGCGGCGTCGATCTCAGCCGCCGCGACGCGCCCGACAACCACCGCCAGATCGACCAGGTCACGGTGAGCGCGCGCGAGGCCTTCCCGCTCGACGAATTCACGGGGACCACCTGGCGGGGCGCGCGGCCGACGCTGCCCGATTCACTGCCGATGATCGGCGAGGCCCCGCGCCATCCCGGCCTCTGGCTCGCCTTCGGCAACCAGCATCTCGGCTTCTCGACCGGGCCGATCACCGGCGAGATCGTCGCCGCGCTGGTCTGCGGCGAGACGCCGCCGGTGGACCCGACGCCGTTCAGGCCGGGGCGATATATCGGCTGACGCGGGATGACACGCGTCATGGTCGGGCTTGACCCGACCATCTCGGAAACCAGCGACATCTGGTCACGAGATTCTCGGGTCTGCGCTTCGCTCCGCCCGAGAATGACGCTGTTGTCGCGTCGGCTCAGACCTGGCGCGCCACCATCATCTTCTTGACCTCCGCGATCGCCTTGGCCGGGTTCAGGCCCTTCGGGCAGGCATTCGCGCAGTTCATGATGGTGTGGCAGCGATAGAGCCGGAAGGGGTCCTCGAGATTGTCGAGGCGCTCGCCGGTCTGCTCGTCGCGGCTATCGATCAGCCAGCGATAGGCCTGCAGCAGGGCGGCCGGGCCGAGATAGCGGTCACCGTTCCACCAGTAGCTCGGGCAGGAGGTGGTGCAGCAGGCGCAGAGGATGCACTCGTAAAGGCCGTCGAGCTTCTCGCGGTCCTCGCGGCCCTGCTTCCACTCTTTTTCGGGCGCCGGCGTCGTGGTCTGCAGCCAGGGCTCGATCGAGGCGTGCTGGGCGTAGAACTGCGTCAGATCCGGCACCAGATCCTTGATCACCGGCATATGCGGCAGCGGGTAGATCGCGACCTTGCCCTTGGAGCCGCATTCGTCGATGCCGGTGGTGCAGGCGAGCCCGTTCTTGCCGTCCATGTTCATGGCGCAGGAGCCGCAGATGCCCTCGCGACAGGAGCGGCGGAAGGTCAGCGTCGGGTCGATCTTGGACTTGATCCAGATCAGCGCGTCCAGAACCATCGGCCCGCAATCCTCGCGGTCGACGAAGTACGTGTCGGTGCGCGGATTCTCGGTGTCGTCGGGGCTCCAGCGATAGACCTTGAACTCGGTCAGCTTGGCGGCCCCGGCCGGCTTCGGCCAGGTCTTGCCCTCGACGAGGCGGGAGTTCTGCGGGAGCTTGAATTCGGCCATCTGGCTACGCCCTATTCCTGCAATTCTTGACCAACGGAGCCATAGCTAAAGCGAAAAGGCCGACCATCCAGAGTTCCGGTCGCTTCGCCCTCGCCATGCCCAGGCCCAAAACGAACTTCGGGGGAAGACCGCATTGAGAAATCCCCCTCTCGTCCGTCAGTACACTTCAAAGTTCCATGACCCCGGCCGAGCCAATGATTGTATCGCCCTCGGCACCAAACGCTGCCGATCTGCATTTCGATGTCACCACCGAGAAGATGGCCGGTGAAAGCCTTCCCATCGGCGATGGTCCCTCTCAGCGGCATTAGGAAGCTGCAGCCGCCCAGAACGGTGGCGGTGGTCAAGCAAGCGGCCTTAGCCCGCCAAGAAGGTCGCACAGTTGCAATCCAACTAGTACACCCGAGCCTTGGGCTTGATGTACTCGATGTCGTTCGAGAGCGTGTAGGTGTGGACCGGGCGGTCGTCGAGCGAGACGGTGCGCTTCTCGTCGTCGATCCAGGCGAGCGTGTGCTTCATCCAGTCCTTGTCGTCGCGGTTCGGATAGTCCTCGCGGGCATGGGCGCCGCGGCTTTCCGGGCGCTGCAGCGCCGAGTCCATGGTGACGACGGCCTGGGTGATCAGGTTGTCGAACTCCAGCGTCTCGATCAGGTCCGAGTTCCAGATCAGCGAGCGGTCCTTGGTGCCGATGTCGGTGATGCCGGCCCAGACCTCGTGGATGAGCTTGTGGCCCTCTTCCAGCGTCTCGCCGGTGCGGTAGACGGCGCAGTTGTCCTGCATCGTGCGCTGCATCCGGCCGCGCAGATCCGCGGTCGGCGTGCCGCCCGCGGCGTTGCGGTACTTGTCGAGGCGCGAGAGCGCGAGATCGGCCGAGTTCTTCGGCAGTTCGGGCTGCTTCTCGCCCGCGCTCACCGTGTCGGCGCAGCGCAGGCCGGCGGCGCGGCCGAAGACGACGAGGTCGATCAGCGAGTTCGAGCCGAGGCGGTTGGCGCCATGGACGGAGACACAGGCCGCCTCGCCGATCGCCATCAGGCCCGGCACCACGGTGTCGGGGTTGCCGTCGACCTTGGTCAGCACCTCGCCATGGAAGTTCGTCGGGATGCCGCCCATGTTGTAGTGGACCGTCGGCAGCACCGGGATCGGCTCGCGGGTGACGTCGACGCCGGCGAAGATCTTGGCGCTCTCGGAGATGCCGGGCAGGCGCTCGTGCAGGATCTTCGGGTCGAGATGGTCGAGATGCAGGTAGATGTGGTCCTTGTTCTTGCCGACGCCACGGCCGCCGCGGATCTCCATCGTCATCGAGCGCGAGACGACGTCGCGCGAGGCGAGGTCCTTGGCGCTAGGAGCATAGCGCTCCATGAAGCGCTCGCCTTCCGAATTGGTGAGGTAGCCGCCCTCGCCGCGGGCGCCCTCCGTGATCAGGCAGCCGGCGCCGTAGATGCCGGTCGGGTGGAACTGCACGAACTCCATGTCCTGCAGCGGCAGGCCGGCGCGCAGCACCATGCCGCCGCCGTCGCCGGTGCAGGTATGGGCGGAGGTCGCCGAGAAATAGGCGCGGCCATAGCCGCCGGTCGCCAGGATCGTCTGCTGCGAGCGGAAGCGGTGGATCGTGCCGTCATCCATCTTCAGCGCGACGACGCCGCGGCAATGCCCGTCCTCATCCATGATGAGGTCGATGGCGAAATACTCGATGAAGAACTCGGTGTTGTAGCGCAGCGCCTGGCCATAGAGCGTGTGCAGCATGGCGTGGCCGGTGCGGTCGGCGGCGGCGCAGGTGCGCTGGGCCGGCGGGCCCTCGCCGAATTCGGTGGTCATGCCACCGAAGGGGCGCTGGTAGATCTTGCCGTCCTCGGTGCGCGAGAAGGGCACGCCCCAATGCTCGAGCTCATAGACGGCGGCCGGCGCGTTGCGGACGAGGTACTCGATCGCGTCCTGATCGCCAAGCCAGTCCGACCCCTTGACGGTGTCGTACATGTGCCACTGCCAGGTGTCCTTGCCCATGTTGCCGAGCGAGGCGGCGACGCCGCCCTGGGCCGCGACGGTGTGCGAGCGCGTCGGGAACACCTTGGAGATGCAGGCCGTGCGCAGGCCGGCCTGCGAGCAGCCGACGGTGGCGCGCAGGCCGGCGCCGCCGGCGCCCACCACGACGACGTCGAAGGTGTGGTCGGTGATCGGGTAGGCCTGGCCGGTATAGGCCGGAGCCTGTCGGGACTTGGTGATCGCCATCGGATCAGCCTCCAAAGGACAGCTTCAGCACCGCATAGGCGCAGGCGGCGCCGATCGCGATCGCGAAGAAGGTATTGGCCATCACGGCCGCGATCTTGGCGCCCTCACCGTGGACATAGTCCTCGATGACGACCTGCATGCCGATGCGCATGTGCACGCAACCGGATACGACGAAGAGCAGCATCAGGATCGCCACCAGCGGGTGCGACAGAATGGCGAGCGCCGCGGGGTAGGGCTTGCCGGCGAGCGCGATGACGATGCCGAGGAAGATCAGCGTCAGGACGAGGTTCGAGACCGCCGTCATGCGCTGCAGCCAGAAATGGCCGGTGCCGGACTTGGCCGAGCCGAGGCCGCGGACGCGCGAGAGCGGGGTGCGGAGCGAGGAGTTGGACTGCATCGGCTCTCTCCTCAGCGCACGGCCAGGGCGACGATCCAGACAAGCAGGGTCAGCCCGCCCGAGAAGACCACGCTGTATTTCGCCAGGTTCATCCGGGTCTGCGGGTCGTAGCCCTTGCCCATGTCCCAGATGAAATGGCGCACGCCGCCGGCCATGTGGTGCAGCAGCACGAAGGAATAGCCGAACAGGACGAGGCGGCCGAACCAGGAGCCCGCGATCGCCTGCGCCGTGTCGAAGGCGGCGGGGCCCGAGGCGGCCGCGACCAGCCAGGCCGCGATCAGGACGGTGCCGACATAGAGCGCGACGCCGGTGGCGCGATGCGCGATCGACATCGCCATCGTCCAGGACCAGCGGTAGATCTGCAGATGCGGCGAGAGCGGACGCGCCGCCTGTTTGATCTCGGCCAAGATCGTTCTCCGTGGGAAACGCCCGGGGACGGGCCTATCCATTTGGGATCATTCTAGAGTGTCTGGCTGTCTATCGAAACCGCTCCGCCGCTGCAATGCGGCATGACGACAGCGCGGTGACAGAATACAGAATCTGTCAGCGGTTACGGAATCGCTAACGCGGCAGCAGGGCCCAATAGTCGAGATCGAGGATGACGTCGGGGTCGTAGGCCTCGCCGGCCTTCAGCGGATGGTCGGCGCAGGGGCGGTTCCTGGTCGCGACCAGCCGCAGCCGCAGCGCGCCGACATCCTCGCGGCCGGGCAGTTCGGCCGCCTCCAGCACCTCGCTCCAGGCGAAGACGGTGTCGCCGGCGAAGAGCGGCGCGACATGGCGGCCGCCGTTCAGCGCCGCGATGTGGAAGGCGTTGCCGAGCCCGTTGAATGAGAGCGCCCGCGCCAGGCTGATGACGTGGCCGCCATAGATCAGGCGCTTGCCGAAGCGGGTGGAGCGGGCGCCGTGGCCGTCAAAATGGACCTTGGCGGTGTTCTGGTAGAGCCGCGTCGCGATCTGGTGCTCGGCTTCCTCCACCGTCATGCCGTCGACATGGTCGATGCGCTCGCCCGCCGCGTAATCGCCCCAGCGGAAGGGACTGCCGGCGAGCGCGTCGTCATAGGCCGACAAATCGATGGGCGGGCAGCCCTCGCCGAGTTCCTCCGGCAGCACCGCCCTGGGCAGCTCCGGCACCTGCTCGGCATGGGCCGGCGTTCCGGGCGTGCGCTTGCGCACCAGCACCCAGCGCGCATAGCTCAGCACGATCGCACCATGCTGGTTGCGGCCGATCGAGCGGACATAGACGATGCCGGCATCGCCGGCGGAGGTCTGCTTCAGCCCGATCACCTCCGAGGTGGTCGAGAGCGTGTCGCCGGGGAAGACCGGCTTCAGGAAGCGGCCATCGGCATAGCCGAGATTGGCGACCGCATTCACCGAGACGTCCGGCACCGTCTTGCCGAAGACGATGTGGAAGACGAGGAGGTCGTCGACCGGGGCGGTCGGGTAGCCGATCGCCTGGGCAAACGCGTCCGAGGACTGGACAGTGAAGCGCGGGCCGTAGAGGGCGGTGTAGAGCGAGACGTCGCCGGCGGTGACGGTGCGCGGCGTCGCATGGACGATCACGTCACCGAGGTGGAAGTCCTCGAAGAAACGCCCGGCGTTCGTCTTCGGGACGGGGTGCTGTGTCGATCCGGGCATGGCTCGCTCGCTGGCTGCGCGCGATTGTGCGCTGCGACGGGCGGCGGCGTCCAGCCCGCGCGGATGCGACGAAGGGCGACTGGTCGGCCGTGAAAGGTCGCCTGCATCACCAAAACAGAACGCGGGTCATCCCGGACGCAGCGCAGCGGAGATCCGGGATCCATTCCGGAGCATTCTCAGCTGAGGTTCCGGAATGGGTCCCGGGTCTCCCTCCGGTCGCCCGGGACGACCCGCGCTCTTTGGTCCAGGCGTTGGAGGGCTCAGACGTATTGCCCGTGGCAGTGCTTGTACTTCTTGCCGGAGCCGCAGGGGCAGGCCTCGTTGCGGCCGACCTTGCCCCAGCTCGCGGGATCGGCCGGGTTGCGCTCGAGCACGGCCGTATCGGCCTCCAACGCCGCGAACTGCATGCCGCCCGAGCCGTAGCCGCCGAAAGGCGGGGGGAGCGTGTCCTGCGCCGGCGGGGCGGTGTCCTCGGGCTGCTCGAAGCGCACCTCGATGCGCATCAGATTGCCGGTCACCTGCTCGCGCAGGCGACCGATCAGCGAGTCGAAGAGCTCGAAGGCCTCCTGCTTGTACTCGTTCAGCGGGTCGCGCTGGGCATAGCCGCGCCAGCCGATGACCTGGCGCAGATGATCGAGCGTGACCAGATGCTCGCGCCAGAGCGTGTCGAGCGTCTGCAACAGCACCTGCTTCTCGACATAGGTCATGACCTCGTCGGTGTTGCGGGCGATGCGGGCGGCATAGTCTTCGTCGGCGATCTTGCGGATGCGCTCGCGCAGCTCCGCGTCGGCGATGCCCTCTTCCTTGGCCCATTCCTCGATCGGCAGGTCGAGATTGAGGAACTGCAGCACCCCCTCCTTGAGGGCGGCGGTGTCCCACTGCTCGGGATAGGCCTCCTCGGGGATGTGGCGCGTCACCAGCTCGTCGGCGACGCCCTGGCGCATGTCGTCGATGGTTTCGCGCACGCTGGCCTGGCGCATGAAGTCGCGGCGCTGCTCGAAGACGACCTTGCGCTGGTCGTTCATGACGTCGTCGTATTTCAGGATGTTCTTGCGGATGTCGAAGTTGCGCGCCTCGACCTTCCCTTGCGCCTTCTCGACCGCCTTGTTGATCCAGGGATGGACGATCGCCTCGTCCTCCTTGAGGCCGAGCTTGGTCAGCATGCCGTCCATGCGGTCGGAGCCGAAGATCCGCATCAGGTCGTCCTGCAGCGACAGGAAGAACTTGGAGCGGCCGGGGTCGCCCTGGCGGCCGGCGCGGCCGCGCAGCTGGTTGTCGATGCGGCGGCTCTCGTGGCGCTCGGTGCCGACGATGTAGAGCCCGCCCGCCTTGAGCACGCGCTGCTTGAAATCGGCGACCTCGGCGCGGATGCGGGTGGCCTGCGCCTCGCGCTCGGGCCCCTCCTCCATCCCGGCGAGATCATGGGCGATCCGCATCTCGGCATTGCCGCCGAGCTGGATGTCGGTGCCGCGGCCGGCCATGTTGGTGGCGATCGTGATCGCGCCGGGCACGCCGGCCTGGGCGACGATATAGGCCTCCTGTTCGTGGAAGCGGGCGTTCAGTACGGCGAAGGCGCGCGACGGCTTGCCCTGGCGGGCCGCCTCGTAGATCGGCTCCAGCGCCTTGGGATCGGTGAAGTCGATCAGCTTGAAGCCGTCCTTCTCCAGCATCTCGGCGATCAGCTCGGAACGCTCGATCGAGGTGGTGCCGACGAGGAGCGGCTGGCCGGCCTCCTGCGCCGCCTTGATCTCGCGGATCACCCCGCGGACCTTCTCCTCGAAGGTGCGGTAGACCTCGTCGTCCTCGTCCTTGCGGGCGACCGGGACGTTGGTCGGAATCTCGACGACCTCGAGCTTGTAGATCTGGAAGAACTCGTCGGCTTCGGTCGCGGCCGTGCCGGTCATGCCGGCGAGCTTGGTGTAGAGGCGGAAATAGTTCTGGAAGGTGATCGAGGCCAGCGTCGCGTTCTCGGGCTGGACGGTGACGCGCTCCTTGGCCTCGAGCGCCTGGTGCAGGCCTTCCGAATAGCGCCGGCCGGGCATCATGCGGCCGGTGAACTCGTCGATGATGACGACCTCGTCGCCGCGGACGATGTAGTCCTTGTCGCGGGTGAACAGGGCATGGGCGCGCAGCGCCTGGTTGACGTGGTGGACGAGGGTGACGTTGTGGGCGTCGTAGAGATCGCCCTCCTTGAGCAGCCCCGCCTCGCGCAGCAGCTCCTCGATATGCTCGTTGCCGGCTTCCGTCAGCGAGACGGTGCGCTGCTTCTCGTCGACCTCGTAATCGCCCTTCACCAGACCGGGCAGGATCTTGTCGATCGAGACATAGAGGTCCGACTTGTCGTCGAGCGGGCCGGAGATGATCAGCGGCGTGCGCGCCTCGTCGACCAGGATCGAGTCGACCTCGTCGACGATGGCGAAGTGGTGGCCGCGCTGGCTCATCTGCGCGACGTCGTACTTCATGTTGTCGCGCAGATAATCGAAGCCGAATTCGTTGTTGGTGCCGTAGGTGATGTCGCAGGCATAGGCGCGCTGGCGCTCCTCGTCGTCGATGCCATGGACGATGATGCCGACGCTGAGGCCGAGGAAGTTGTAGAGCTTCGCCATCCATTCCGCGTCGCGGCGGGCGAGATAGTCGTTGACCGTGACGACGTGGACGCCCTTGCCCTCGAGCGCGTTGAGATAGGTCGGCAGGGTGGCGACAAGGGTCTTGCCTTCGCCGGTCTTCATCTCGGCGATGGCACCCTCGTGCAGCACCATGCCGCCGATGAGCTGGACGTCGTAGGGCCGCTGGCCGAGGACGCGCCTGGCCGCTTCGCGCACGGTCGCGAAGGCCGGGACCAGCAGGTCGTCGAGCTTGGCGCCCTTGGCGAGCTGCTCGCGGAAGGCCGCGGTGCGGGCCTGCAGCGCCTCGTCGCTGAGGGCCGAGACCTCCTTCTCCAGCGCGTTGATCGCGGCCACGCGGGGGCCGTAGCCCTTGACGCGCCGGTCGTTCGACGAGCCGAAGAGTTTCTTTGCGAGCGCGCCAAGCATGGTCGGCCTTTCGGTGGTGTGGCTCCGGCGCCGCGCCGGCCTTGCGCCGCGTCCAGCCGGAACCTGAATTCTCAATGCGACGGCGTGTTTAGACGCGCGCGGAGGCGGGGTCCAGCATTGCCTTGCAGCGCCGCGCGCCGCGGGCACGCAGCGCGGTACGAACCCGCGCGGACCGCCGGGATGTAGGGTCGGCGGCGGGATCTTCCAAGTCCGGGCTCCGGCGGCCGGGGGACGGCCGCCGCAAAGCTTCGTGAAGCAGTGCCGACACGGGTTTTCGTGCCTTGCCTTTGCCGCGTTCAACTGGCAGTGCACCCGCGAACGCTCGGTTCTCTCTGTTCTGCAAGAAGGCATGTCCCATGAAGTTGTCTCGTCTCGGCATGGTTTCGCTCGGCCTCGTGCTCGTCGCGTCGCCGGTCTTCGCGCAGGCGGACAAGATCGTCGCCAAGGTGGACGGGATCGCCATCACCGAACGCGAGATCGGGCTCGCCACCGAGGATCTCGGCGAGCGCCTGGCGCAGCTCCCCGACGAGCGCAAGCGCGACGAGGTCATCAACTATCTGGTCGATCTGAAGCTCGGCGCCCGCGCCGCGATCGCGGCCAAGACGGCCGAGGGCCCCGACTTCGCCGCCCGCCTCGCCTATTTCCGCGAGAAGGTGCTGCTCGACCAGTACCTGACCGCCGAGGGCAAGAAGGCCGCGACGCCGGAGGCGGCCAAGAAGCTCTATGACGAGACCACGAAGGCGATGGCGCCCGAGGAAGAGGTCAACGCGCGCCATATCCTCGTCGAGGACGAGGCCCAGGCCAAGGCCGTGGCCGAGCGCCTGAAGAAGGGCGAGGATTTCGCCAAGGTCGCGGCCGAGCTCTCCAAGGATCCCGGCTCCGGCAAGGAGGGCGGTTCGCTCGGCTGGTTCACCAAGGACCGCATGGTGCCGGAGTTCGCCGAAGCCGCCTTCAAGCTGAACAAGGGCCAGGTGTCAGACCCCGTGAAGAGCCAGTTCGGCTGGCATGTCATCAAGGTCGAGGACAAGCGCACCAAGCCGCTGCCCGACTTCGCGATGGTGAAGCCGCAGATCGACCAGTATCTCGAGCGCAAGGCGCAGCAGGACATCATCGTCGGCCTGCGCGACAAGGCCAAGGTCGAGCGGCTCGACCAGCCGGCCGCTCCGGCGACCCCGGCGCCGGCCGAGCCGAAGAAGCCCTGAGGCAGGCCGACGCGATTCCCATCAGGACGAAGAAGGGCGGCTTCTTAGCCGCCCTTCTTGTTTTCGTTACCCAGCTGCGGCACACGGGCCTCCCGCACAGGAGACGCCACCATGGCCGGCAAGGATGTTCCCGTTTCCCCGCTCGCGCCGAAGCGCCAGCCCAAGGTTCCGCCGGTCCCGGGCGTGCGCTTCGCCACCGCCGAGGCGGGCATCAAGTACAAGGGCCGCACCGATGTCTGGCTCGCCCTGCTCGACGAGGGCACGCAGGTCGCCGGCGTCTTCACCCGCTCGAAATGCCCCTCCGCGCCGGTCGACTGGTGCCGCGAGAACCTGAAGCAGGGCTCGGCGCGGGCCATCGTCGTCAATTCCGGCAATGCCAACGCCTTCACCGGGCTCAAGGGCCGCGATTCCGTGGCGCTGACGGCGAAGATCGCGGCCAAGGCCGCCGGCTGCAAGCCGCAGGAGGTCTTCATCGCCTCGACCGGCGTGATCGGCGAGCCCCTCGACGCGAGCAAGTTCGAGGGCGTGCTGGAAGCTTGCGCCAGGCGCGTCGCGGACGGTCCCTGGATCGACGCGGCCAAGGCGATCATGACCACCGACACCTTCCCCAAGGCGCTCTCGCGCAAGGCGAAGATCGACGGCCACGAGGTCGTGCTCGCCGGCATCGCCAAGGGCGCCGGCATGATCGCGCCCGACATGGCGACGATGCTCTCCTTCGTCTTCACCGATGCGCCGATCGCCGCGCCCGTGCTGCAGGCGCTGCTCTCCAAGGGCGTGAAGGGCTCGTTCAACGCCGTCACCGTCGACAGCGACACCTCGACCTCGGACACGCTGATGCTGTTCGCCACGGGCAAGGCGGCGGCGCGCGGCGTTCCCGCGATCACCGAGATCGGCGATGCCCGCCTGTCGGGTTTCAAGCGTGCGCTGAATTCGCTGCTGCTCGAACTCGCCCATCTCGTCTGCAAGGATGGCGAGGGCGCGCGCAAATTCGTCGAGGTGCGCGTCGCGGGCGCGGCCTCCTCGCGCTCGGCCAAGCGGGTCGCGCTCTCGATCGCCAATTCGCCGCTGGTCAAGACCGCGATCGCCGGCGAGGACGCCAATTGGGGCCGCGTCGTCATGGCCGTCGGCAAGGCCGGCGAACCGGCCGACCGCGACCGGCTCGACATCTCCTTCGGCGAGATCAAGGTGGCGCAGCAGGGGGCTCGCGCGCCGTCCTATGACGAGGCCGCTGTCTCCGCCTATATGAAGGGCGAGCACATCGTCATCACCGCCGATCTCGGCCTCGGTCGCGGCAAGGCCACGGTCTGGACCTGCGACCTGACCAAGGCCTATGTCGAGATCAACGGCGACTATCGGTCCTGAATGACCGAGCAGGCCCGCCCCAGCCCCAGCCGCGCCTTCGTCCTCGGGCATCTGCTGGTCTGCTCCTGCTTCTGGGGCTCGAGCTTCCTGTTCATCAAGCTGACGGGCGGCGCGATCTCGCCGCTCGCGCTCGCGGCGGGGCGGGGGCTGATCGGGGCGGCGGCGCTGGCGGCCTATGTCGTCTGGCTGGGCCAGAGCCCGTTTCCGCGGCGCGACGAGATCCGCCACTGGCTCGTGCTCGGCACGACCAATGGCTGGGTGCCGAATGTGCTCGTCGCCTATGCGCTGGTGCAGCTGGCGAGCGGCCCCGCCGCGATGATCCAGGCCGGCGGGCCGCTCGTGACGGCGATCTTCGCGCATTTCCTATTCGCGGAGGAGCGGATGGGGCCGCGGCGGCTGGTCGGCATCGGGCTCGGCATGGCCGGCGTCGCGCTGCTGATCGGCCCGCGCCTGGTCGAGGGCGGCGGCACGGCGCTCGGCGTGCTCGCCATGGTCGGCGTCATGCTGGGCTACAGCATCGGCAATCTCTATGCCCGCGCCATCCCCGCCTCGGCCGGCGATCCGGCGCGGCTGGCGCTCGGGCAGCAGGTCGTTTCCGGCCTCGTGGCGCTCGTGCTGACGCTGGTCTTCGCCGGTCCTGCCGCCTTCGCCCCGATGGCGGAGCATGTGCCGGCCATGCTGGCGCTCGGCCTGCTCGCCACCGCGATCCCGATGGCGGTCTTCATGCGGCTGATCCGGGCTGCGGGACCGACGCGGGCGGCGATGACCGGCTATCTCGTACCCACCGTCGCGACGGTTCTGGGCATCGTCGTGCTGAAGGAAAACCTAGAGTTGCGACAAATCCTCGGCGGTTGCATCATCCTCGCCGGCGTCTTCCTGGTGACGACGTCGCAGCGTGCGGCGAGGTCTGTCTGAGGGGGCGAGCGGCATGAGGATCGGGCTGGGGATCGTTCTCGCCTTGGCTTTGTCGGGGTGCGTCGAGCGCAAGCCCGCGACCGTCGCCTTCTCCGTCGAGGAGGCGGCCTTCATCCGGAAGACCGGCACGACCGTCATCACCGGCCATGCCTTCCGCACCAAGCCGAGCGGCGTCGTCGTCAATGCGGCCGGGCAGCTGGTCCGCCTCGTCCCGGCCACGGCCTATGCCCGCGAGCGCTTCGCCAATTTCTACGGCACGCGCAAATTCGTGCCCCATCGCGACTATCCCCGCGACGACAATCCCGACCCTGCCTATGGCGAGTACACCCGCACCACCAAGGCGGAGGCGAACGGGCGCTTCGTCTTCGAGAAGGTCGCGCCGGGCGACTATTTCGTGACGACGCAGGTGATCTGGGGCGACGAGGATGCGCTCTCGCGCGAGGGCGGCTCGGTCTATGACAGCGTCACCGTGACGGGTAAGGAGACGCAACCGCTGCACCTCATCCTCTCCGGCTACTGAGTCCTTCCGTGAAGCTTCTCCTCGTCGTCGCCTGCGCCCTGATCGATTCCGACAACCGCGTGCTGGTGGCCCAGCGGCCCGAGGGCAAGGCGCTGGCCGGTATGTGGGAGTTTCCGGGCGGCAAGCTGGAGCCGGGCGAGCGGCCGGAGCCGGCGCTGATCCGCGAGCTGTCCGAGGAGCTCGGCATCACGGTCAAGGAGGAGTGCCTGGCGCCGCTGACCTTCGCCAGCTTCGCCTATCCCGAGTTCCACCTGCTGATGCCGCTCTACATCTGCCGTCGCTGGGAGGGGCAGGTCGCCTCGCGCGAGGCGCAGGCGCTGAAATGGGTCCGTCCGGCCAAGCTGCGGGAGCTCGCCATGCCGCCCGCCGACGAGCCGCTGATCCCGCATCTGATCGATCTGCTGGGGGCGTGAGCGGGCCTCAATAGCGTTCAGGCAGGCCGAGTTTCGCCCATTGGCTCTTCGGCACGGGATCGCCGACGCGAAACGCGAAGGCGACGACCGCCGCCTGATCGGGGTTGAGCTCGCAGCGAAAGCTCAGATCGTACCAGCGGCGCTTGCTGCGGAAGGCCGCGCCGTCGGCGATGAGGGCGCGGCCTACCAGCTTCGTCGCTCCCTTTGCATAGGCCGTCACCCGGTCCGGCTCGAAATCGCTCTTCCAGGCATGAATCTGGCTCATCGCCTCCAGACCGCAGAGCTGCTCGGCGCGTTCGTCGGCCGCCAGAAACGGCAGCGTTTCCCGCGCCTGACGGCTCAGGGGATGGGCGAGCGCCTCCGCCGCCATCATCCGGCTCGCCTTGACCATGCCGCCCGGCTCGGTGGGTGGGGCGGCTTCGATGGCCTGAGGCTGGGAGGGCGGCTCGCTTCGCGGCGCCGCGGCAGGGCCTTGCCGGGTCGTCGCAGCAAACTCGCTCGGCGTCAGCAATTCGACGTCGACGCGGGTCTCGGCCTGAGGCGCCACCTCGAGCAACGGCCGGATCGACAGCGACCCGAGCGCCGCCAGCAGCAGGAGATGCAACAGGGTCGCGCCGGCCAAGGCGGGACGGTATGTCCCGATGCGCGCGCCCAACGCTCGCATTCACCACACCGGCAGGGTGAGGGCGGCCACCTTCGCGAGATCATGCGTCGTCACCGGACGGCTCCGTCGTGCTTGCCGTTCGGCAAAAGGAAAGGCGCTCCAGAAATCGTCGATTTTGCGGCGGGCGAGCCGGAACGGGGGCTTCTTGCCGGACAAATCACGAGGTCATTCACTCTGACTTCCCAACCACCCGTCATCCTGGGCGACCGCAGGTCGACCGGGATCCATCATAGGGCAGACATGGCGCCCGATGATGGATCCCGGCCTGCGCCGCTGTGCGGCTTGTCCAGGATGACGGGTGTGGTTCGACCTCGCACGTCAGCCGTCGGTCTGCTTCGCCAGCTGAAAGCGCTCGAACCGCTCCAGCTCCGCCTCGATCAGAGCCTGGCGCTCCGGGCTCTCCTGCCCCTCCAGCCAAGTCCATTGCTGGATCAGCAGCCGCCCCGCCTGGCGGTCGGTTTTGAGGTCGAGCACCGCCACGACCCTGTCGCCGATCAGCACGGGCAGGCCGAAATAGCCGAAGACGCGCTTCTCCTTCGGCAGATAGGCCTCGAAAGCATGGGCGTAGCCGAAGAACAGCTTCAGCCGCTTGCGCTGGATGATCAGCGGGTCGAAGGGCGAGAGGATGTGGACGAGATCGGGCTGCGGCGCCGCCGGTTCCTCCCCCTCGCGCGGCATCCAGTGCCGCACGGTCGAGTCTTCGATTTCGACCGGCATCAGCTCGCGGCGTTTCACGCGGGCCTCGATCAGCTCCGCCGCCGCTGCCTTGGCCGGCGCATCGAGATGGCAGATCGAATCGAGGCTGACCACGCCTTGCGCCCGCAACGCCCGGTCGAGCCTGTAGGCCGTGACCTGCCGTTCCGAGGCCGGCGTCGGGCGTTTGTCCCAGCCGAAATGCCGGTCCGTCAGCTCATAGGTCTTGAGCATGCCTGCGCGGGCCGAAATCACCAGGTCGCCATCGTAGAAGGCCCGCTCCAGCAGCCCCTTGGAGGGCTTCTTGCTCGCCCAGAGATGCGCCTTCTCGACCAGCACGTCGCTGTCGATGTCGCGGATCGTGAGCGGCCCGTCCCTGCGGATGCGGGCGAGCAGCCGGCGCGCCTCGTCGCGCCCGCCGACGGCCGACCAGCGCCGCGGCTCGGCGCGATGCGCCTTCATCGCCCCGAGGAAGAAGCGGATGTCGCGCACCGGCACATAGGAGAGCGCGTGGGTCCAGTATTCGAAGACGCTTCTGTCGAGCGACTGCGCCTGCGCCAGATGCCCCCGCTCATAGGCCGGGATGCGGCTGAACAGGATGTGATGGTGGCAGCGCTCGATCACGTTGATCGTGTCGATCTGGACATAGCCGAGATGCTCGACCGCCGCCTTCGTCGCCTGTGCGCCCCCGCCGAAGGGCTCGCGGCTGTCGAGCCGCTGCGCCTGCAGCCAGAGACGCCGCGCCTCTTCGCGCGAGAGGGTGATCGTCCTGAGCGAGCGGGGCGGCATGGGCGGGGTCCGGGCGGCGGAGAAGGCTGCCGGAGTTTAGGGCGCGGCGTCCAGCCTTGTGTCAGGAGGTGCGGGCTTGCGCGTCAGGTTCCGTTCGACAGCGTCTCGCGCAGCGCCTCGGGCGTCACCTCCGCCATCGCCATGGCCAGCTTGAATGCTTTCGTCTTCTCGCCCGGGTTCATCACGAGAATGACCGTCTCGGTGCCGGGACAGGCGGGGTCGGCGCAGAGGATCTCGTTGACCGCGATGGCGGCGGCCTCCGGCAGTCCGGCGATCTCCCGCACCAGCGCCTTGACCCGGGCTCCCTGAGCCGCCGCTTCGCTCCTGTCGGGGCCGCCCTTGCCGAAGAGCCCGAAGCGCATCGCCGCAGCCTAGGCGGTGGGCAGGGTCAGAACGCCGGCCGCGCCGTCTTCGGTGCCGAAGGCGAGGCGCTTGCCGCCCTTGTCCCAGGCGAAGGCGGTGATGCCGCTGCCGCGCAGCGCCGGGCGCACCAGCAGTTCGGAGGCATCGGTCAGGCGGATCATCAGGATGCAGCCATCGTCATAGCCGACCGCGAGGACCAGCGCCTTGGGGTGGAAGGCGACGCGGGTGACCTTGGCGTGGCGCGCGCCGCATTCGCGCGGCGCCTTGCCCTGCGGGCCGTCGCCCTGGAAGGGCCAGACGATGGCGGCGTCGGCTCCGCTCGAGGCCAGCCAGAGCCCGTCATGCGACCAGGAGAGGGAGCGCGGCTTGGCCGGATAGCCGGTCATCCGCATATGGCTCGGCTTTTCGCCCAGCCGCCAGCCATGCAGCGCGTTCTCCTGCATCGAGGAGACGACGAAGCGCCCGTCCGGGGACCAGACGACGTCGAGATGCGAGCCTTTCCAGTCGAGGAATTCAGGCTTGGTCTGCGTCGCCGGATACCAGAGCGAGACGCCGTTCATCTGCCCGATGGCGAGGCGAAAGCCCTTGGGCGCGAAGACCAGCCCCTGCGGGGTCGAAGCGAGGTCGAGCGAGGTGACGCGGCCCTTGTCGTCGCGGGCATGGACAGTGCGGCCGGTGTTCCAGGCGAGGCTGCCCGAGGGTGAGAGCGTGACCGCATCGATCCAGCGCCGCTTCTCGTCGCGGGCGAGCTCCGCAGGATCGCCGTCTGCCGCCAGCGCGACCACCCGCCCGTCATCGCCGCCCGTGATCAGGCGCTGGCCGTCGCCACAGGCGCAGAGGATGCCGCCGGCATGGGCCTCGATTTGGTCGCTGACGCCGTCGGTCCAGCGCAGCACGCGGCCATCGGCGAGAGCGAGGGCGAGCGTCGATCCCAGCCAATGGGCGCCGACGACATGCGCCCCGGCCTCGACGGGGACGACATGCTCGCGCAGCGAGACGGGGGCGGTGGTCGTGTTCATGGGCGGGGTCTAGCGCAGCCTGTTTGTCATGGGAACCGCACCGTCATTCTCGGGCGCAGCGAAGCGCAGACCCGAGAATCTCTGGCAGGAGATGCTCGGGTCAAGCCCGAGCATGACGTGAAGGGCTCACGCCGCGCAGGCCTCGAAGCCTTTGCGCAGCTCGTTCTCGTTCAGGTCGCGGCCGATGAAGACGAGGCGGCTTTCGCGCGTTTCGCCGGCCTTCCAGTCGCGCTGCAGGTCGCCGTCGAGGATCATGTGGACGCCCTGGAAGACGAAGCGACGCGGCTCGCCCTTGAAGGCGAGGATGCCCTTGGAACGCAGGATATTGGGCCCCTGCGCCTGGCTGACGTCGTTGATCCAGGGCATGAACTTCTCGGGGTCGACATCGCCGGGGATCGTGAAGGACATCGAGCGGACTTCGTCCGAGTGATGGTGGTGATGGCCGGATTCGAGGAAATCCGGCTCGATGTCGAGGATGCGGTCGAGATCGAAGGCGTTGCGGTCGAGCAGCTGGTCGATCGGCAGCGCGCAGCGCTCGGTCTTGTGCAGCTTGGCATAGGGGTTGATGGCGCGGATCGCGGCCTCGACCGAGGCGAGCTCCTCGGGCGTCACGAGATCGGTCTTGTTGAGCACGATCACGTCGGCGAAGGCGATCTGGTTCTTGGCCTCCGGCGCGTCCTTGAGCCGGTCCTTGAGCCATTTCGCGTCGGTCACGGTGATCACCGCATCGAGCTTGGTGGCGTCGCCGACATCCTGGTCGACGAAGAAGGTCTGCGCGACCGGGGCGGGATCGGCCAAGCCGGTCGTCTCGACGATGATCGCGTCGAACTTGCCCTTGCGCTTCATCAGCCCGTCGAGAATGCGGATCAGGTCGCCGCGCACGGTGCAGCAGATGCAGCCGTTGTTCATTTCGAAGATTTCCTCGTCGGCGCCGACGACGAGGTCGCCGTCGATGCCGGCCTCGCCGAACTCGTTGACGATGACGGCGAACTTCTTGCCGTGGTCCTCGGTGAGGATGCGGTTCAGGAGCGTGGTCTTGCCGGCGCCCAGATAGCCGGTGAGCACCGTGACGGGAATTTTCTCGGACATGGGTGTGACCCTTGGTTCTTCAAACGGCGGTGCCGGAGCGCTCGTCGCGCCCCGGCTTGAGACACCTCCAGCCCTCATCCTGAGGAGAAGCCGCAGGCTTCGTCTCGAAGGATGCTCCAGCGCGCTCTGGACCATCCTTCGAGACGCCGCTTCGCGGCTCCTCAGGATGAGGGCTGGAATGTGAGGGCCGACGGTCAGGCCGGGCCGGCGGCGAGCGCCTTTTCGATCTGGCTTATATTGTGTTTCATCATCGCGATGTAAGTCCCGGCCGGGCCATCGGCCTCGGAGAGTGCGTCGGAGAAGATACGCCCGCCGATCCGGGCGCCGCTTTCCTTGGCGATCCGCTCGACGAGGCGCGGATTGGTGACGTTCTCGAGGAAGACGGCGGGAATCTTCTCCGCCTTGATCTGCCGGATGATGCGGCCGACATCCTTGGCCGAGGCCTCGGCCTCGGTCGAGACGCCCTGCGGCGCGATGAAGGTGATGCCATAGGCCTTGACGAAATAGCCGAAGGCGTCGTGGGAGGTGATGGCCTTGCGCCGGTCCGCCGGGATCCGCGCGACCGCCGCCTTGACCTCGGCCTCGACCGCGTCGAGCTGGGCGAGATAGCGCGTCGCATTGGCCTCGTAGACCGCCTGACCCGCCGGATCGGCCTTCACCAGCGCGTCGCGGACATTGCCGACGTAGACCTTCGCGTTGGCGACGCTCTGCCAAGCATGCGGATCGACCCCGCCATGATCGTGGCCATGGGCATGACCCTTCTTGTCGTGATCGTGGTCGTCGTCGGATTCGAGAGGGGTGATGCCCGTGGTGGCCGTCGCGACCGTCGCCTTCGCGCCGGAGGACTTGATCAGCCGGGTCATCCAGCCCTCGAATTTCAGGCCGTTGATGACGATGAGCTTCGCGCCGGCCATCGCCTTCGCATCGGCGGGCGTCGGCGAATAGACATGGGCGTCGCCATTGGGGCCGACCAGCGTGGTCAGCGCGATGCGATCGCCGCCGACCTCCTTCACGAAGTCGCCGAGGATCGAGAAGCTCGCGACGACGGGCAGCTTCTCCTGGGCGGTGGCGGCCAGCGGCGCCTGGGCGAGGATGAGCCCGGCGGCGAAGGCGCCGAGCAGGGCGCGACGGTTCGGCATGAGTGCCTCCAGTGAGTGATGCAACGCTATAACATCACTACGCCTGAAGGTGCCGGCGCGGCAAGAGCCGACGGGCGAGCCCGCCCTGCGTGCCGAGCAGGAGCGAGCCGAGATAGAGCGCGCCCGCCGCCAGGATGATTGCCGGCCCTGCCGGCAGGTTGCTGCCGGCCGAGTAGGACAGCACCAGCCCGGCATAGCCCGCGACCATGCCGAAGCCGCTGGCGAGCAGGATCAGGCGGGTGATGTCGGCGGTCCAGAACCGGGCGGCCGCCGCGGGCAGCATCATCAGCCCGACCGCCAGCAATGTGCCCAGCGCATGGAAGCCGGCCACCAGATTGAGCACGACGAGGCCGAGGAAGGTGAGATGGACGAGGCCGCCGGAGCGGCTGACCGAGCGCAGGAAGCCGGGATCGACGCATTCCATCACCAGCGGGCGATAGAGCGCCGCGAGAGTCATCAGGGAGACCGTCGCCACCCCCGAGAGCAGGGTCAGCACGTCGTCGTCGAGCGCCAGCACATTGCCGAACAGGACATGGAACAGGTCGACCGCCGAGCCGCGCAGCGAGACGATGGTGACGCCGAGCGCCAGCGAGATCAGGTAGAAGGCGGCGAGCGAGGCATCCTCCTTGATCACCGTGACGCGCGCCACGGCCCCGGCCGCGAGCGCCACCGCAAAACCCGCCGCGAGCCCGCCCAGCGTCATGGCCGGCAAAGAGAAGCCGGCGACGAGATAGCCGATCGCGGCACCGGGCAGGATGGCGTGTGCCATCGCATCGCCGGTCAGGCTCATCCGCCTGAGCATCAAGAACACGCCGATGGCGCCGCCCGACACCGACAGCGCGACGACGCCGACCAGCGCCCGGCGCATGAAGTCGAATTCGGCGAAGGGGCCGATGAAGAGGTCGTAGAGCATCGGCTGTTTCTTCTTCCGCCTTTTCAGCCCTCATCCTGAGGAGCCGCGAAGCGGCGTCTCGAAGGATGATCCAGGAGGCTCCCGAGAAAGCTGGACCATCCTTCGAGACGCGCTCCTGTGGAGCGCTCCTCAGGATGAGGGCTGAGCGAACGTTACGGATTCGGTCGGCTTCACGCCGCGTCGCGCTCGCAGGGCGCCGCGTGACTGTCGAAGGCCTCGACCATCCGGCGCGCCTTCAGCAGGTTGGCGGGGGTCAGGACCTCGGCGGTTGCGCCCCAGGCGACGCTCTCGCGCGCCAGCAGCAGCGTTTGCGGAAAGGCGCGGCGCACCGTCTCGATGTCGTGGAGGACCGCGACGACGGTCCGGCTTTCGCCATGCCAGCGCTGCACCAGCGCCAGCAGATCGGCGGTGGTGCGGGCGTCGATGGCGGTGAAGGGCTCGTCGAGCAGGATGATGTCGGCGTCCTGCAGCAAGAGCCGCGCGAAGAGCGCGCGCTGCATCTGGCCGCCGGAAAGCGCGCCGATCGGCCGGCGCTCGAAGCCGGCGAGCCCGACGGCGGCGATCGCCGCCTCGATCTTGGCGGCGGACCCGCCCCCGATGCGCCCGAAGATGCCGGCCCGGTTCCACAACCCCATCGCGACGAGATCGTAGACATGGATCGGAAAGGACCGGTCGAGTTCCGCCTGCTGCGGCAGATAGGCCAGGCGCCGGCCGCGGGCCAGCGCGATGTCGCCGTCCAGCGGCGACAACGCCCCGGCGATGCCCTTGAGCAGGGTCGACTTGCCGGCGCCGTTGGGGCCGACGATGGCCGTCAGGCTGCCCGTGGCGATCTCGCCCGAGAGATGATGCACGGCCGGATGCCGGTCATAGCCCAGCGTCAGATCGGTCAGGCGGATGGCGGACATGGCGGCGGTTCCCTGCGTCACGCGATCACCGCGAAGGTCGCGATCCAGAGCAGCACGACGACTCCGGCCGCCAGACCCATGCGCCCCAGCGCGGAGAGTCGCAGCAGCGACCAGCCCGGAGCCTGCGGGACGGCGTGGGAAACAGGATGGGTATGCCGATCGGCCATATGCGATGATATACTGTTACAGGCTGCGAACGACAAGCCCGCTGCGCCGCCGCTGCGAGTCATCTGCAACGAGGGGTTGCATTGAGTCGGTTTTGTACTTATTTTGTTCTCTCCCGGGTGGGGTTGGGGGCGAGAACAATGAAGCTGCCGGTATTTGCCGTCGCCAGGGCGGCCATGGGAGACTTTGCGCGCTTTGTCATACGGCATCCTCTGGCGGTGCTCGTCGCCATCGCCGGCAGCATCCTGCTCGATCGATGGCTCGGGCCGGCCTATGCCGGGTCCGACCGCCCGACGTCCCTCGCCGGGGTCGCGCAGTCGGGTGTCTCCGTGCTGGCGCAACTGCTCGTCTGGCTGCCGCTCCGGCTGGTCGCGGTCCGGGAGGTCGTCTCGGGGCAAGTTCTTCCCTTGCGCCTCGGCGGCCTGCCCTCGCCTGCGACGCAGCGCTACGCGCTCTACAATGCGGCGGTCATGCTCGCCGCAGAGTCCGTGTCGCTGATCGACGGCAGCGCGCCCGTCGCCGGGATCGTGGCGCTCGCGTTCGCCGTGGGCGCCGCCTGGTTTTCGCTCAGGTCGACCCTGACCTTCACGTCACTCGCGCTCGGCAAGCTCGATCTCGGCTTCGCCCGCTCGATCGAAAGGACCCGGGGACAGACGCTGCGCCTGTTGGCGATCCTGCTGCTGCCACTGGCGGTCTTCATCGCGGCGGCGCTCGCGGTGATGCTGGTGGCGCTGGCGAATGGGGCCGATCCCGACCCGGACCTGCCCGACTGGTCCGCGCTGGCCGTGGTCGCGGCGCAGCTGTTCCTGCTCACCGCGGCCATCGCCGGCGCCCAGGTGTACCGTCGTCTGGAAGCCGCGCCGCCTCAGAACGGCAGATACTGATACAGCCAGGTCTCGGTCAGGACCTTGTCGCCCGCCTTCAGGAAGCAGCGCATCTCGACCGGGTCGGTCCCGTCCACCGTGAGGTCGAACTGGGCGCGCCAATGGCCCGGCACGTCGTTGGGAACGGCCTCGGCGAAGATGTAGGAATAGCTGCCGCGCGAGGCCGAGAGCACGACCTCGGGCTTCACGCCGAAGGGGATCGCCTCCAGCGCCGGTCCCTTGAACTCGACCATGAATTTGCGCACGCCCTTCGGACGGGTCGTGCCGGGCTGGCCGCCATTGCCGAGCCGCGTGGCGACGACGCGGCCGAGATCGCCCTGGAAGGGTTCGTCGGCGAGCCAGTGCAGCTTGTAGCGCAGCGCGTAGGTGGCGCCGGCCTTCGCGGGGCCGGCCGGCACCCACATCGCGACGATGTTGTCGTGGATCTCGTCGTCGGTCGGGATCTCGATGAGCTGGACCGCGCCCTTGCCCCAGGACCCTTGCGTCTCGACCCAGAGGCTCGGCCGGCGCTCGTAGAAGACGCCGTCGAGATAATGCCCGACCTCGCGGTCGCGCTGCACCAGCCCGAAGCCGCGCGGGTTCTCGTCCATGAAGGAGGAGGCCATGGTGCGCGGCGGATTGTTCAGCGGGCGCAGCGCCCGTTCGCCCGCGCCGGTCCAGAGCGCGAGGCCGTCGGAATCATGGACCTCCGGGCGCCAGTCGACGGCGGTGGCCTTGGCCTTCTCGGAGTACCAGTACATCGAGGTCAGCGGCGCGATGCCGAGCCGCTCGACATCCTTGCGCAGATGGATCTCGCTCTCGATCTCCATCGTCACGCCCTTGCCGCGGTGCATCCGGAAGCGATAGGCGCCCGCCACGCTCGGGCCCGACAGCAGGCCATAGACGACGACATATTCGGCGCCCGGCTGCGGCGTCTCGAGCCAGATATGGGTGAAATCCGGGAATTCCTCGGCCTTGCCGGCCACGGCGGGGTCGATGGCGAGGCCCCGCGCCGACAGGCCGTACTGGTAGAGTTCGCCGATGGCGCGGAAATATGAGGCGCCGAGAAAGGCCACCCAGTCGTTCTTCTGCCACTCGAGCTTCTCGCCCTTGCGGCCGGGATGACCGCTGCGGCTCTCCTGGAAGCGGAAGCCGGCAAAGCCGGCGCCGCGCGGCAGTTCGCGCGCCGGCGAATCCGCCGGCATCTCGAAATAGCTCTCGTCATAGACGATTTCGCGGGCGCGGCCGCCCTCGACGACATGCATCCGGACTGGTTTCTGGAAGTAGCGGCCGAGATGGAAGAAGGTCACCGGCCAGGCGGACGGCCCCTCGGCCCAGAGCGCCATCTCCGGCTTGAAGCGGATCTTGCCATGGGCGTCGTAGTCGATCCGCTCCAGCACGTCCGGGCGCGGGCTCGGCGGCGCCTGATAGGGCTTGGCCGCCATCTCGCGGGCGCGCTGCTTCAACGCATCGAAGCCGAAGCTCTCGGCCTCGCCCAGCCGCAGCCCCTGCTGGGCCAGGGCGTCCGGCGCGAAGCCGAGCGCGGCGAGCGCCGCCGTCGCACTGGCTCCGGCCAACAGCATGCGGCGGTCGGGACGGGGCGGACGGGCGCTCTCTTGCATGGCGGGCAGGCTCGCGGGGCTGGAGGACAATGACGGACCGGGCTCAGATCGGGCTAGACCGCCCCCGCCGCAAGGGCAGCGGGGCCGTTTTCGCCGATCAGGGCAGACATCGCCGCGCGATGAAGCGGAATCATGGCGGCGCCGCCCTGCCTGCGGGGCTGGCCCGCGCGGAGATCAAGGGCCGCTCAGCCGCCCTCGGTCAGCCGCTCGACCTTGAGCACGCGGCGCATCAGATTGACCATGGCGTAGCCGGCCAGCACCGAGAACAGCGCCATCAGCACATAGCTGACGATGGCGCCCAGCTCGAACAGCCCCGCCAGCGCCCAGCCAGAAGCCAGCGCCACGCCGAACAGCTCGACCGCGATCAGGATGCCGAGCGAGATCACCATGATCAGGTTGCGCCAGTGGGTGCGCCTTGCGGCCATGTCGTCCGGTCCTCGGTCTTGGCGCGCGGACGGCGCCGGTTTTCGGGCGCAAGCTCTAGCGAAGCCGGCTCCAGCATGCAACAAAATCGCGCCCTCCGCCCGAGATGGTCCGTCCCGCCGAGCTTGAAAAGACCCCGATGATCGATACGCCTGTCTTCGGTTCGGCCGCCGCCGCCGCGCCCCACCACCTCGCCTCCGAAGCCGGCCGGGCCATTCTCGCCGAGGGTGGCAACGCCATCGAGGCGATGGTCGCCATGGCCGCGACGATCTCGGTCGTCTACCCGCATATGAACGCGATCGGCGGCGACGGCTTCTGGTTGATCCATGAGCCCGGCGGCAAGGTTCATGCGGTCGAGGCCTGCGGCCCGGCCGGCGCGCTCGCGACCATCGCGCGCTATCGCGACAAGGGTCATGACGTCATTCCCTCGCGCGGGCCCGATTCCGCCGTCACGGTCGCAGGCGCGATCGGCGGCTGGGAGGCGGCGCTGTCGCTGTCGAAGACCCTCGGCGGCAAGATGCCGCTGAAGGACCTGCTGGCCGACGCGATCCGCCATTGCAGCGAAGGCTACGAGATCTCGGCCTCCGAATTGCGGACCTGGCCGCAGCAGGTCGAAGCCGTGAAGGAGGCGATCGGCTTCAGCGACTTCTTCTGGCCGGGCGGAGAGCAGCCCAAGGCCGGGGCCCGCCGCAAGCCCGAGGCGCTGGGCGAGACCTTCCGCCAGCTCGCCTCGGCTGGGCTCTCGGATTTCTACCGCGGCGATGTCGGCCGCGAGATCGCCAGCGATCTCGAGCGCATCGGCGCCCCCGTTACCCGCGCCGACCTGGAGGCCTACAAGGCCCGCTTCGTCGCGCCGCTCTCGGTCCGGTTGCCGGGGCTGACCGTCTACAACTGCCCGCCGCCGACGCAGGGCGTCGCCTCGCTCCTGATCCTCGGCATCTTCGAGCAGCTCGGCGTCACGCGGCCCGACGGCTTCGACTACCATCATGGGCTGGTCGAGGCGACCAAGCGCGCCTTCGCGATCCGCGACCGCATCGTCACCGACCCCGCCTTCGCCACGGTCGATCCGGCGAGCGTGCTGACCGAGACGGTCTTCGCCCGCGAGGCGGCCGCCATCGACAAGCGGCGCGCTGCCGCCTGGCCGTTCAAGACCGGCGATGGCGACACCGTCTGGATGGGCGCGATCGACGGCTCGGGGCTGGCCGTCTCCTACATCCAGTCGATCTACTGGGAGTACGGTTCGGGCTGCATCCTGCCCCGCACCGGCATCAACTGGCAGAATCGCGGCGTCTCCTTCTCGCTCGATGCGAAGGCGGTGAACCCGCTGCAGCCCGGCCGCAAGCCGTTCCACACGCTGAACCCCGCCTTCGCCCGCTTCGACGACGGGCGGATCAATTCCTATGGCGCGATGGGCGGGGACGGCCAGCCGCAGTTCCAGGCGCAGATCCTGACGCGCTACCGCTTCGGCGCGGGGCCGGCGGCGGCGGTCGACGCGCCGCGCTGGCTCTTCGGCCGGACCTGGGGCGCGGGGTCGATCTCGCTCAAGCTCGAAAGCCGCTTCGACCCGATGCTGCTGGCGCGGCTGACCGGCGCCGGCCATCCGGTCGAGGAATACTCGGAAGCCTATTCCGACCAGTTCGGTCATGCGGGCATGCTGGTGAAGCATCCCAAGGGCCATGTCGAGGCGGCGCATGATCCGCGCTCCGACGGTGATGCCAAGGGCTGCTAGGGGGTGACCATCATGCTCGTCGACGATCCGTTCCGCTGCTTCGTTCCCTATCCGCAGGCGCCCGTGAAACACGCGCCGACCGGCCCGCTCGCAGGCCTGACGCTGGCGGTGAAGGACCTCTACGACGTCAAGGGCTACCCGACCGGGGCGGGCTCGCCGCTGGTGCTGGCCCAGTCCGGCATCAAGGCCAAGACCGCGCCGGTGGTGAAGGCGCTGCTCGAGGCCGGCGCCCGCTTCGTCGGCAAGACCCATACCGACGAGCTCGCCTTCTCGCTGAACGGCAAGAACGCGCATTTCGGCTCCCCCATCAACCCGGCGGCGCCCGACCGCATCACCGGCGGCTCCTCCTCGGGCTCGGCGGCCGCGGTCGCCGGGCGGCTCGCCGATATCGGGCTCGGCTCCGACACGGGCGGCTCGGTCCGGGCGCCCGCGAGCTATTGCGGCCTGTTCGGCATCCGCCCCAGCCATGGCCGGATCTCCCTGAAGCGCACCTGGCCGCTGGCGGACTCGTTCGATACCGCCGGCTGGTTTGCCCGTGACGGCGAGGTCTTCGCCCGCGTCGGGGAGGTGCTGCTCGGCGCGGACAAGGTCTCCCTGCCGGTCACGCCACGCCTGCTGCTCGCCGACGACCTCTTCGCTCAGGCCGTGCCGGAGGCCGAGACAATCCTGCGCAACGTCGTCCAGCGCATCGTCCCGCAGCTCGGCGAGCCCGAGACGGTGAAGGCCGTGCGCGATCTCGATGCGCTTTACTGGGCCTTCCGCTGGCTGCAGGGCCGCGAGGCCTGGGCCGCCGACGGCGCGCTGATCGAGCGCCTGGCCATGCCGCTGGGGCCCGGCGTCGCCGAGCGCTTCGCCTTCTCCAAGGCGATCACCGATGCCGACCACGCCAAGGGCGAGGCCGTGCGGAAGGCCTTCCGGACGCGGTTAGCGAAGCTGCTCGGCCAGGACGGCGTGCTGATCCTGCCCACGGTGCCGGACATCGCCCCGCTGGTCAGCGCGCCGGAGGACCAGCTCGACGATTTCCGCAACCGGGCGCTGCGCCTGCTGTGCCTCGGCGGCCTCTCCGGCTGCCCGCAGGTGACCGTGCCGGTGGCGCGGCGCGAGGGCGCTCCGCTCGGCCTGTCGCTGCTCGGGCCGAAGGGCTCCGACAAGTCCCTGATCGCCTTCGCCACGACCTTCGAGCGCGCGGCGCGGGTGCGGATCGCGTAGGCGCGGCGCTGGCCTGAACGGGAGAATGCCGATGAGCGGCCACCACCATCACGACCACGACCACGATCACGACAACCACTTCACGCCGATCGAGGCGCGGGTGAAGGCGCTGGAATCGCTGATGGTGGCGAAGGGCTATGTCGATCCGGCCGCGCTCGACGCCATCGTCGATACCTATGAGACCAAGATCGGCCCGCGCAACGGTGCCCGCGTCGTCGCCCGCGCCTGGGTCGATCCGGATTTCGCGGCGCGGCTGAAGGCGGATGGCACGGCCGCCGTCGCCGAACTCGGCTTCGGCGGGCGCGGCGGCGAGCACACCGTCGCCTGTTTCAATACGCCGGAAGAGCATAACCTGATCGTCTGCACGCTCTGCTCCTGCTACCCGTGGCCGCTGCTCGGCCTGCCGCCGGTCTGGTACAAATCCCCGCCCTATCGCGCCAAGGCGGTGATCGATCCGCGCGGGACGCTCGCCGATTTCGGCCTGACCCTGCCGGAGGGCCAGCGCATCCGCGTCTGGGATTCGACCGCCGAGACGCGCTTCCTCGTCATTCCGATGCGCCCGGCCGGCACGGAAGGCTGGTCCGAGGACAAGCTCGCCTCCATCGTCAACCGCGATTCGATGATCGGCACGGGCCTGCCGCGCGTGGAGGATGCCGACAGGGGGACCACCTCATGAACGGCGCCCAGGATCTCGGCGGGCAGATGGGCTTCGGCCCCGTGCAGCCCGAGCCGAACGAGCCGATCTTCCATGCCGAGTGGGAAAAGCGCGTGCTCGCGATCAACGTCGCCGCCGGGGCCATGGGCGGCTGGACGATCGACGGCATCCGGGCGGCGCGCGAGAGCCTGCCACCGGCGCGATATCTCTCCTCCTCCTATTACGAGATCTGGCTGGCCGGGCTGCACAGGATCCTGGTCGAAAAGGGTTTCGTCACGCCCGAGGAGCTCCAGCAGGGTAAGCCGCTCGCCCCGGCGAAGACGCCCAAGCGCGTTCTGAAGGGTGATGAGGTCGCGGCCGTGCTGCGCCGCGGCTTCCCTTACGAGCGCGCGGCCGAGGCGCCGGCCCGCTTCGCGGTGGGCGATGCGGTGCGGACGCGGGTGATGCACCCGCAGCACCACACCCGCCTGCCGCGCTATGCCCGCGGCAAGCGGGGCGTGATCGAGCGGATCACCGGCTGCCATGTCTTCCCCGACACCGGCGCGCAGGGGCTGCCGGAGACGGCGCAATGGCTCTACACCGTCGTCTTCACCGGCCCGGAACTCTGGGGCCCCGATGCCGATCCGAGATCGTCCGTCTCGATCGAGGCCTGGGAGAGCTATCTTGAACCCGCGTGACCTCGCGATGCTCGCCGGCGACACCCCGATCCCGCGCGACGGCGGCGGCCCGGTCTTCGCCGAGCCCTGGCAGGCAATGGTGTTCGCGCTCGTCGTGCAGCTGCAGGAGCGTGACGTCTTCACGGCGGAGGAATGGGCGCAGGCGCTGGGTGCCGAGATCCGCGAGGCGATCGCGGCAGGCGGCTGCCGCGACGGCTCGGACTATTACGAGCGCTGGTGCGATGCGCTGGAGCATCTTCTCATCGCGAAGGGGCTGGCCTCGCATGACGGCGTCGATGCGCTCGCCGCCTCCTGGGCGCGGGCCGCGGAGGCGACGCCGCACGGCACGCCGATCCGGCTCGAGAACGACCCGCAGCGGCGGATCGGCTGACGGTCCGCCCGCCTCAGGCCCACTCACCCTTGCGGAAGACCGGCACGCGGCGGCCGTCGGCGTGGACGCCGTCGATGTCGACGCGGTCCGAGCCGATCATCCAGTCGATATGGATCAAGCTCTTGTTGCCGCCCTGGGCCGCGACCTGCTCGGGCGTGAGCTTGCCGCCGTCGACGAAGCACTTCGAATAGCACTGGCCGAGCGCGATGTGGCAGGAGGCGTTCTCGTCGAAGAGCGTGTTCAGGAAGAGGATGCCGCTCTTCGAGATCGGCGAGGAATGCGGCACCAGCGCCACCTCGCCGAGGCGGCGCGCGCCCTCGTCGGTGTCGAGCACCTTGGCGAGCACATCGGCGCCGCGGCTCGCCTTCGACTCGACGATCCGGCCGCCTTCGAAGCGCACCTGAATCTCGTCGATCAGCGAGCCCTGATAGGAAAGCGGCTTGGTCGAGGAGACGTAGCCCTCCACCCGCAGCGCATGCGGCGTGGTGAAGACCTCCTCGGTCGGGATGTTGGGGTTGCAGGTCACGCCGTTCTTGGCGGTCGAGGCGCCGCCCTGCCATTCGTGCCCGTCGGCAAGGCCGACGGTCAGGTCGGTGCCCGGCCCGGTGAAGTGCAGGGCGTGGAAGCGCTGGCCGTTGAGCCATTGCGTGCGGCTGCGCAGCGTCGCGTTGTGCGCAGCCCAGGCGGCGACGGGGTCCCCGCTCTCGACGCGCGAGGCGGCGAAGATGGCGTCCGCAAGCTTGCCGACGGCGACCTCCTCGGCGTCGCCGGGGAAGACGCGCCGGGCCCAGGCGGCGGTCGGATAGGCCAGGATGTTCCAGTTGATGTCGAAGCCGGCGATCTTCGCCAGCGCCGGCTGATAGGCGACCGAGTTGGCCTTGCTGGCGCGCGAGACCTTGGCCGGGTCCTGCTCCGAGAGCAGCATCGGATCGTCGCCGACGATCGCCAGCCGCGCGGTGTTGTTGGCGAAGGCCTTGGCGACGCCCTCGTGCAGCCAGCCGGCGGCGCGGTCGAAGCTGTCGTCCTGGGCATAGCGGTAGCGCGCCAGCGTCACCTCCTCGTCGGAGAGGATCGGCGTCACCAGCCCGGCGCCGGCCTTGTAGGCATGCTCGGCGATCTTGCGCACGAGCGGCAGCGCCGTGACCGGGGCGGTGAGGAACAGGTCCTGCCCGGGCTGGAGGTTGAGCCCGACGCGCACGGCGGCCTGGGCCAGCCGGTCGAGCTTGTCGGGATCGATCGAAACGGGAAGGCCGCGCTGATGAATGGTCATGGGGACGCCTGGTCTGGTGATGTCGGGCGAATCTAGTGCAGGGCGGCGCATCCGCCAATGGACCGCCCCGCCCCGCGGATGCAGGATGGCGCCGCACCGCGCCTGCTTCGACCGTCCCCGAGATCCCAATGTTTTTACTCAACACCCATCCCGACCATGGCCAGCCGCTCCTGCCGGAGGATGCGGAGACCCTCGGCGCGGCCGGGGCAGCTGCGGTCGAGGCCCAGATCCGCCACCGCGCAAATTACGCGGTGACGCCGCTGCACGACCTGCCGGGCCTGGCGGCGCAGCTCGGCATCGGCGCGATCCAGGTCAAGGACGAGGGGCACCGGCTCGGGCTCGGGAGCTTCAAGGCGCTGGGTGGCTCCTATGTCGTGGTCAGGCTCGTGCTGGAGGAAGCCGCGCGCCGGTTCGGCCGGCCGGTCGACATCGCCGAACTGCAGTCGGCGGCGGTGAGGGAGGTCGCGGCCGCGCTGACCTTCGCCTGCGCCACCGACGGCAATCATGGCCGCTCGGTTGCGCAGGGCGCGCAGCTCGTCGGCGCCAAGGCGGCGATCTTCGTCCATTCCGGCGTCAGCGAGGAGCGCATCGCGGCCATCGCCCGCTTCGGCGCGACGATGATCCGGGCCGAGGGCACCTATGACGATTCGGTCGCGGAGGCCGCGCGCGTCTCGGCCGAGAAGGGCTGGACGGTGGTCTCCGACACCTCCTGGCCGGGCTATGAGCGGATTCCGGGGCTGGTCATGCAGGGCTATACGGCGCTCGTCGCGGAGTCGCTGCGCCAGATGAAGGAGCCGCCGACGCATGTCTTCGTGCAGGTCGGCGTCGGCGGCATCGCCGCGGCGGTGGCAGCGCATTTCGCGCTGGTGCTGGGCGAGGCACGACCGGTCTTCGTCGCGGTCGATCCGGCGCGGGCGGCCTGCATGGTCGCAAGTGCGCAGGCGGGCGCGCCGGTGAAGGCGGAGGTCGGCGAGCCGACCGTGATGGCGATGCTCGACTGCTACGAGCCCTCGCTGGTCGCCTGGCGCATCCTGTCGCGGGTGGCCGACGCCTTCATGACCGTCGAGGACGAGGATGCGGTGGCGGTGATGAACCGGCTGGCGCGGCCGGTGGGCCATGATCCCGTCGTCGTGGCGGGCGAGAGCGGCGGGGCGGGGCTCGCCGGGCTGATCCGCGCGGCGGGCGATCCGCAGGTGCGGGCGCAGCTGAAGCTCGACGCGACCTCGCGCGTCTTCGTCGTCAACACCGAGGGCGCGACCGACCCGGCGCGCTATGCCGAACTTGTCCACGGCAAGGCCGCCTGAGATTTTCCCTCCGGAGGCGGCCTGACTCAGCCGGCATGCCCTGCCGGCATGGCGCCCGCACGATCGGCGCACGGGGCGGCGCCAGCGCCTCTGGCCTAAGCTCCCGCCGCGCGCCGGCCGGATTGGCGGGCGCAGCCTGGCCTTCGAGGGGAATTCACAGATGACCGTTGCCGCAGAGGTGCCCTACCGCACGCAGAACTGGACGCTGGGCAAGCCGATGGCGAGCGGGCGCAACGGCGTCGTCGTCTCGCAGAACCGCGAGGCGGCGGAAGCCGGCGCCGCGATCCTCGAGGCCGGCGGCAATGCGGCGGATGCGGCGGTGGCGGCCTGTTTCGCCCTGGCCGCGGTCGAGCCCTGGAACAGCGGGCTCGGCGGCATCGGCTTCGCGGTCGTGCTCAAGGCCGGCGAGACCACGGCGAAGGTCGTCGATTTCGGCCCCGTGGCGCCGCGCCGCGCCGATCCGTCCGCCTATCCGCTGACGGGGGCGATGAAGAAGGACCTGTTCACCTGGCCCGAGGTGGTCGGCGACGTGAACATCCACGGCCCGCTCTCCTTCGTGATCCCGTCCTCCGTCGCCGGCTACGCCAAGCTGAAGGAGAGCTTCGGCACGGCGATGCCGGTCGCCGATCTTTTGGCGCCGGCGATCACGCTGGCCAGGCGCGGGCTGGCGCAGGACTGGTACACGACGCTCAAGGTCGCCTCCTCCGCTTCGGTGCTGCGGCTCTACGCGGAGAGCGCGCGGATCTATCTGCCGAACGGCCTGCCGCCGGTGCCGCCCTATCAGGGCAAGCCCGGCTTCTTCACGCTCGGACAACTGGCCCCGACGCTGGAGCGCCTGGCCTCGGCCGGGCTCGACGATTTCTACCGGGGCGAGATCGCCGGCCGGCTCGTCGCCGACATCAAGGCGCTGGGCGGGGTCGTCGATGCGGAGGATCTCGCCGGCTGCCGGGCGATCGTGCGGGACGCGCCGACGATCGACTGGCGCGGCACCCATCTCGTCCATACCGCCGGCGGGCTGACCGCCGCGCCGACGCTGGAGGCGGTGGTCGAGGGCATGGATGCGACGCGGCCCGGTCCGGGGGGGCCCGACGCGGCCTGGTTCGCCAGCCTGTCGCGGGTGATGCGCGAGGCCTATGCCAGCCGGCTCGAGGGGCTCGGCGCCGCGAAGGCGGCGACGGAGCCGGGCGACACCTGCACCACCCATCTCACGGTGGTCGATGGCGAGGGTACGCTGGTCACGGTCACGACGACGCTGCTGTCCTCGATGGGCAGCCGCGTCGTGCTGCCCGACACCGGCGTGCTGATGAACAACGGCATGATGTGGTTCGATCCGCGCCCCGGCAGCGCCAATGCGATCGCGCCGGGCGCCCGGCCGCTCTGCAACATGTGTCCGGTGATCGTGACGCCGAAATCGGGCAATGGCCCGCGCTTCGCCGGCGGCGCCTCGGGCGGGCGGCGCATCCTCGCCAGCGTCTACCAGATGCTGGCCTGGACGGTGGATTTCGGCATGGGGCTGGAGGAGGCGGCGCATTGGCCGCGCATCGACGTCTCGGGTCCCGACCAGACCAGCGCCGATCTGCGGCTGCCGCCGGAGGTTCTCGCCGCGCTGGAGGCGGCCGGGCCGGTCGTCGTGGTCGAGCACGGCGTACTGCCGATCAACTTCGCCTGCCCCAACCTGATCCGCGTCGATGCGGACGGCGCGCAGGGCATCAGCGACGTGATCTCGCCCTGGTCGGCGGCGGTCGCGGCGAAGGGCTGACCTGCAACGGCGTCACGGTCGGGCTTGACCCGACCATCTCGTAAACCAGAGCCATCTGGTCATGAGATTCCCGGGTCAAGCCCGGGAATGACGTTGTCTGCGCGCGCTGCGTCACACCCGCTTCAGACCCCAGGGGTAGGGCGCCGAGCCCTTCTGCATGCCGGTCAGGCTCTTGCGGTAGGCGGTGCGGATCATGAAGACACCGAGCGGGATCGTCGCGGTGTCCTCGAGCGCCAGTCGACCGAGCGCGGCCGCGGCCTTCTTCTGGCCGGCCTCGTCGGGTGCATAGAGCCATTCCTCCGCGAGGGCCTCGGCCTTGGCGCTGTCGTACCAGCCGAACCAGCCCTTGGCGCCCTGGCCGCGCACCAGATAAGACAGAGCCGGATTGCCCCAGCCCGTGGTCGAGCCGGTGGTGTGGAAGATGCTCCAGCCGCCCTTCTCGACCGGCTCGCGGCTGTTGCGGCGCTGGATCACCGTGCCCCAGTCGCTGGCGACGAACTCGACATTCATGCCGATCTGCTTGAGCAGCTCATAGGTGACGTCGCCGAGCGGACCGATATCGGGGAAGTCGGTCGGGCTGATGATGACGACCTTCTCGCCATTGTAGCCGGAGTCCTTCAGCGCCGCCTTGGCCTTGTCGACGCTCTGCGGCATCAGGTCCTCGAGTTCGCCGTCATAGTACTGCGAACCGCGGAACCAGAGATTGCGCGAGGTCTTCCAGATCGAGGTGTCGTCGCCCTGGGTGGCGCGCATGTAGTCTTCCTGATTGACCGCCATGCGGACGGCGGCGCGCACCTTCGGGTTGTTGAAGGGGGGCTGCAGGTGGTTGAGCCGCATGATCGCGCCGCGGCCGGCCTCGTCGGTGACCTCGCGGGTGATGTCGGCGCTCTTGGCGAGCATGGGCTGGAGATCGCTGAGCGGGCGCTCCCACCAGTCGACCTCGCCCTTGATCAGGGCGTTCGCCGCCGTCGCCGGGTCGGGCAGGATCTGCCATTCGATGCGCTTGAAATTGGCGACCTTGCCGCCGGCGTTGCGGCTGGGCGGTTCGCTACGCGGCTTGTAGGCCTCGAACTTCTCATAGGCGACCTTGCTGCCGGAGACGTATTCCGCCGGCAGGAAGCGGTAGGGGCCCGAGCCGATGACCTCGGTGATCTGCTTGGTCGCCTCGGTGGTGGCGAGGCGCTCGGGCATGACGAAGAGCGGCGAGTCCGCCTTGGCGAGCATGTCGAGCATCATCGGGAAGGCCCGCGTCAGCTTGATCTCGAAGGTGCGGTCGTCGACGGCGGACGAGGATTCGATCACCTTCGCGAGGAGCTGGCCGTAAGGGTCGCGCTGGACCCAGCGCGTCAGGCTCTGCAGGCAGTCGGCCGGCCTGACCGGGCTGCCGTCATGGAAGGAGAGGCCCTCGCGCAGCTTGAAGCGCCAGGTCTTGCCATCGCTGGCGACCTCGTGGCTCTCGACCATCTGCGGCTGCGGCTTGCCCGCCAGATCGAGTCCGTAGAGCGTGTCGTAGACATAGTAGCCGTGGTTGCTGGTCACGGTCGCGGTTGTCCAGACCGGATCGAGCGCCGTCAGATTGGCCTGCGGCACGAATTTCAGCGTGGTGGCCGACTGGGCCGCGGCGCGGCCGACGGCGGCCGGGCCGGCGAGCGTCAGGGCGGTCGCGCCCTTCAGGAATGTGCGGCGTTTCATGGAAATCCCCCTCGGTCGATGGGTCGGTGGCGGCATCGGACACGGGCGTGGCGAGGCCTGTCTTGGATGTTCCTGCCCTTGCTCCGGGGCAGGATGACGAATCGGTCCCGGTCTCAGTCGAAGCCGAGGAAGCCGGGCGCGTCGGCGATGCGCGGGCCGGCCGCGAGCTTCGCGATGTCGGGCACGGGGCGCGCCGTCAGCGAGTCGCCGGCGAGCGCCGCCTCGAGCGCGGCGGCCACGGCCAGCACCTTGGCGTCGCCGCCGCGGGGCCCGACGATCTGCAGGCCGAAGGGCATGTCGGCATCGTCGAGGCCGACCGGCAGCGAGATCGCCGGGTGGCCGACGGTGGTGGGCGCATAGGCGAGCGCCAGCCAGTGGAAATAGGTCCGCGTCGGCTGGCCGTCGATCTCGGCCGGGTAGAGCTCCGACCAGGGGCGGGGGCTCAGCGTCACCGCCGGCGACAGGATGACGTCGTAATCTTCGAAGAAGCCCTGCCAGCGCTGGTAGATCGCGGTCTGCTGCTTGAGGGCGCGGGTGATGTCGAGCGCGCCGTAGCGCAGGCCTTCCTCGACATTGGCGCGGACATTGGGTCCGACGAGCTCGGGCGTGTCGCGGACGCGCTCATACATGCCGGCGAGGAAGGAGACCGAGCGCAGCACCTCGAAGGTCTCGTCGGTGCCGGAGCAGTCCGGTGTCGCCTCGTCGGTGGTGGCGAAGAGGCGGGAGAAGGCGGCGACCTTCTGCGCGAAGACCTTGCGGATGTGCTTCTCGGTCGGTGCGAAGCCGAAATCGGGCGTCACCGCGACCCTGAGCGAGGCGAGGTCGATCGCCCCCGGCCGGGCGAAATCCTCCGCCCGCCGCACGGTCCTGCCATGGATCGTGGTGGCCAGAGGATCGGCGGCGTCGTCCCCGACCATGGTCGAGAGCAGCAGGCAGAGATCGGGCACGGTGCGCGCCATCGGGCCGAGCACGGAGAGCGGGTTCCAGCCGAGCGGGCGCTTCTCGCTCGGCACCAGACCGGGCGTCGGACGGAAGCCGACGATGCCGTTATAGGCGGCAGGGTTGCGCAGCGAGCCGCCGGTATCCGAACCCGTCGCGATCGGCACCATGCCGGTGGCGAGCGCGACCCCGGACCCGCCCGAGGAGCCGGCGGCGCATTTCGTCGGGTCGAAGGGGTTGCCGGTCGCGCCGTAGACGGCGTTGCGGGTGTTGGCCCCGGCGCCCCATTCGGGCGTGTTGGTCTTGCCGATCACGATCGCACCCGCCTTGCGGGTCTTGGCGACGATGAGCTGGTCCTCGGCGGGCACATGGTCGCGGTAGAGCTGGCTGCCATAGGTCGTGCGCAGGCCGGCGACGTTCTCGAGATCCTTCACGCCGATCGGCAGGCCGTGCAGGGCGGGCAGGGCGTCGCCGCGCATCGTCGCGGCGTCGGCGGCCCTGGCGGCCGCGCGGGCGCGCTCGTCGTCGCGGGCGACCATGGCGTTGACGGCGGGATCGACGGCATCGATGCGGGCGATGCAGCTTTCGAGCAGCTCGGTCGCCGAGAGTTTCTTGGTGCCGATCAGGGCACGCGCCTCGACGGCGCTGAGGTCGCAGGGATTGGTCAAGTGGTCAGGCCTCTCGTTGAGGACCGCGCGACGCAAAAGGCGTGCCTGAGGTCCGGCGGGCGGCAGTGTACGGCAAAGGCGCGGGGCGTGAAGTGCGGCCGGCGCAGGGCGAGGGCCGCGCCCGCGGCGGGCCGTGTCAGCCCGCTCCGCCCGCGGCCAGGCCGAGATAGAGCGCCGCTCCCAGGACGGCGACGAAGGCGGCAGCCAGCAACTCCAGCGCCGCGAGGATGCGGGCGGCGCGCAGCGACCCGCCGCCGGCGAGCTTCAGCGCGGCGAACTTGAAGAAGACGGCGAGCGCAGCCAGCGCCCCCGTCGTCAGGGCCGTGCCGAGCGCCATCGCGAAGGCGGCGGCGATGCCGGCCCAGAACAGGCCGGCGGAGGCGGCGAAGACGAGGATGATGATGGCGCCGGCGCAGGGCCGCAGCCCGGCCGCCAGGACGACGCCGGCCATCTCGCGCCAGTTGCGCAGCTGCGCGATCTCGTCGGGCGTCGGCATGTGGACATGGTCGCAGGCGGGATCGTGCGCCTGTGCCCCCCGGCCGAGCGCCAGCAGCGCGCCCGCCTTGCGCCAGAGCACCCAGGTGCCGACGAGGGCGACGAGAGCGTAGCTCGCACGCTCCACCCAGTCGGTCGCGACCGCCATGGTCTGCGCCGTCTGCCGCAGGGCGATGGTGAGGGTGCCGACCAGCGCAATCGCGACCAGCGCCTGCAGAATCGCCGCGGAAAAGCTCAGCCCCAGCCCGCGCCGCAGGCTGCGGTCGTCGGCGACGATGTAGCCCGAGATCACCGCCTTGCCATGGCCGGGACCGGCGGCGTGGAAGACGCCGTAGCCGAAGGCGAGGCCGAGCAGGCCCCAGAGGGCCGCCGGGCTCTTCGCCACGGCGTTCAGGGCCGCCGTCAGCTCGCGGTAGAAGGCCGATTGCCAGGCCAGGATCAAGCCGAAGATTCCCGTCGTGGCGGGGGGCGCCTCGCGCGGCAGCGGCACGCCGAAGGGGTTGCGCGGCGGCGGGGGCGGCGGCGGGCTCCAGGCCGACAGCAGGGCGGCCAGAAGGCTGAGGCCCGCGGCGACGACCGCCAGCGCCAGCACCATGACGACGAGGCGTCGCGACAGGGCGGGCCAGGGCATCGGACTGAGGCGCGGGGCTTCGAGCGACATCGGGCCGGTCAGGGGCAGGCGACGAGGGCGCGGGTCGTGACCTGGAGCCCGCTGGTGTCGGGGGTGGCGGTGATGTCCTCCTGCGCCAGCTTCTGCTGGATCGCGGGATCGAGCTTGGGGGGGCGGGCGATGCGCACGATGCAGCCCTTCGGGGCGTCGCGGGCGATCACCGCATCGGGCGCATCGACGATCTCGAAGGCGACGAAATAGCTGGGGTCACCGATTTCGATGCCGAAGGAACGACTGGCATGGGCCGGCATCTTGAGCGGCAGCGTGTAGGTCAGCGTCAGGATCTTGTTCTCGAAGACGAGACCGGCGTCGGTCGGCGTGCCGAATTCCTGCGGCTTGCCATTGGCCTTGGCGGTGGTGAAGAAGCCGACATCGGGCAGGGATTCGACGTTGACCTTGGCGAGTTCGGCGAGCTCGTCCGGCGTCAGCTTGCCGTCGCCGTTCTTGTCGAGCCCTTGCGTGATATAGGCCGAATACGCCTCGTCGAAGCTCCAGATGTGCTTGAGTGCGCGCACCGCGCCGTCGGGCGCGTAGAGGATCTCGGCGCGAGCCGTGACGAAGACATGCGGATGCGCCGAAGCCGGAGCGCCCGCGCCCGCGCCCGCCCAGGCGGCGATGGCGAGCAAAGCGGCGAAAGCGGGTCGGCGTGCCACGGGCGATGTCCTCGGAATGGCCGCAAGCTGGCGCAGCATGGTTAACGATGCGTGAATCCGGCGGAAGCGTCCAGCCGCCCGCGCCGGCAGCGGATCGCCCAGAAAGGCGGCCGAATCGCGGCGTCCCCACGCCTCGGCAGGGCGGGCCGCGCTTGAGTTCGCCAGCGCGCCCGCCCCATAGTGCGGCTGCCCGCCACCAGGGAGAGACGGCCCCGTGATCCTGCCCGACGAGCTGAAGCGCATCGCCGCCTGGTCGCGCGATCTGCGCGAGGAGGAGTTCGAGGAGGCACGGCGCGGCATCTCCTTCCGCAGCTACGGCAAGGGCGCCCATATCTGCCATGTCGGCGACCGGCTGGAGGCGTGGACCGGCGTCGCCGAGGGGCTGGTGAAGATGTCGACCACCTCGAAGACGGGGAAGGCCGCGACCCTGGCCGGGATGCGGGCCGGCGCCTGGTTCGGCGAGGGCACGGTGATCAAGGGCGAATTGCGGCGCTACGAGCTGGTGGCGCTGCGGGAGACCAGGCTCGCCCTGATGCGGCGCCAGACCTTCCTCTGGCTGTTCGAGCACTCGGCCGCCTTCAACCGCTTCCTCGTCCACCAGTTCAACGAGCGCCTGGCCCAGTTCATCGCGCTGGCGGAGACGGAGCGGACGCTCGATTCGACCGGGCGGCTGGCACGCAACCTCGCCTGGCTGTTCAACCCGACGCTCTATCCCGACCAGGACCGCACGCTCGAGGTCAGCCAGGAGGAGCTCGGCCTGCTCGCCGGCATGTCGCGACAGGTCGCCAATCAGGGCCTCTCGCGCCTCGCCGCGCTCGGCCTGCTCGAGATCGGGCATGGCAGCATCACCATCCGCGATGTCGAGGGGCTGGCGCGCTACGAGGGGTAATCCGTCAGGGGCGGAGCCGCATGCAAGCCGCTTCGCGGCGGCGATGGCGGCGGCGCGCTGCCGAATCCGCGCCGACAACGGCACAAAGTTGGGTGGACGGTGGGCCATCTTCCGTTCGGGCAGAGCAACTGCCCTGAAGAGGGTTCACCATGAAAATCGCCTTCGCAGCCATGCTCGCCTGTGCGGCCACCGCCCTGGCGCCCGCCGCCCACGCCCAGACCCCGCTGCTCGCGACCGTGAAGAGCCGGGGCCATCTGATCTGCGGCGTGAGCCCCGGACTCGCCGGCTTCGGCCTGCCGGACGCGCAGGGTCAGTGGTCCGGTCTCGACGTGGATCTCTGCCGCGGCATCGCCGCCGCCGTCTTCGACGACCCGACAAAGGTGAAGTTCACGCCGCTTTCGTCGAAGGACCGCTTCACGGCGCTCCAGTCCGGCGAGGTCGATCTTCTGTCGCGCACCAGCACCTGGACGATGGCGCGCGACACGTCACTCGGCCTGAGCTTCGCAGGCGTGAACTACTATGACGGCCAGGCCTTTCTGGTGAAGAAGACACTCGGCGTCGACAGCGCGCTCAAGCTCAACGGCGCCTCGATCTGCCTGCAGCAGGGCACGACGACGGAGCTCAACGTCGCCGACTATTTCCGCAAGAACGGCATCAAGTACGAGCCGGTGACCTTCGACAAGGGCGACGAGGCGATCACGGCCTTTCAGTCGGGCCGCTGCGATGCGCTGACCGACGATGCCTCGGCGCTCTATGCGCTGCGGCTCAAGCTGGTGAAGCCGGAGGAGGCGGTCGTGCTGCCCGAAATCATCTCCAAGGAGCCGCTCGGCCCGGTCGTGCGCAGCAGCGACATGTCCTGGTTCAACCTGGTCAAATGGGTGCATTTCGCCATGCTGAACGCCGAGGAACTGGGCGTGACCCAGGCCAATGTCGAGCAGCAGAAGTCCTCGACCAATCCCGAGATCCGGCGCCTGCTGGGCACCGAGGGCAAGTTCGGCGAGGCGATCGGCCTGACGCCGGACTGGGCCTACCGGATCGTCAGGCATGTCGGGAACTATGGCGAGGCGTTCGAGCGCAATGTCGGCGCTTCATCGGTCCTGAAGATCGCGCGTGGCAAGAACGACCTCTGGACCAAGGGCGGCCTGCAATACGCGCCGCCGATCCGCTGATCCGCCGTCGATCGCTGCGGCTGCCATCGAGGCCGTGCCGGCGTCCGCCGGTGCGGCCGCTTTCGTCGCGAGAGACGGTCTGTCCCCGAGGGGCTGCAAGAAGGGAGACGAGCCTCGCGGCGGGCCGCGGGGCGATGGCGGTCGCCGGGTGAAAAACGGGGGCTCGCCGGCCGACCGCGAACCACCACACACACTGACCCAAGACAATAGCGACCAAAACGCGATCCGTCTGTCAAGCCTCCCCTTGCAAAGCGCATGCGCCGCTGCGAGGCTTGCATCCAACGAGGCCCGAAGCGGCCCGAACGAAGGCCGGTGCAATGTACGCCGGCCTGCTCAGGGTGGAGACGGACGATGGCAAGCGCGAGCGCCGGCCAGGCGGATACCTTTCCGAAATTGCTGCTGCGCAATGCGCGCGAGCGGGGCGGGCGCGTCGCGTTCCGCCACAAGGACCTCGGCATCTGGCAGTCCTGGACCTGGGCCGAGGTGACCGAGCAGGTCCGCGGCTTCGCGCGAGGTCTGCAGAATCTCGGGCTGAAGCGCGGCGAGAAGGTCGCGATCGTCGGCTACAACCGGCCGCGGCTCTACTGGGCGATGGCGGCGGCGCAATGGCTGGGTGCCGTGCCGGTGCCGGTCTATGCCGACAGCGTCGCCGACGAGATGGCCTATGTGCTGGACCATGCCGAGGCGGTCTTCGCCGTGGTGCAGGACCAGGAGCAGGTCGACAAGATCCTCTCCATCGCCGAGCGCCTGCCGAACCTGCGGCACATGCTCTATGACGAGCCCCGGGGCCTGCGCGACTACGACCACGGCACGCTGCACCCGATCGACGAGGTGATCGCCGGCGGGCTGAAGGACCTCGCCAACGGGGCCGAGGCGGCGCCTGCGCTTGAGCGCGAGATGCAGGCCGGCTCGGGCGCCGATCTCGGCATCATCCTCTACACCTCCGGCACGACCGGGCGCCCCAAGGGCGTGATGCTCAGCCATACCAACGTGATCGCGGCGGCCGAGATCGGCTGCCAGTTCGACGGGCTGAACGAGAGCGACGAGATCATCGCCTATCTGCCGATCGCCTGGGTCGGCGACCACATCTTCTCCTATGCGCAGGCGATCGTCGCCGGCTTCTGCGTCAACTGCCCGGAAGGTCCGGAGACGGTGATCGAGGACCGCCGCGAGGTCGGCACCACCTATGCCTTCGCGCCGCCGCGCGTCTTCGAGACGATGCTGACCCTGACCATGGTGCGGATGGAGGATGCCGGCGCGCTGAAGCGGAAGATGTTCCACTACTTCCTCGGCGTGGCCAAGGAGCATGGCGAGAAGATCCTGAACGGCGAGAGCGTGCCGCTCGGCGCGCGCCTGCTCTACGGGCTCGGCGACATGCTGGTCTACGGCCCCTTGCGCAACCGTTTCGGGCTGACGCGGATCAAGGTCGGCTATACCGCGGGCGAGGCGATCGGCCCCGAACTGTTCCGATTCTACCGCTCGATCGGCGTCAACCTGAAGCAGCTCTACGGACAGACGGAAGCCGGCGTCTACATCACCATGCAGCCCAATGGCGAGATCCGCGCCGACACGGTCGGCCGGCCGGCGCCGCTGGTCGAGATCCGGATCGACGACAATGGCGAGGTGCTCTACCGCTCGCCCTCGATCTTCGGCGGCTACTACAAGGACCCCGAGAAGACCGCCGAGACGATGACGGCGGACGGCTATGTCCGCTCCGGCGATGCCGGCTTCTTCGACGAGGAAGGCCATCTCAAGATCATCGACCGGGCCAAGGATGTCGGCAAGCTCCGGACCGGCGAGCTGTTCCCACCGAAATACATCGAGAACAAGCTGAAGTTCTTCCCCAACATCAAGGAGGCGGTCGCCTTCGGGCAGGGGCGCGACTACGCCACCGTGGCGGTGAACATCGACCTGACGGCGGTCGGCAACTGGGCCGAGCGCAACAACGTCGTCTACGCCTCCTATCAGGAGCTCGCCGGGCACGATCTGGTCTACGACATGATCGCCCAGCATGTGGACGAGGTGAACCGCTCGCTCGCGGCCGAGCCGCTGATGGGCGGCGCGCAGATCAAGCGCTTCCTGATCCTGCACAAGGAGCTCGACGCCGACGACGGCGAGCTGACGCGGACCCAGAAGGTCCGGCGCGGCTTCATCGCCGATCGCTACGCGCCGCTCGTCAACGCGCTCTATGACGGCTCGCAGGAGGCGGACATCTCCACCGAAGTCACCTTCGAGGATGGCCGCAAGGGCGTGATCTCGGCCCGGGTCAAGGTGCGCGACGCGACGATCTATCCCTCGACCGCCGCCGAGCGGCCGGCACCGGCGAGGGCCGCGGCATGAATGCGGAACCGATGACCATGACGGGTGCGCCGGTGCGCGAGGTGCTGCTCTCGGTCGAGAACGTGTCTTTGCGCTTCGGCGGGGTGAAGGCGATCACGGATGTCTCCTTCGACATCCGCAAGGGCGAGGTGCGCGCCATCATCGGCCCGAACGGCGCCGGCAAGACCTCGATGCTCAACTGCATCAACGGGTTCTACCAGCCGCAGGAAGGGCAGATCACCTTCAAGGGCGAGCGCCGCCACAAGATGCGGCCGCATCGCGCGGCCGCCGCCGGCATCGCCCGCACCTTCCAGAACGTCGCCCTGTTCAAGGGCATGTCGACGCTCGACAACATCATGACCGGGCGCACGCTGAAGATGAAGCGCGGCTTCTTCTGGCAGGCGCTGCGGCACGGGCCGGCGATGAGCGAGGAGATCGAGCATCGCAAGGTCGTCGAGGACATCATCGACTTCCTGCAGATCGAGCACATCCGGAAGCTGCCCGTCGGCAAGCTGCCCTACGGTCTGCAGAAGCGCGTCGAGCTCGGCCGGGCGCTGGCGATGGAGCCGGACCTGCTGCTGCTGGACGAGCCGATGGCCGGCATGAACCTCGAGGAGAAGGAGGACATGTGCCGCTTCATCCTCGACGTGAACCAGCAGTTCGGCACCACCATCGCCCTGATCGAGCACGACATGGGCGTGGTCATGGACCTCTCCGACCGCGTCGTCGTCCTGGAATACGGCCGCAAGATCGCCGACGGCACGCCGGCCGAGGTCAAGGCCGACCAGAAGGTGATCGATGCCTATCTGGGAGTGGCGCATTGATGGGTATCGCTCAGCTACGTCGGTCCACCCGCGCCGTCATCCCGGGCGGAGCGAAGCGCAGACCTGGGATCCATTCCGGAGCCTCTCCGGATGGGCTCCGGAATGGATCCCGGATCGGCGCCGCTGCGCGGCTTGTCCGGGATGACAACGCATTTTTGTCTGCGGGCGTGAGGTGCAAACCATGAGCGACGTCGCTGCACGGCCCGCGCCGAACCTTCTTGCCAATGGCTGGGTCAAGGCCGCCCTGATCCTGGCCGCCATCGTGGCCGCCGCGCTCGTCGGCGCGCGCCTCGACGGTTCGGGCACGCTCTACAAGGTCGTCATCGATCCCTTCGCGCAGATGGCCTCGGCACCAGACCTTCTGGTCCAGACCGTCTGGGAGGGCCTGGTGTCCGGCGTGCTCTACGCGCTGATCGCGCTCGGCTTCGTGCTGATCTTCAAGGCGTCGGGCGTGTTCAATTTCGCCCAGGGCATCATGGTGGTGTTCTCGGCTTTGACGCTGGTCGGGCTCTACGAAATGGGCGTACCGGCCTTCCTGGCGGTGATCCTGACGCTGGGCGTCATGTTCGTTCTGGCGGTGACAATCGAGCGCGTGGTGCTGCGGCCGCTGGTGAACCAGCCCGACATCATCCTGTTCATGGCGACGTTCGGGATCACCTATTTCCTGATCGGGCTCGGCGAATCCGTGTTCGGCGGCAATCCCAAGCAGATGATCACCGAGCAGCTCTACCTGCCCAAGGGGGCGGTCGACCTGAAGATCCTCGGCGGCTTCGTGTCGCTGCAGAAGATCGACATCGCCGCCGCCATCATCGCCTCGGTGATGATCGCGGTGCTGGCGCTGTTCTTCCAGTACACCCGGATCGGCCGGGCGCTGCGGGCCGTCGCCGACAGCCACAAGGCGGCGCTCTCGGTCGGCATCTCGCTGAACCAGATCTGGGTCATCGTCTGGTTCACCGCCGGCATCGTCGCGCTGATCACCGGCATCATGTGGGGGGCGCGCTCGGACGTGTCCTTCGCGCTGGAGATCGTGGCGCTGAAGGCGCTGCCGGTGCTGATCCTCGGCGGCTTCACCTCGATCCCCGGGGCGATCATCGGCGGGCTGATCATCGGCATCGGCGAGAAGCTGGGCGAGTTCTACTGGGGGCCGCTGATCGGCGGCGGCATCGAGAGCTGGCTGGCCTATTTCATCGCGCTGGGCTTCCTGCTGTTCAGGCCGCAGGGCCTGTTCGGCGACAAGATCATCGAGCGGATTTGAGGGCCGGGACATGTTCTACCGCGAGGCCGGCCAGTTCAAATCCACCTACCAGGCCGACATGGCCGTGTTCCCGATCCGGCAGGACCGGATCGGTCTGGCGATCATTCTCGCCATCGCCTTCGTCGTGATCCCCTATTTCGGGGACGACTTCTTCATCACCTCGGTGATGATCCCTTTCCTCGTCTTCTCGATGGCGGCGATCGGCCTGAACATCCTCACCGGCTATACCGGGCTGATCTCGCTCGGTACGGCCGCCTTCATGGGTGTGGGCGCCTATGCCTGCTACAAGCTGACGACGTATTTCCCGGACGTGAACATCATCGTCCTGATCCTGGTCTCGGGCCTGTTCTCGGCGGCGATCGGGGTGCTGTTCGGGCTGCCCTCGCTACGGATCAAGGGCTTCTACCTCGCGGTGGCGACGCTGGCGGCGCAGTTCTTCCTGCAGTGGGCCTTCGTGCGGGTGCCCTGGCTCTATAACTACAACGCCTCGGGCGCGATCGAGGTGCCGCAGCGCCTGGTCTTCGGCGTGCCGGTCACCGGCGCGCTGGCCGCGCCGGAGACACGCTATTTCGTCTGCCTCGGCCTCGTCGTCGTGCTCACGTGGTTCGCCTCCAACCTCGTGCATGGCCGGATCGGCCGTTCCTGGATGGCGGTGCGCGACATGGACATCGCGGCCGAGCTGATGGGCATCAAGCTGCTCAACGCCAAGCTGCTCGCCTTCGCGGTGTCGTCCTTCTATGCCGGCGTCGCCGGCGCGATGATGATCTTCCTCTGGTATGGCGGCGGCGAAGCGGCGGACGCCTTCTCGATCCGCCTCTCCTTCAACATCCTGTTCATGGTCATCATCGGCGGGCTGGGCTCGCTGATCGGCTCCTTCTTCGGCGCCGCCTTCCTCTCGATCCTGCCGACGGCGATGAAGTTCGGCCTGCCGGCGCTGGGCGTGCCGATGGCTGGCGCCACCGCCGAGCACGTCACCTTCATGCTGATCGGCGGCCTGATCATCCTCTTCCTGATCGTCGAGCCGCACGGGCTCGCGCGGCTCTGGCAGATCGGGAAGCAGAAACTGCGCACATGGCCGTTCCCCTACTGAGGGGCCGGACCGGACGACGACCCGCATCGGCCTCGAAAGGATGCGGGCGGAGAAAAGACCGGCGGGGTCTCGACACCACCGCCGGAGGGAAACGAACGGAGGACGACCGATGAAGACACAGCATCTGATGAAGGGCGCCGCGCTGGGCGCCCTGCTGGCCGCCGCCGGCTTCGCGGCCCCCGCCGCCGCGCAGGAAACGATCTACATTTCCAACAACGCCTATCGCACCGGACCCTTCGCCGGCTCCGGCATCCCGATCGGCGACGGCATGCGCGACTACATGACGATGATCAACGAACGCGACGGCGGCGTGAACGGCGTCAAGATCGTCTATGAGGAGTGCGAGACCGGCTACGACACCAAGAAGTCGATCGAGTGCTACGAGCAGGCCAAGGCGAAGAACACGGTCGTGTATTCGCCCTGGTCGACGGGCGCGACGCTGGCCGCGATCCCGCGCGCCCATATCGACAAGATCCCGATCCTCTCGATGGCCTACGGCCTCTCGGCCTCGGCCGACGGCACCAGCTTCCCCTGGGTCTTCATCCCGCCCTTCACCTATTGGGACGGCGCTTCGCTGATGGTGAAGCACATGGCCGCCGAGCTCGGCGGCCTGGACAAGCTCAAGGGCAAGAAGCTCGGCCTGATCCATCTCGACGCGCCCTTCGGCAAGGAGCCGATCCCGGTGCTCGAGAACCTCGCCAAGAAATACGGCTTCGAGGTCAAGCTCTATCCGGTCGCCGCGGCCGACATGCAGAACCAGGGCTCGCTCTGGCTCTCGATCCGGCGTGACCGGCCCGACTATCTCTACAACCAGGGCTGGGGCGCGATGAACCCGACCGCGGTGAAGGAGGCGATCAAGAACAACTTCCCGATCAACAAGCTGGTCGGCGTCTGGTGGGCGGGCGGCGACGACGACGCGCGCGCCGGCGGGCCGGAGGCGAAGGGCTACAAGTCGCTCAACCTGAACGCGGCCGGCACCAATTTCCCGGTCATCCAGGACATCCAGAAGTTCGTCGTCGACAAGGGCAAGAGCCTCGCGCCGAAGGAGAAGGTCGGCGAGAACCTCTACAACCGCGGCGTCTACAATTCGATGCTGCTGGTCGAGGGCATCCGCAACGCGCAGCGGATCACCGGCAAGAAGGTCATCACGGGCGAGGACATGCGCCGTGGGCTCGAATCGCTGAACATCACCGAGGCGCGGCTCAAGGAAATCGGCATGGAGGGCTTCGCCACGCCGACCACGATCTCCTGCGCCGACCATTCGGGCCACAGTAAGGCCTATGTGGCCGAGTGGGACGGCACGAAATGGACCAAGAAGGGCGATTGGCTCGAGCCGATGAAGGACGAGGTCCGGCCGCTGATCGAGGCCGCGGCCAAGGACTACACCCAGAAGGCCGGCAACTGGCCGCAGCGCACCGAGCCCTGCGAAAAGTCGTCATGAGCCGAAGCGGCGGCCGGAGCGATCCGGCCGCCGCCTCCTCGCCTCGTCCCGGTTTCGAACCGGGATGAGGCGGGGCTTGTCCAGGCCAGTATTCTGGCCGCCGCCGGGAGACCGACATGTCCACCGCCACCCTTGCCCAGCCGACCGCCACGACCCCGGCAGCCGACACGATCCTGTCGCTGAACAACATCGAGGTGATCTACGACCACGTCATCCTCGTGCTGAAGGGGGTGTCGCTGCAGGTGCCGCGCAAGGGCATCGTCGCGATCCTCGGCGCCAATGGCGCGGGCAAGACGACGACGCTGAAGGCGATCTCGAACCTGCTCAAGGCCGAGCGCGGCGAGGTCACTAAGGGCTCGATCACCTTCGAGGGCGAGCGCGTCGACAAGATGTCGCCGAACGAGCTGGTGCGGCGCGGCTGCATCCAGGTGATGGAGGGGCGCCACTGCTTCGGGCATCTCTCGATCGAGGAGAACCTGCTGACCGGCGCCTTCACCCGCCGCGACGGCAACGCGGCGATCAAGCGCGACCTCGAGAAGATCTACGAGCTGTTCCCGCGCCTGAAGCAGCGCCGCAATTCGCAGGCCGGCTACACCTCGGGCGGCGAGCAGCAGATGTGTGCGGTCGGCCGGGCGATGATGTCGAAGCCCAAGATGATCCTGCTCGACGAGCCCTCGATGGGGTTGGCGCCGCAGATCGTCGAGGAGATCTTCGAGATCGTGCGCCGTCTCAACACGGAGGAGGGCGTCTCCTTCCTCGTGGCCGAGCAGAACACCAACATGGCGCTGCGCTACGCGACCTATGGCTACATCATGGAGACCGGCCGCATCGTCATGGACGGCGAGGCCAGGATGCTGCGCGAGAACGAGGACGTGAAGGAGTTCTATCTCGGCGTCTCCGAGGGCGACAAGAAGTCCTTCCGCGAGGTGAAGAGCTACAAGCGCCGCAAGCGGTGGCTGTCGTGAGTCCTGCCGAACCGGGACGGCTCCCGCGCCGTCATCCCGGGCGGAGCGCAGCGGAGACCCGGGATCCATTCCGGAGCCTCTCCCATCTGCGTTCCGGAATGGATCCCGGATCGGCGCCGCTTCGCGGCTTGTTCGGGATGACGCTGGATGAAGGTTGCGAGATGTCCCGAGGACGAGGCCGATGATCGAGCATCACGACGCTCTCGAAACCCGCGCGCCCGAGGCCCGCGAGGCGGATCTGTTCGCACGGCTTCCGGCCGTGCTGGCGGCGGCGATGCAGGCCCCGGCCTATGCGCGGCGTCTCGCCGGGATCGACCCCGCCGCGATCACCGACCGCAATGCGCTGTCCACCCTGCCGGTGCTGCGCAAGGCGGAGCTGCCGGCGCTGCAGAAGGAGGCCTGGCCCTTCGGCGGCTTCGTGCCCAGCGCCCCCGGCGGCTTCGGCCGGCTGTTCACCTCGCCGGGGCCGATCTTCGAGCCCGAAGGGACGAGTGCCGATCCCTGGGGGGCGGCGCGCGGCCTGTTCGCGGCCGGCTTCCGGCCCGGCGACATCGTGCTCAACACCTTCGGCTATCACCTGACGCCGGGCGGCTTCATCATGGATTCCGGCGCGCGCGCCCTGGGCTGCGCCGTCATTCCGGCCGGGCCGGGCAATACCGAGCAGCAGATGGAGGTGATCGCTGCCTACCGGCCGACGGCTTACGCCGGCACGCCCGATTTCCTGAAGATCCTGGTCGAGGCCGCCGAGAGCCGCGGCGTCGACATCTCCTGCATCAAGCGTGCGGTCGTCTCGGGCGCCGCCTTCCCGCCCTCGCTGCAGGCCTGGGTGCGCGAGCGCGGCATCGACGCCTACCAGCTCTACGCCACCGCCGATGTCGGCATCATCGCCTATGAGACGTCGGCCCGCGAGGGCATGGTGCTGAACGAGAACCTGATCGTCGAGATCGTCCGGCCGGGCACGGGCAACCCCGTGGAAGCCGGCGAGGTCGGCGAGATCGTCGTCACCAATCTCGACCCGCACCACCCGCAGATCCGCCTCGCGGTCGGCGACCTCACGGCGCTGATGCCGGGGGCGAGCGCCTGCGGGCGGACGAACGCCCGCATCCGCGGCTGGATGGGCCGCGCCGACCAGACGGCAAAAATCAAGGGCATGTTCGTGCGGCCCGAGCAGATCGCCGAGATCGCGCGTCGCCACAGCGAGGTTCACAAGCTGCGCCTTGTCGTCGGCCGCGCCAACGAGGCCGACACGATGACGCTGAAGGCCGAGATCTACGCCCAGCCCGCCGGACTGATCGACGCGATGTCGTCGACCCTGCAGCAGGTGACCAAGCTCAGGGGCTCGGTCGAGATCCTGCCGCTGGGCTCGCTGCCGAATGACGGCAAGGTCATCGCCGACGAGCGGCCCGTGGGCTGAGACGGTGGGCCGCCGCGCTCCCTCTGCTATTGCCCCGGCGCGGGCGGAGGCGGCGGCGCGCCGGTAGGCGCCTTGGCCGGATCCGGCTGGATCAGGTCGGTGCGGGCCTTGTGCTGGAGGTCCGGCGCATCGGCGGCGAACATCGCGGCGGCGAGCGGCGAGAGCATCATCACCGCGATCAGGCCGAATGCGACATATTCCTTGGCTTCCAGACGCATGGCGCCCTCCTGAAGGTCTGACAGCCCCTGCCGTTCCCGTTCCAACGTTGCCGCTCGCGCCGTTGTTCCGCTATCGGGGAGCCCGATCACCAGCGGATCGGCGCTCCGCCCTGCCGCTCCAACCAGGCATTGGCGCGGGAGAAGGGCCTGGAGCCGAAAAAGCCGCGGCTGGCCGAGAGCGGCGATGGGTGGGGACTTTCCAGCACAAGGTGACGGCGCTCGTCGACGAGCGCTCGCTTGGTCTGGGCCGGCTTGCCCCAGAGGATGAAGACGACAGAGGGCCGCGAAGCGGAGACGGCGGCGATCAGCGCGTCGGTCACCGCGCCCCAGCCGAGCAGCAGATGGGAACCCGCCTTCGAGGCCCCCTCGCGCACGGTCAGCGCCGTGTTCAGCAGCAGCACGCCCTGGCGGGCCCAGGGGGTGAGGTCGCCGTCGCGCGCCGGCGGGAGTCCGATATCGGCCTCGCGCTCACGGAAGATGTTGACGAGCGAGCGCGGCAGCGGCGGCGGGCCGACATAGGAGAAGGCCAGCCCGTTGGCGTGGCCCGGCGTCGGATAGGGATCCTGGCCAAGGATGACGACGCGGACGCTCTCCAGCGGCGTCAGGGACAGCGCCGCGAAGACGCGCTCCGGCGCCGGCGCCACGACATGGCCGGCCGCGCGCTCGGCATCGGCGGCGGCACAGGCCTGATCCGCCGCTCCGCCCGCGGCGAACACCGGCAGCGCACCCCAGCCCGCCGCTCCGGCTTGCGCACGGAAGGCGGCGAGCGCCGCAAGGCAGCTCACTTCAGGACGACCCGTCCCTCGACCTTGGCGTCGATCGTCGCGAGCTTGCGCAGATAGACCATCACCTCATTGGCCATCAGCTTGCCGTCGGTGAGGCCGATCAGCGTCCTGCCGCGCCCGAGCGCGGTGTAGCCGTCGCCGCCTTCCAGCATGAAGTTGTTCGAGGCGACGGTGTATTTGCCGGCCGGGTCGATCGGCCGGCCGTCCACCGTGATCGAGAGCACGCGCGAGCCCTGCGGCTGCTTGAGGTCCGCCTCGAAGGTGAAGCCGGAGATGACCGGGAAGCGGCCGGCGCCCTGGGGCGCGTCGCGCAGTCCGTTCTCGAGCGCATCCTTGACGTCCTTGCCGGTGATCTCGACCATCACGGTGGCATTGCCGAAGGGCAGTTCGCTCAGCACGTCGCGGCGGGTGAGCTTGTGGCCGGCCGGATACTGCTTGTTGGCGCGGATGCCGCCGGCATTGGTGATGGCGAGCTTGGCGCCGGTCGCAGCGCGGATCGCGTCGGCGATGAGGTTGCCGATCGCGGCTTCCTGCGTGCGGATGACGCCGGTGCGCGAATCGAGCGGCGCGGCCAGAACGGCGACGTCGATGTCGAGCTCCTTCGAGAGCTCGGATTCATAGCCCTTCACCAGCGCTGCGACCTCGGGATCGGGCGTGGCGGCGCGCGAATCGTTGACGCGGAAGGTCGGCGTCCAGGAGACCTGACGGGCCGCGCCCTCGCCGCGCACGCTGACCGCGATGTCGATGGCCGTGACGTAGTTGCCCTCCTCGTTGGACTCCACCATCACCACCTTGCCGTCATAGGCGATGGCGAGATCGTGGTCGTGGCCGGTCAGCAGGATGTCGACCACGCGCGAGCGCACGATCTCGTTGTCCATGGCGCGATCGGCATGGACGACGGCGACGAGCACGTCCGCGCCCTGGCTCTTCAGCACCTTCGCCTCGCGGCGCAGCGCTTCCATCGTCGAGGAGAACTTCAGGTCGCCGGTGTTCGAGATCTGGGGCGTGGGGTCGTAGGTCGTGCCGATGACACCGACCTTGATGCCGCCGAGTTCGAAGAGCTGCGAATCCTTGTGGCCGGGCAGCGGCTGGCCGGCAGCGTCGCGCAGATTGGCGGCGAAGGTCGGATAGGTCTGGGCGGCGGTGAGCTTGAGATAGTTCTCCTTGCCGAAGTCGAACTCGTGATTGCCCGGCACGAAGACGTCGAGCGCCATCTTGTTCTGCATCGCGACGATGTGCGCGCCCTGGTCGAAGCCCGACATCAGCGAGGGCGAGTAGCAGTCGCCGGCATGGCAGAAGAGCAGCGGCACGCCCTTGGCGCGCTCGGCCCTGGCGATGCCGGCCGCCCGCGCGAAGCCGCCACGGCCCTTGTCGTCGCTCATCTTGTAGATGTCGTTGACCAGCAGCAGGGTGAAGGCCGGCGCCGGCGTCTGGGCGATCGCGGCCGGCGCGGTGGCGGCGAGCGCGGCCGGAGCGGCGAGGACGCCGAGCGCGTTGCGGCGGGTGAGCTTGGTCATGCGAGGCAGCCTCTGCTTGAGAACAGCTCCAGAGTAGCAAAGCCTGCGCCATGCTGACCAGCGGAACCGCGGGCCGCCTCGCGACGTCATGCGATGTCGCACCCCTTTGCGCGACACTGGACGAAACTGGTAACTCGTCTAAATCACGGCTGCGGCAGGGGGCGACGGCCCGGGCGATCCCGGACCGCAGGCGTGAGTTTCGCATCCGGCCTCGCCGCAAGCCGCGTTCCCGGTCCCCGGCCGGTGCCTGAAGGACATCCGCGATCATGACAGTCCAGACCAAGCCGGCCGCCGATATGAGGGCCGTGGTGCTCCCGCCCGACCATCCGCCGGTCCGCACCGGGCGCATCGGCGTGCTGCTGATGAATCTCGGCACGCCCGAGGGCACGACCTACTGGCCGATGCGCGCCTATCTCAAGGAATTCCTCTCGGACCGGCGCGTCATCGAGACCTCGCGCTGGCTGTGGTGGCCGCTGCTCAACCTCGTGATCCTGACGACCCGGCCGAGCCGCAAGGGCAAGGACTACGCCTCGGTCTGGAACAACGAGCGCGACGAGGGGCCGCTGAAGACGATCACCCGTTCGCAGACCGAGCAGCTCGCGGCGCGGCTCTCGGCCGAGCACGGCGAGCGGCTCGTCTTCGACTGGGCGATGCGCTACGGCCTGCCGGATGTGAAGAGCCGGCTGGAGGCGCTGCTGGCGCAGGGCTGCGACCGCATCCTGATGGTGCCGCTCTATCCGCAATATGCGGCGCCGACCTCGGCGACCGCCTGCGACCAGGCCTTCCGCGCGCTAATGACGATGCGCTGGCAGCCGGCGGTGCGCGTGGCGCCGCCCTATCACGACGACCCGGCCTACATCAGAGCCCTCGCGGATTCGATGCGCGCCTCGCTGGCCAAGCTCGATTTCGACCCCGAGGTCATCCTCTGCTCCTTCCACGGCATGCCGAAGGACTACCTGCTCAAGGGCGATCCCTATCACTGCCACTGCGCCAAGACCTGGCGCCTGCTGCGCGAGGAGCTCGGCTACAGCCGCGAGCGCTTCCGCATGACCTTCCAGTCGCGCTTCGGGCCCGACGAGTGGCTGAAGCCCTATACAGACGAGACGGTGAAGAGCCTGGCCTCGTCGGGCGTGAAGTCGATGGCGATCGTGGCGCCGGGCTTCTCGGCGGATTGCCTGGAGACGCTCGAGGAGCTCGACGTCGAGAACCGCGAGATCTTTCTGCACAATGGCGGGCAGCAGTTCGCCTATCTGCCCTGCCTGAACGATTCGCCCGAAGGTGTCGACGCGATCGAGGCCGTGGTGCGCCGCGAACTGATGGGCTGGGTCTGAGCCGGGGCGGGTTCCGCACGGCCCGCCACGAACGCCGCGACCAGCGCCGCGATCCGCGGCGCCGTCAGGATGCGCCGGTGCCCGAGACCGCTCTGGGCCTCCAGCTGGACGAAGGAGCCCGCATCCGCCAGCGCCTGGGCATGGGCGAAGGGGACCTCGCGGTCGTCCCGGCAATGCAGCAGCAGCGTCGGCCCGGCATGACGCTGCAGCTGGGCGGTGCCGGCGAAGGCGGTGACCGGCACGCCCGCGACCGCATGAATCCGCGCCTCCAGCGCCCGCAGACCGCGGGGCCCGAGCCCGATGCGATCGGCGAACCAGCGCGCGACCTCCTGCATGGAGGAGGGCGGCGCGATCAGCACGAGGCGCTTGGCTGTGACGCGCGGCTGAGCCGGCAGCGTTCCCGCGAGCGCCGCCAGTGCGATCGAGCCGCCGAAGGAATGGGCGACGATCGCCTCGACCGGGCCGACGGCGCGCGCCACCGCCGCCAGACTCGCGACGCCGGTGGGCAGGTCGAGCGTCGCGCCGGTCGAGTTGCCATGGGCCGGCAGGTCGAAGGCGACGACTCTCAGGCCCGTGTCGAGCAGCGGCTGCACGAAGCCGCTCATCGCCGTCGCCTGCCCGGTCCAGCCATGCAGCAGGATTACGCAAGGGGGTGTGGCGCTGCCTTCCGGTCTCGGCGGCTCGAAGAGATGCGCGGTGACCGAGCCGCAGGGAAAGGGCACCGAAAGCAGCGTTCCCGCCTCCAGCCGTGCCGCAGGGGTCTTGACCGCGGCCGCCCGATGGCTGCCCTGCTTGGGGCGTGGCGGTGTGCAGAAGAGACGGAAGGCGATCCGCCCGGTCAGGCCGGGGGCCAGGTTTTCGCCGAGGCGGGCCAGAGGCCGCATGAGACGCAGGAGCAAGTCCGACATGATGCTGACCTCGATTTGTTCAATGCTGAACGAATATGTTCAATGGTGAACAAAAAGCAAGAGGCTGTGGCCCCGGTGCAAGCGGCTCCCGTGCGGCCCTGGGATCTGCCGCGCTTCCGCAACTGGCTGGCCGTCGCGCGCGTGCATCAGCTCTGGAAGAAGGTGTTCGGCGAGGCGCTGGCGCCGCTCGGCATCCAGGTGGCGCATTACGACGTGCTGGCCAACATCGCCCATGGACCGGGCCTGACGCAGCAGGCGCTGTCCGAGAAGCTGCTGGTCGGGCGCAGCGCCATGAGCATGCTGCTGCCGGAGCTGGAACGGCGCGGCCTGATCGAGCGGCGGGCGGACGAGTCGGACCGCCGGCTGCGCCGGCTCTGGCTGACGCCGGACGGGCAGGCGCTGACCGAGCGCGCCATGGCGGTCCATGTCGAGCGGCTCGAGGCGATGATGACCGTCCTCAGCGACGCCGAATGCGACGCCGTCGGCGAGATGATGCGCCGGATCGCGGCCTCGATGCTCCGGTAGGCGCGGCGCCGGGCACGAAAAAGGGCCGCTCGCGGGAGCGGCCCTTCGGAAGGGACGGGTTGAGGCGGATCACTTCGCCGGGGCGAAGATGCCGAGGCTGCTCGCCGTGATGTCGAAGGAGAGCGTGCCGACGACGGCCGGGCCGCACCACTTCGAGCTCGCCGAGCCGCTGGTCACGCCGCGCGGGTCGGTGGTGTTCAGGAAGCAATCGCGCTTCGAAAGGTTGGTGTCGTGATAGCGCAGATCGGCCGTCAGGTTCTTGTAGGTGTAGGAGACGCCGGCGTTCCAGTAGAGGTAGTCGGGCAGGTTGGTCGGCGGTGTCGTCGACCAGATCGCCTGGTTCGTCCGGCCGAGCCAGTAATGACCCAGCTCGCCGGAGACCGAGAGCCCCTCGAGGAAGGGCAGGGCGTATTTCGCGGTGATCGAGGCGTAGGTGCCGGTGGCGCCGGTGCCGAGCCAGTCCCAGGCATAGAAGACGTTGGCGCCGACGGTCAGGCTGTCCTTGTAGGTGTAGGAGACCTTGCCGTAGACCTCGGTGTAATCGGTGTTCTTCGGCGTCCAGAACACGCCGGCGGGGAAGATGAACTGCTTCTCGCCCGGGTAGTAGTACTGCCAGACGCCGAAGTCGAAGGTCAGGTCGCCGAACTTCGGACGGATACCGGCGTAGAAGTCGACCTCGGCGTCGGGACGGGTCACGAGGTCGAGATTCGAGGCATAGACGCCGGCATAGACCAGGTTGTTGTAGAACTGCAGCTCGACGCCGCCCTGGATCGCGGGCTTGCGGTCGGTCTGCGAAATGCCGCGGAAGTTGTAATCCGTCATCGCCTTCACGCTGACGGCGGCGTCGATCCAGGTGATGCTCGGCGGGATCGGCGCGACAGGAGCGGCCTTCTTGCTCGGCAGATCCGCCGCCTGCACGGCGCCCGCGAAGGCGGCGAGGGACAGGGACAGACCCGTGACCGAAGACCTCAGAAAATCGAAGACCATCATCTGCTCCGTGCGCGTCGACGCGCCCCTTTGCGCGCTTTCGTTACAATGAAGCCGCTTACTCGCCATTTTGGGCAAGACGAGCTTTTCGCCATAATGCCCGCCGAATAAGCAAAAGCCCCGCAGGACGGGGCTTTCATGCCTTCGAAATCGACGAAGCCGACGAAGCATCCTCCGGTGTGGCTTTCAGGCCACGCCGGCGTCGCCGCTCAGCGCGTCGTCGGCTGGCTGGCGAAGGCCGAGGCCGGCTGGTCGAGCTGGCTGGTGCGCAGCCTGTCGCTCCGGCGCGGCGGAAGCGGCGCGACGACCTCGGTCGGCGTGGCCGGGATCACGGAGGCGATGGGAGCGGCGGCGCCCGCTTCGGCGGGTTTCGCGCCGATCACCGGCACGAAGCTCAGGGCACGGCGGTAGAAGGGCTCGCTCTCCGCCGAGGCCGTGCCGAAGGAACCGGTGGTGACCGGCTCCGGGGCCGCGGCGCCCGGCTGGACGCGGGCAAGCTGGGTGGTGGCGGCCGCGACCGGCGCGGAACGAGGCGCCTCGGTGCGGGCCGGCTCGGCCCTGGCGGCTTCGGGCTTCGCCGGTTCGGGTTTGGCCGGCGGCTCGGCGCCGGCTGCGGCGACCGCCGCCAGCACGACCTCGTTGTCGGCCGATTCCGCCCGGATCGTCGCCTTCGGCTTGCCCTTGTCGTCGAGCACGACGACGCGCGGGCCGACCGTCAGCGCGTCCGGCCGGCTGACGCCGACGTCGCGCGAGGCCCAGGAGACGGAGCGGTTCAGCGAATCCGAGCCGTTGGCGACGAGGGTCCGCTTGAAGGAGCCGTGCTGGTCACCGTCGTCATAGATCAGCTTGATCGCCGGCGTGCCCTTGGCGACCAGGGCCGCGACCTGGGTCTCGTCCTGCTGGCGCTTGCGCTGCACGGCCTGCACGACGCTGGGATCGCCATTGCCGTTGAAGACATAGCGGCCGCCATTGACCCCGACCTGCGGCTCGTCGCCCGTGACCTCGAAATAGTCGGTGCCTTCCTTCAGGTTCTTCCAGAAGGCGATGTTGGAATCGAGCCGGTGCTTGGCGAGGTTCTCCGGCGTCATGCGGAAGGGCAGGGCCTGCATCTGCACGGCCTTCTGCCCCGCATTGTGCGCCTCGCGAACGAGGGCGTAGATCTCGCCGATCTGGTCGTCCGTCATCGAGTAGCAGCCCGCCGAGGAGCAGGCGCCGTGCACCATCAGATGCGAGCCGGTGCGGCCGTGAGCCCGGTCATAGGCGTTCGGATAGCCCATGTTGAACGAGACGTAATAGGAGGAGTTCGGGTTCATCTGCGCCGGCGAGATGGCGTAGAACCCTTCCGGCGCCATGCGGTCGCCCTCGCGGATCTTCGGGCCGAGCTGGCCGGACCAGCGGCACATCGGATAGGTCTTCAGCAGGGCGTACTGGCCGTTGGCCTTGCGCTTCCAGATCTCGAGCTCCGACTCCTTCTTGTATGAGCGGATCAGGATCGGCTGGTCCTTGCTCATGCCCTTCTCGGACATCAGCGCATAGGTCGCGGCCGGGATCGGGATGTTGTGGCGGGCGGAGCCGCGATAACGGTCTTCCTCGCAGGCCGCCAGGGACAGTGCAACGAAAGCCACGAGCGCGAATTGCTTCAATGCCACGTCGTCATATCCTCGAAGGGCCGGCCAGGGCCTGACCTCTGACTTCGCAAGACGGCCAAATTGTGCCCGTCCCTGCGTTGTAGAAGCGTTAGCCTTGAAGCTTCCTTACCACGAGGGAAGCCGGCAAGGCCATGGTCAAGACGAGGTTAAGGACCGCCGCGGCGGTCCGGCCCCTCAGAGATTGCGCCCGATGGCGAGAAACTTCTCGGCGCGGCGGTCGACGAGTTCGTCCTGCGAAAGCCCCGCCATCTCGCCCAGCGCGGACGCCAGCGCATCGCCGGCCCGCGCGATCACGGCCTCGCGGTCGCGATGGGCGCCGCCGGTCGGCTCGCTGACGATCCGGTCGATGATGCCGAACTTCAGCAGGTCCTGCGCGGTGATTTTCATGCCGGTGGCAGCGTCCTGCGCGCGCGCCGTGTCGCGCCAGAGGATCGAGGCCGCGCCTTCCGGCGAGATCACGGAATAGATCGCATGCTCCAGCATCATCACGCGGCTGGCGGCGGCGATGGCGATGGCGCCGCCCGAGCCGCCCTCGCCGATGACGAGCGCGATGCTCGGCGTGCGCAGGCCGAGCCAGGTCTCGGTCGAGCGGGCGATGGCCTCGGCCTGGCCGCGCTCCTCCGCCTCGATCCCCGGATAGGCGCCGGCGGTGTCGACGAAGCTCAGAACCGGCAGGCCGAAGCGGTCCGCCATCTCGACCAGCCGGACGGCCTTGCGGTAGCCCTCTGGCTTGGCCATGCCGAAATTGTGCCGGATGCGGGTCTCGGTCGAATCACCCTTCTCCTGGCCGATGACGCAGACGGGCTCGCCCCGGAAACGGCCGAAGCCGCCGACGACGGCCTCGTCCTCGCCGAAGGCACGATCGCCAGCGAGCGGCGTGAACTCCTCGATCAGCGCGGCGCAGTAGTCCTTGAAATGCGGGCGCTGCGGGTGGCGGGCGACCAGCGTCTTCTGCCAGGGCGTCAGGGCGGTGTAGAGTTCCTTCAGCGCCTGGGCGGCCTTGGCGTCGAGCCGGCCGATCTCGTCGGCCAGCGCATAGCCCTCACCCTTGGCCTGGAGAGCCCGCAATTCGTCGGCCTTCGCCTCCAGCTCGGCGACCGGTTTTTCGAAATCGAGATAGCTTCGCATCGTGGTCCAGTTCAGGTTCCGCGCCGGGAGGTCCCTGCGCATCGAGCGTCATGCGGAACCGGGCTCGCGAAAAGCGGCGGACCTTGGTCGCGCGGCGGGTTCTTTGTCAACCCGGCGGGGGATGGTCGGGATCTCGCCCGATCCGCGGGGCCGGGGTCGGCTGCGGCAGCAGGATCGGCCGGAAGGCGAAGCTGCGCCGCGTCGCCCGCAGCGGCACGCGACGATAGACCTGCTTGGTCGCATCGATGACGTGGACACCGGCGAAGGGCAGCGAGAGGCCGGCGCCGAGCCGTTCCCAGGCGGCGGCCGAGCGCATCAGCAGGCGCTGGCGCAGGGGCGGGACATAGAGCGCTTCGCGCCAGCCCTCGGGCGAGAACTCGGCCGAGCGCATCAGCGCCTCGAGCTGGCTGCGGCTGAAGGGGCGGCCCTGGCCGAAGGGCGTGCCATCCATCCGCGCCCAGAGCCCGCGGCGGTTGGGCACGACGAGGATCAGCCGCCCGCCGGGCGAGAGCACGCGGCCGACCTCCTCGATCAGATCGTCGGGGCTTTCGGTCTCCTCCAGTGCATGGACGAGGACGACACGATCGATCGAGGCCGTGGGCAGAGGCAGCAGCGTCGGCTCGACCAGCGCGGAGGCGGAGAGGCCCTGATGCGGCCAGTTCACCACGCCCTGCGCGGCCGGCATGAAGGCGATCACCCGCTCGGCATCCATGCCGAGGACGGACAGATAGGGCGTGGCGTAGCCGAGCCCGAGCACACGCTGGCGGGCGCAATCGGGCCAGAAACGCAGCATGGCCGTGCCGATGAAGCGCCGCGCGACATGGCCGAGCGGGCTGGCATAGAAACTGCGCAGATCGGCGACGTCGAGGGGCATGCCGCCGCAAGATGTGATGCCGGGTGAGGCTGCGCAAGGGCGGCCGCCGGGCCGTTCGGGTGCGGCGCGTTCCCTGCAGGCTGGCATCGGCGCGCGGCATTGTTTAAGCGCGACGGAGCCCGCTTCCTCCGGAGACCCCCATGGCGCTCGATCTCCACGTCTTCCGCACGCTCGGCGACAATGCCGGGGCGCTGCTCCACGACCCCGCCAGCGGCACTTGTGCCGCCATCGACGTGCCCGACGCCGGGCAGGTCATGGCGGAGGCGAAGGCGAAGGGCTGGTCGATCAGCGAGATCTTCGTCACCCACGCCCATGCCGATCACACCCAGGGCGTCGCGGCCGTGAAGCAGGCGACCGGGGCGAAGGTCTGCGGACCGGCCGACGCCGCCGCTCAGGCACCGCTCGACCGCATCCTCGCCGAGGGCGACACCGTCTCCTTCGGCGGGGCGAGCTTCGAGATCTGGCACACGCCCGGCCACAGCGAGGGGCATCTGAGTTTCGTCTCGCGCGCCGAGAAGCTCGCCTTCGTCGGCGACGTCGTCTTCGTGATGGGCTGCGGGCGCGTCCAGCCCGGCCGGATGGCGGCGATGTGGACCTCGCTGTCGCGGCTGATGGCGCTGCCGGGCAACACGCGTCTCCTCGGCGGCCACGACTACACGCTCTCCAATGCCCGCTTCGCCGCCGCGATGGAGCCGGCCAATGCCGCGCTGGCGGCGCGCTTCGCGCAGGCCGAGGCGGCGAAGGCGGAGGGCCGGTTCTGGGCGCTGACGACGGTGGCCGAGGAAGCCGCGACCAACCCGTTCTTACGCGCCGGCGAAGGCGCGCTGGGTGCGGCGGTCGGGCTCACCGGCGCGCCCGCGGGCGAGGTCTTCGCCGCGCTGCGCGAAGCCAAGAACCGGTTCTGAGGGGGCGTCGCGCATGACACTCAACGGCCTGACCGCTGCGGAGGTGATCCGTCTCCTCGAGCTGAAGCCCCATCCCGAGGGCGGGCATTACCGCGAGACGTTCCGGGATCCGAAGGAGGTCGAGGGCCGCAGCACCGGCACGGCGATCTACTATCTGCTCGATACGGGCGAGACCTCGGAGTGGCATCGCTGCGATGCGGCCGAGATCTGGCACCATTATGCCGGCGCCCCGCTGGTGATCAGCGTCTCGCCCAACGGGCATGACGCCTCGGCCCATCATCTCGGCAGCGATCTCGCGGCCGGGCAGCGGCCGCAATTCGTGGTGCCGGCCGGCTGGTGGCAGAGCGCGACCTCGCTCGGCGCCTGGACGCTGGTCGGCTGCACCGTGTCGCCGGGCTTTTCCTTCGACGGTTTCGAAATGGCGCCGCCCGGCTGGCGGCCGACCCCGCGGAAGGCGGGACAAGGGTGAGGACGATGGAGACGACGACGATACAGCGCACGGATACGGATCTCGTGCTCGATTGCGAACGGCGCATCGTCAATGCCTGGCCCTCGCCGGCGACGCTGCTGATCGACGACTGGGTGGTGCGCTTCGCGGGCGGCTATTCCGGCCGGGCCAACTCCGCCTCGCCGCTGAAGCCGGGCGCCGAGCTCGACGAGGATACGCTGTCGCTGATCGAGGAGCTGTTCCGGTCCGACGGGCTGCCGCCCTGCATCCGGCTGACGCCGCTCGTCGGCGAGGCGACGCTGGCGATGGTCAAGGCCCGCGGCTACCTCGTGCGCGATGCCTCCTTCGGGCTGATCCGTCCGCTCGACGACGTCGCGTCCGAGATCGAGCCGGACCTTCAGATCGAGGCGCGCCCGAGCGCCGACTGGATCGCCGGCGTGGCGGCGCGGCAGAGCGGCATCAAGGCCGATGCCGGCAAGCTGGCGGCGATCGTCGAGGGTGTGCGGCTGCCGGCGGCCTTCGCGACCTGGCTGATCGCGGGCGAGCCGGTGGCCTATGGCATGAGTGTGGCCGAGCGCGGCATGGCCGAGATCGGCAGCGTCGTGGTCGATCCCGCCCATCGCGGCCAGGGCCTGGGCCGGCGCCTGATTGCCGGGCTGATGGGCTGGGCCCGCGCCATGGACTGCCGGCAGGCCTATCTCCAGGTCGACCAGACCAACGCCGTCGCCAACGGGCTCTATCGTTCGATGGGGTTCCAGCACCTCTACGCCTATGAGACGCGGGTGCTCGATCTGGCGGGGTGACGGGGCGGTCATTCTCGGGCGAAGCGAAGCGCAGACCCGAGAATCTCTGGCGGGAGATGCTCGGGTCTTCGCCCGAGCATGACGCGGTTGCCCTCAGCCCAAGCTGGCGCGCTTCATGAAGGCGCCGCCCTTCATGATCAGCGGCATGTGCCTGCCCTGGCGGGTGAGCAGCGAAAGGTCCTTCAGCGGGTCGCCGTCGACGACGATCAGGTCGGCATGGGCGCCGGGGGCGATCGTGCCGATCTTGCCCTCGAGCTTCAGCAGCTTCGCGGCGACATGGGTCGCCGAGCCGATGACCTCATGGGCCGGCAGGGCCCGGCCGCGGATGACGAACTCCTCGGACTGGTATTTGTGCATCTCGCCCAGCAGGTCGCTGCCATAGGCCATGGCGAGGCCGGCCTTCTTCATGACCGCGAGCGAGTTCATGCCGGCCGAGCGGACGACGTCGACCTTGGCGACCGAATCCGGCGGGAAGCCCAGCTTGGGGCCGTCGGAGACGAGCTTGTCATAGGTGACGAGGGTCGGCACCGCGACCGCGCCCTTCGAGGCGGCGAGCTTGGCCGTCTCGGCCTCGATCAGGTTGCAGTGTTCGAGCGAGTGGACGCCGGCCTCGACGCAGCGGCGGATCGCTTCGTCGGTGTAGACATGGGCGGAGACATAGGTGCCCGCCATCCGCGCCTCCTCGACGATCGCCTCCAGCTCGCTGACCGAGAAGCCGAGGAAGTGGATCGGGTCCGTCGGCGAGGCGCAGCCGCCATTGGCCATGATCTTGATGAAGTCGGCACCGCCCTTCATTTCCTCGCGGGCGGCGCGGCGGACTTGGTCGAGCCCGTCGCAGATGCGGCCGAGCGCGCCGAGGCGGTGGCGGGTCAGCGGCGTCGCCGTGTCATCGTAGCGGCCGCGGAAATCGGCATGGCCGCCGGTCTGGCTCAGCGCCTTGCCGGAGATGACGAGGCGCGGCGTCGGAAAATGGCCTTCCTCCGTCGCCTGCTTCAGGCCGAAATCGGCGCCGCCGACATCGCGCACCGTGGTGAAGCCGCGCATCAGCATCTCGCGCATGATCACGAAGGAGCGGGCGGTCACCAGCGAGTCCGGCAGCTGCGCGTTGCGGCCGAGATCGGCGACGCCGGCGACGACATGGACATGGGCGTCGATCAGGCCGGGCATCAGGGTCTTGCCCTTGAGGTCGACGACCCTGGCCTTGGCCGAGGAAACGGCCTTGCCGACCTCGCGGATGGTGCCGCCCTCGACGAGGACGCTGACGGGAGCGCCCGCCTCCGGCGCGGTGCCGTCGACGATGCGGGCATTGGTGAAGAGCGTGCTGGCCATGATGTCAGTCTCGACAGGAGGAAGGTGGGATTCAGCGGATCAGAAGAGCGGTGCCCCAGAGGCCGACCGCAAAGACGGTGTGGCCGACGATGTTCAGGGCCCGCACCGTGTTGGCATTGGCGCGTTTCGAGGCGGCGATGCCGGCGCCCATGCCGGGCTGGAGGATGAACCAGCCGCAACCGACCGTAGCGAGGCCGACGATCAGGGCGGGCAGGAACGTCGGGCTCCGGACCCAGCCGGCGCCCCAGATCGCGACGACGATCCCGGCGAACAGGATGCCGACCGCGTAATGCGCGATCCAGCCGATGGCGAGTTCGTTGCGGACGGGCTCCGCACGGGCGATGTCCTCGTGCAGGACGCGCCCGCGGGGCAGATGTGCGAACCAGCGGCCGACCAGGGCCCAGTTCGGAAGGGGAAAGCCGAAGACACGCTTCAAAAGCATCGCCCAGAGATCGAGCAGGGCCGTGGCGCCGATGCCGATGAGCGCCGTCCTGATCAGCAGATCCATTCCGTCATCCCCCGCGCGCCGAAGGCCGCGCCTCTCGCGCCGGTTTGCGGCGTCTTTCTGCAGGGACGCCATGGAGCGGAGAACCGGCCGCCGGGTCAACCGGGCAAGGGCCAGCATGCGCCGCGGCGCGCGCAGACAGGCCATGCGCGCGACGCCGCCCGGCGGCGCCGGGAACCTCGCGGTGCCCTGCCGGGTTGCCTCCCCTGCAGCAAATGGGGGGCGACGCGATGGGGATTGCTACGGCAGGAGCAGGCCGTTCGGGCGAGGCGCGGCCGCAGGGGCCGCACGGGGCGCTGGAGCTGCCCTCCGTCAGCGTCACCGGCTACAATCTGGAAGTCCGCGACGAGGACGGCTTCGTCGGCGACAAGGCGAGCCGGGGCGCCTTCGTCGCGCATCTCGACGCGCTGCGCCGCCATCTGCGCGAGCAGAGCGCCGACCCCTTGCAGGGCGATACCGCCGAGATCAGCAAGCGCGATCTCGATGCGCTGCTGAAGGATGGCGATCCGCACGAGGCGGCCCTCGTTCTCAGCGCGATCGAGCGCTTCGCGCAGTCGCTCGCCTTCGTGATCCGGCGCTTCGTGCGGCTGAAGAGCTGGGCGAAGGTCGAGCGCGTCGTCATCGGCGGCGGCTTTCGCGACAGCCGCGTCGGCGAACTCGCGATCGGGCGTGCCGGCATCATCCTGAGCACGGAGGGGCACGGCATCGATCTCGTGCCGGTCAGCCATCACCCCGACGAGGCCGGGCTGGTCGGCAGCGCCCATCTGGCGCCCAAATGGATCTTCGAGGCGTTCGACAGCCTGGTGGCGGTCGATGTCGGCGGCTCCAACATCCGCGCCGGCATCGTCGAGCTGCGGCAGGACAAGGCGCCCGACCTGAGCAAGGCACGGGTCTCGTCCTCCGAGCTTTGGCGCCACGCCGATGAGGACACCAGCCGGGACAAGGCGATCGCGCGGCTCGGCGACATGCTGAAGGACCAGATCAGGCAGGCGAAGAAGGACGGGCTGAGGGTCGCGCCGTTCATCGGGATCGGCTGTCCCGGGCTGATCGAGCCCGATGGCGCGATCGACCGCGGCGCGCAGAACCTGCCCGGCAACTGGGAGAGCAGCCGGTTCAATCTCGTCGAGCGCGTGCGGGAGATGGTGCCCATGATCGGCGACCACGAGACGCTCGTGACGATGCACAACGACGCCGTCATCCAGGGCCTGAGCGAAATGCCGGCGATGCAGGATGTCGAGCATTGGGCCGTGTTGACGATCGGCACCGGCCTGGGCAATGCGACCTATCGCAACCGGGCGAAGCCGCAGCGCGAGGGGAAGGCCGGCAAGACGGGCAAGCGGGAAGGCAAGGGCGAGACCGGCAAGAAGGCCCGCAAGGACTAACGCGGTTCGGCCGCCCGAGGCCGTCTCCCGCTCGCTGCGTGACGGCCTCGCCATGATGATGTCCGGTTTGGCATGGAAGGAAGCGTTGCCGTCCGGCGCGTCCGCCTGGAGGCGCCCCTCCCACCGGATGATCGCCGCTTGCCGTTCGACGCATTTCATCGCCGTTGCCCGTCGGGGCCCGCCCTGCCCGCGCTTGCCTTGCGGACGAAGCTGTGGCGACGGTCGAGCCGGTATCGAATCATCTTTCCGAGCGAGGCCCGACCGTGATGGCTGCGCGCAATGGGCCCACCCGAGTCCCTCAGCCGGCGCCGGGGCGCGGCATCCTTCTTCTGGCGGCCATGCTGCTGGCGCTGTTCGGCGCCTTCCAGGCTTTCGCCCAGCAGCCCCCGGTCGATCCCTCCTCGCCACGGGCGCGGCTGGATGCGATTCGCTATGAGCTGACGCAGATCGAGGCGACGCTGGCCGCGCCGACGGCGAGCGAGGCCGAGCTGCAGCGCCAACGGATGCGCCTCCAGCCTTCGCTCGACCAGCTGCGCCAGCTCCTCGAGGAGCAGACGCCTCGCGTCGAGCAGGCCAAGATCCGCCTCGACCAGCTGGGGCCGAAGCCCGAGGCGTCCGCGCCGCCCGAGAGCGCCGAGGTGCTGCGGGAGCGCGAGGCGCGGACCAAGGCCTTCGCCGACGCCGACGAGACGATGAAGATCGCGCGCGCCGCCTTCCTCCAGGCCGAACAGCTGCAGACGGCGATCGGCGACCGTCGTCGTGCGCTCTTCACGCAGGCGCTGTTTGCCGCCGGGCCGAGCGTGCTCAGCCCGGACATGTGGGGCAATGCGCTGTCGACGGTCCCGGAGGATCTGCGGGCCTCCGGCTACATCTTCGGCGGCTGGCTCTCCGGCGTCAGCGACGCGATGTCGGGCGTGCGCGGCGGACTCGTCGTGCTCGCCTTCATCGGGGCGATGCTGCTGTATTATCTGCGCCGACGCTATCTGCCGCGGTTCAAGGCGCGCTTCAGCAACACGCAGTCCAGCGACAGCCTGCATTGCCTCTATGTCGCGCTCGCCCATGTCGTCGCCGGCGCCGCGCCGCCGGCTCTGGCGAGCTGGCTGATTTATGCCGCGCTGAACACGGCCGGGCTGCTGCCGCCGCGCATCCAGCCCGTCGTCGCCGCGGTCGTCGCCGGCCTCGCCGTCGTCGCCTTTGTCCAGGCTCTGCTGGATGCGCTGTTCGCGCCCAGCCAGCCGCAGCGCCGCCTCGTCAGCGTGATGGATTCGACCGCCTCGACGGTGGTCTGGCTCGGTACCTCCCTCGCGCTCGTGCTCTCGGCCAGCAAGGTGCTCGAGGCCTGGCTGGCCGCGATCGCGGCGGGCCTCGCGGTCTCGATCATCCTGCGGAGCATCCTTGTCATCGTTTTCGCGGTGACGCTCGTCGTCGGGCTCTACCGGCTGCGCGACAACGAGGAGATCGAGGAGGAGGCCTGCCTCGGCCCCTATGTCGCGGTCGAAGGCGCGAGCCTCGGGCCGATCCGCATCTTCGGCTGGATCATCGGCCTGACGCTCTCGCTCGCCGTGCTCAGCGGCTATGTGATCTTCGCCTCCTTCCTGACCGAGCAGGTGATCTGGATCGTCATGGTCGCGTGCAGCGTCCTGCTGACCTACCAGCTCGTCGACCAGGGCATCCCCCACGCCATGACCGGCAAGGGCCGCCTCGCCCTCACGTTGAAGGCCGGGCTCGGCATCCGTGCCCACACGCTCGAGAAGATCGCGGTGATCACCGCCGGCGTGCTGAAGCTGATGCTGGTGGTCGTCGCGTTCCTGCTCGTGCTGGCCCCCTGGGGGCTGGAATCGACGGATTTCTTCACCTCGCTGCGGGCGGCCTTCTTCGGCTTCCAGGTCGGCGGGGTGACGATCTCGCTCTCCTCGATCATCTTCTCCGGCCTGCTCTTCGCCGCCGGCCTGACTGCCACCCGCTCGCTGCAGGGCTGGCTCGAGGTCAAGTTCCTGCCGACGACGCAGCTCGATACGGGCCTGCGGAATTCGATCACCACCGCGGCGGGCTATGTCGGCTATCTCGCGGCGGTCGCGCTCGCGGTCTCGGCGCTCGGGCTCAGCTTCGAACGCCTGACGCTGGTGGCGAGCGCGCTCTCGGTCGGCATCGGCTTCGGCCTGCAGTCCGTGGTGTCGAACTTCGTCTCGGGGCTGATCCTGCTCTGGGAGCGGCCGATCCGCGTCGGCGACCAGGTCGTGGTCGGGGATGCCGAGGGCATCGTCAAGAAGATCAATGTCCGCTCGACCGAGATCGCGACCTTCGACCGCTCCTCGGTGATCGTGCCGAATTCCAACCTCGTCTCCGGCGTGGTGCGCAACCGCGTCCGCAACGACCGCACCGGGCGCATCCTGATCTCGCTCTCGGTGCCGCGTAGCCTCGACGCCGGTGAGGTCCGGGCGATGCTGAACGAGGTCGCCAATGCCCATGGCGACGTCATGCAGAAGCCGCCTCCGGCGATCCTGTTCAAGAAGATCGGCACGGCGACGATGGATTTCGATCTCGTCTGCGTGGTGGCGGATGTCGACATCGTCGGCCGGGTGACCAGCGATCTCAACTTCGCCATCCACAAGCGCCTGACCGAGATGGAGCCCGTCGCCGCCACGCCGGAGCTGCTGGTGAAGGGGCTGGAGGGCGTCGAGCAGTCGCTCGGCAGCATCGCCGCCGCGGTGACGCGCGAGGCGGCAGCCCCGCCGCGCCCGCCGGCGGAGACGAAGGCGGCGCCTGCGCGCGCCCGCCGCCGGCCGGCCGCGCCGGTCGAGGAGGAGGAGAGCGAGGCCGCCCCCGCGCCGCCCCCGCCGCCGCCTCCCGAACCCGCCAAGGACGACAGCAAGGAATGATGCGATGGATTGCCTCCCGCGCGGCGCGGCGAAAGCCCGGTCGATGAGCTGCCCCGCTTTGCTCGCCGGGGCGCTCGCCCTGATGGGCGCCGCCGGCTGCACCGAGCCGGCCCGCACCGGCCAGCCCGCCTTCTATCGCGATCTCGGCTCGGCCTCGGCACGGGTCGATGCCGGCGAGGCCCGGGCGATGATCTCGGCCTATCGGCTCAACGCCGGGCTGAACACGCTGACGCTCGACCCGGCCCTCGTCGCCGCCGCACAGCAGGAGGCGGACGCCATGGCCGCAGCCGACCGGCCCGCGCAGGCGGAAGCCGTGAAGGCACGGCTGGCGCGCGCCGGGCAGGCCGGGGCGGAGGCCAATCTCTCGGCCGGGTATCGCCGGCTGGCGGAGGCCTTTTCGGGCTGGCGCGATTCGCCCCAGCACGACCGGGTGATGAAGACAGCGGGCGCGACGCGCATGGGCATCGCCACGGCCTATGCACCGGGCTCGAAATACCAGGTCTACTGGGCGCTGATCCTCGCGCCCTGATCGAAGGCGATGCGGCGTTCTCTCGCGGGGGACCGTCGGGCGCTGCTCGCGAAAGCGCCGTCGCAGAGCATAAGCGGCGGCCTCCCGCTTGCCCGGGCCGCTGCGTCAGCTAAAGCTGGCGGCCATGTCGCTCATCTCGATCTATGCGCGTGTCCTCGGCGAGCTCGGCCCGGAGCGGCGCCTCGGAATCATCCTGGCGCTCGCCAATGTCCTGCTCGCCGCCGCCGCCTTCGCCGAGCCGATGCTGTTCGGCGCGCTGATCGACAAGCTGACCAGCATCCAGGGCGCCGGACTCAAGCTGAGCTGGGCCGATATCGGGCCGCTGATCCTGGCCTGGGCCGGGTTCGGCCTCTTCACCATCGGGGCCGGCGTCTTCGTCTCGCTGCATTCCGACCGGCTCGCCCATCGCCGACGCCTCGCGGTGATGGCAAATTATTTCGAGCATGCGCTGACCCTGCCGCTGGCCTATCACACGCAGACGCATTCCGGCCGCGTGCTGAAGGTGATGCTCGACGGCACCAGCGGCATGTGGGCGCTGTGGCTCTCCTTCTTCCGGGAGCATTGCGCCAGCCTCGTCGCGCTCTTCATCCTGCTGCCCTTCACGCTGTGGAAGAACTGGCAGCTCGGCCTGCTGCTGATCTGCCTCGTCGTGCTGTTCGGCTCGCTGACGGCCTATGTGCTGCGCAAGACCGACCGGCTGCAGAGCAATGTCGAGACCTATCACTCGAACCTCGCCGAACGGGCCTCGGATGCGCTCGGCAACGTGCCGGTGATCCAGAGCTTCACGCGGATCGAGGCGGAGGTGCGCGGGCTGCGCTCGACGATCGCAAGCCTGCTCGACGCGCAGCTGCCGGTCCTCTCCTGGTGGGCGATCGCGACGGTGGCGACGCGCGCCTCGGCAACGCTGACCGTGCTGGCGATCTTCGTCGTCGGCGCCTGGCTGCTGATGCAGGGTCTGACCACGGTCGGCGAGATCGTGACCTTCATGGGCTTCGCCACCATGCTGGTCGGGCGGCTGGAACAGATCGTCGCCTTCGTGAACTTCATCTTCATGCAGGCGCCGAAGATGCGTGAGTTCTTCGAGGTGATGGACACGCTGCCGGCGGTGCGCGACCTGCCGAGCGCGCCCGATGCGGGGCGGCTCTCGGGCGCCGTCGCCTTCGAGAACGTGTCCTTCTCCTATGACGGCAAGCGCACCGCCGTGCGCGACGTCTCCTTCTCCGTCTCGCCGGGCGAGACCATCGCCATCGTCGGCTCCACGGGCTCGGGCAAATCGACGACGCTCGGGCTGCTGCACCGCGCCTTCGATCCGCAATCGGGCCGGATCACCGTCGACGGGCAGGACATCCGCGAGATCTCGCTGATCTCGCTGCGCCGGAACATTGGCGTCGTCTTCCAGGAGCCGATGCTGTTCGCCCGCTCGATCCGCGAGAACCTCAGCGTCGGCAAGCCGGATGCGACCGAAGAGGAGATCATGCAGGCGCTCGAGCGCGCCCAGGCGACCGAGGTGATGGCGCGCCAGACCGACGGGCTCGACACCCTGGTCGGTGAGCGCGGGCGCACCCTCTCTGGCGGCGAGCGCCAGCGCCTTTCCATCGCGCGGGCGCTGCTGAAGAACCCGCCGATCCTGATCCTCGACGAGGCGACCTCCGCGCTCGACGCCGCCACCGAGGTGAAGCTGCAGAAGGCGCTGGAGGAGGTGATGAAGGGGCGCACCACCTTCGTCATCGCCCACCGCCTCGCCACCATCCGCAATGCCGACCGTATCCTCGTGTTCGAGCAGGGCGAGGTGATCGAGATGGGATCGTTCGACGAGCTGGTCGCCAAGGGGGGCCGCTTCGAGGCTCTGGCCCGGGCGCAGTATCTCGTCACCGACAAGGCGGCGCCGCTCTCCGAGGAGGCGGCGAGCCCGCTGGCGCGGACCCTCGCGCTCGATTGAGGCCGGGCTGTTCGCCCCGATCTTGCATGGGCGCCCGGTACAGGAAAAGGATCTGACCATGCGTGCCGTCATCGCCGGCTTCGTGATTTCGGCCCTCTCACTGGCGACGGCCGCCACGGGCTGGGCCCAGACCGTCTGGGAGATGCCGACGGAATACCCGGCCACCGCGATCCCCGGCGAAGGCGTCGCCACCTTCGCGGCGCTGGTGAACGACAAGGCCGGCGGAAGGCTGACGATCAAGCCGAGTTTCGATGCGGCGCGGGGCATCAAGTCCGGGGCGATGATCGCGGCCGTCCAGAAAAACGAGGTGTCCGCGGGCGACGCCTTCGCCGGCGCGCTTGCGGCGGTCGATCCGCTGTTCGGGTTGTCCTCGCTGCCTTTCCTCGCCACCTCGATCGATCAGGCGCGCAAGCTCACCGATCTGGCGCGCCCGGCCTATGACCGCAAGCTCGCGACGCTCGGCCAGAAGATCCTCTACACGACTCCCTGGCCGGCCTCGGGCATCTGGTCGAAGGAGCCGCTGACCGCGCCGACGGCCCTAGCGGGCCTGCCGATCCGGACCTATGACGCCACCTCGACGACCGTTCTGAACGCCGCTGGCGCGAAGGCGAGCAACCTGTCCTTCGCAGATGCCATGCCGAAGGTGAAGGATGGCAGCGTCACTGCCGTCCTGTCCTCCGGGGATGGCGGGGCCGGCCGCAATCTCTGGGATTTCCTGCCGCATTTCGCCGAGGTGAATTACGCGCTGCCCATTTCGATCGCGACCGTGAACCTCGCCGCCTATGAGGCGCTGCCGGCGGATCTGCGCGCGATCGTGGACGAGGCTGCGATCGCCACCGAGAAACGGCAATGGGCGGCGATCCGCACGCGACTTGACGAAAATTACGCGCGCATGCGGGCCAACAAGGTCACCATCCTCAACGATGTGCCTCCGGCGGTGTCGCAGGCGCTCGCCGAGGCCGGCAAGGGTGTGGTCAATGAATGGCGCGCCAAGGTCGGCGCCGAGGGCGCGGCCGTGCTGGATGCCTATCGCCGGCCCTGAGCGGCAAACCCTCCCTGACCCAGAGGGCCCGACGCCGCCGCGTTGAGGACGCCGGGAAGCGCTGAACAAATGCTCACCAGGCGCGTTGCTTAACAGCAGGCTGGGGCTCCCCGGCCCGCTTTGCCATGCCCCTGACACGCCACTCATTTCGGACCTGACCCTTGCCCGTCACCATCCTCCGCCTCGCCTGCGCCTGGGCGACCGTCGCCGGCTTTCTGCTGTTCGGGGACGCGCTGCTCGGGCGGCTCGGCGAGCCGGTCATGGCGGCGCTGGTCTTCGCCTGGCTGCTCGGCGTCATCATCTGGGCGGCGTTCGGCGTGGTGCATGAGGCGGAGGTGCTGGCGGGGCGGCTCGGCGAGCCCTTCGGCACGCTGATCCTGACGCTGTCGATCGTCATCATCGAGGTGGCGCTGATCTCGGCCGTCATGCTCGGCGCCAAGGGCGCCCCGACGCTGGGGCGCGACACCATGTTCGCGGTGCTGATGATCGTGCTCAACGGCGTGGTCGGCATCGGCCTGCTCGTTGGCGGGCTGCGCCACTTCGCCCAAAGCTACAACATGAAGGGGGCGTCGTCCTATCTGGCGGTGATCATCCCGCTGACGGTGATCCCGCTGGTGCTGCCGAACTTCACCACCTCGACCGGCGCGGGCACGTTGACGGTGCTGCAGTCGGTCTCGTTTTCGGTGTTCACGCTGGCGCTCTACGGGGCCTTCCTGGTCCTGCAGACCGGGCGGCACCGCTCCTTCTTCGTCGAGCCGACGCGCGATCAGGCCCCGCCGGTGCGCTCGGCTCCCCATGGGCGGGCGCCCGCTTCCGACGACATCGACGTCGTCGAGGATGACGGCCACGAGGATCCCGGCGGCTCGACCTGGAGCCATGTCCTGCTGCTGCTCGCCACCATCCTGCCCATCGTGATCCTCGCGAAGAGCCTCGCCGTGGTGCTCGACGTCGGTATCGCGCGTCTCGGCGCGCCGGTGGCGCTGGGCGGCATCCTGATCGCGATGGTGGTGTTCACGCCGGAATGTATCGCGGCGCTGCGGGCGATCAGCGCCAACCAGCTCCAGCGTGCGATCAATCTCTGTCTCGGCGCCGCCGCCTCGACGCTGGGGCTCACCGTTCCCGCCGTGCTGGCGATCGGCCTGTTCACGGGGCAGGAGGTCGTGCTCGGCCTCTCGGGCGCCAACATGGTCATCCTGGCAATGACGCTGCTGCTCTCGACGCTGACCTTCACCGGCACGCGCACGACGATGCTCGAGGGCGCCGTGCATCTGAGCGTGTTCTTCGTGTTTCTGGTGCTGGTGTTCAGTCCGTAAAGGTCTCGGCGCAGATTTGGACAGGCATCGGGCCGAGGATTGCGGTCCGCATCCTCGCTTGCGAGACTGGCGCTGGCAGCCTTGTGGAGAGATCGACCGTGGCGGAACCGCGCATCAAGGGACCGGCGTCCTATTTCCCGTCCATCGAAAAGACCTATGGGCGCCCGATCGGCGACTGGCTGCAGATCGTGCGGGAGCGATTGCCGGCGAAGCACATGGAGATCGTCTCCATGCTGAAGAGTGAGCATGGGCTGGGCCATGGCCACGCCAACGCCATCGTCGCTCATGTGATGGCCGAGGCCAAGGATTAGAGCGTGCTGATTTCACTTGGAAACAGGCCGTCATTCCGGACAAGCGGCGCAGCCGCGCCGATCCGGAATCCATCGTAAAGCTCCGGAGCCCTCTGATGGATCCCGGGGCAAGCCCGGGATGACCGCTTGGTTCTGAGCCGTTATCCTGCTCAAGCCGGTTGTTGTCGTGTCCGGTCAGCGCGCCTGCCCGTTGACCGCCAATTCCGCCTCGATGAACGCCGTGACCTCCTCCGCCGCGACGCCATGCGCGATGAAGCTATGGCCGATGCCCCGCGCCAGGATGAAGGTCAGCACGCCGCGGCGGACCTTCTTGTCCTGGCCCATCGCCGCGACGATCTCCTGCGCCGTGCCGGCGCCGCCCGGCACCTGCTGGAGCGTCGAGGGCAGGCCGACGGCGTCGAGATGGCGCGCGACGCGGGTCGCGTCCTGGCCGGAGCAGAGCCCCAGCCGCTGCGAGAAGCGGAAGGCGAGCGCGAGCCCGATCGCCACCGCCTCGCCATGGACGAGGCGGGCGGAGTCGTAGTTCGTCAGCCGCTCCAGCGCATGGGCGAAGGTGTGGCCGAGATTGAGCAAGGCGCGGTCGCCCTCCTCGCGCTCGTCGCGGGCGACGATGGCCGCCTTGGCGCGGCAGGAGACGGCGACGGCATGGTCGCGCTCGGGGCCGCCCGCGATGATGCGGCTCCAGTTGACCTCGCACCAGTCGAAGAAGGCGGGATCGTCGATCAGCCCGTATTTCACCACCTCGGCATAGCCGGCCTTGAACTCGCGTTCGCTGAGGGTGTCGAGCAGGGCGGTATCGGCGATCACCAGCGCCGGCTGGTGGAAGGCGCCGATCAGGTTCTTGCCATGGCCCGAATTGATGCCGGTCTTGCCGCCGACGGAGGAATCGACCTGGGCCAAAAGCGTGGTCGGGATCTGCACGAAGCGCACGCCCCGCCGTAGCACGGCCGCCGCGAAGCCGGTGAGGTCACCCACCACACCGCCGCCGAGCGCGATGACGAGGTCGTCGCGCTCGATCTTCGCCGCCAGCAGCGCATCGCAGAGCGTGGTGAACTGCGCATAGGACTTCGTCGCCTCGCCCGGCGGCACGGTGATGCGGGTGAAGCCGATGCCCTCCTGCTGCAGGCAGGCCTCCAGAGCCGGGGCGTGGAGCGGGCCGACGCGCTCGTCGGTCACGATCGCAACCTTGGCGCCGGGCGCCATCGCGGCGATCAGGGCTGCCGCCTCGCAGAGCTGGTGGCGGCCAATGTGGATGTCATAGGCGCGGCCCTCCAGCGCGACCGGAACCGTGATCCGGGCGCCGGTCGGCGGGGCAGGGGTGGTCATGGCGTGGGCTTCCGGTCCGGAGGGGTGCGCAGATGCCGGTCGAGCGCGGCCAGCGCCGCCGTCACCACGACGTCATGGGGGTCGTCGCGCGAGAGCAGGGTGAGATCGGAGAGCGCATAGACCGGCTCGCGCTCGGCCAGCATCCGCCGCAGCGTCGCCTCGGGGTCGGCGGTCTGGAGCAGGGGGCGGTTGGAGCGCTTGCGGACGCGGCGCATCAGCACCTCGGGCTCGGCCTTGAGCCAGACCGAGATGCCGAGATCGGCGATGCGGGCGCGGGTCTCGGCGTTCATGAAGGCGCCGCCGCCGGTCGCGAGCACGAGGGGCGCGCGCGTCGTCAGGATGCGGCTGATGACGCGGCGCTCGCCGTCGCGGAATTCGCTCTCGCCGCGCTGCGCGAAGATCTCGGGGATCGTCATGCCCGCGGCCGTCTCGATCTCGGTGTCGGCATCGACGAAGGGCAGGCCGAGCCGCGTCGCCAGACGGCGGCCGACGGAGCTCTTGCCCGAGCCCATCATGCCGACGAGCACGATCGCCCGCGGACCGATCGCCGCCCGCAGCGCCGCCGGGTCCGGGCCGATATCCTCACCTCGTGGCTGGTCGAGCGTCTCGACGATCGTCATAGCGATGGAAGCCTTGTCTTCAGCGCCCTTTAACATGAGCCGTCACACAACGTCAGGCCCCGTGCCGCATTTTGCGGCGCTTGTGGCCTTGCCGTCCTTGCCGGCATCCGCCATCTCCCGAAAGATGCGTGGGGCCATCGCAGCCACCGCCCCGAAGGATCCGCCTCACCGTGCCGACGCTGTTCCGATTCGTCGCCTTCCTGGCCCTGCTTGGCGGACTCGTCTTCGGCGGCATGGTCGCGCTCGTCACCTTCGTCCAGCCGGTGCCGCGCGAGATGATCGAGGTCGTGCCGCCCTCGCGCCTGCAGCCGAAATGAGCCGGATCGCGCAGGCGCGGCGCAACGGCTTCCTCGACATGCTCGCCGCCGAGCGCGGCGCCGCCCGCAACACGCTCGACGCCTATCAGCGCGATATCGACGACTATCTGGAATTCCTCGGCGGGCGGGCGCTGGAGGCCGCGACGGCCGACGACATCCGCGGCTGGCTGGCGGATTTGTCCGCGCGGGGGCTGAAAGCCTCCTCCGCCGCGCGGCGGCTCTCGGCGGTGCGGCAGTTCCACCGCTTCCTCTACACCGAAGGTTTCGCCCCCAGCGATCCGACCGCGGCGATCCAGGGTCCGCGGCTCGGCCGGCCGCTGCCGAAGGTGATCTCGGTCGCCGATGTCGAGCGGCTGATCGTGACCGCGCGGGAAGCCTGCATGCGCGAGGGGCTGACGCCTTCGGCGCGGCTGCGGGCGCTGCGGATGCGCTGCCTGATCGAGATGCTCTATGCTACGGGCCTGCGCGTCTCGGAGCTGATCGCGCTGCCACTCTCGGCAGCGACGACGCGCGAGCGCTTCCTGGTGGTGCGCGGCAAGGGCAACAAGGACCGGCTGGTGCCGCTGAACGAGCCGGCACGCGAGGCGGCGCGGCTCTGGCTGGCGGCACTGCGCGAGTCGGGCGGCGCGGAGACGCGCTGGCTCTTCCCCGCCGAGGGCGAGAGCGGGCATCTGACCCGGCAGGCCTTCGGGCGCGATCTCAAGGCGCTGGGGGGGGCGGCCGGGTTGTCGGGCGACGCCCTGAGCCCGCATGTGCTGCGCCACGCCTTCGCCAGCCATCTGCTCCAGAACGGCGCCGATCTGCGCGTCGTACAGGAATTGCTCGGCCATTCCGACATCGCGACCACGCAGATCTACACCCATGTCCTCGACGACCGCCTGAAGAGCCTGGTGCGGGACCTGCACCCGCTGGCGGACGAAGCCTGAGAGAGCCCCATGACGACGCGCCTGACACCGCTGCCGCCCGAGAGCTTCCGCAGCAAGCCCTGGAAGAACGGCGGTGGCGTCACCCATGACATCGCCGATGCGAGCCGGCCCGGCGCCGACCCCGCCGGCTGGGAGGGCATGGTCTGGCGGCTCGGGCGCACGGCCATCGTCCAGCCCGGGCCGTTCTCCGACCTCACCGGCTATGAGCGGCTGCAGGCCGTCATTGTCGGTTCGGGCCTGGTGCTGGAGGGTGCCTCAGGCGCCATTGATCTGCGCCGGCCTTTCGTGCCGGTGCGCTATGATGGCGGGCTGCCGCTGGTCAGCCGGCTGGAGAACGGGCCGGTCGAGGTCGTCAACCTGATCGTCGACCGGGCGCTGTGCAGCGCCGATCTCGCGGCGCCGGAGCCGGGCGAAACCCTGGCGCTGGCGCCCGCCGTCCACATCCTCTACGCGCCGGGTGAGGCCGTGACGGCGCGCTGCGGCAGCGAGGCCATCGCTCTCCCCGGCGGGCATGCGCTGCGGATCGACGCCGAGACGGATGTTTCGCTGATGGTGGAGGCCGGCCGTGCCCTGCTGGCGACGATCCGGCTGCGCTAGTCGCAGCGGATCGGCATCGCCTTCCGCGGCAACTCGCCGATCGCCGGGACGAACTGGCCGGTCTCGGGATCGAGCAGCATCAGCACACCGGTGGCGACGGCGAAATAGGCGCCGTGCAGATGCAGCCGACCCTTGCTCTCGAGGATCTGCACGCAGGGGAAGCTGCGCAGATTGGCCAGCGATTGCTGGATCGAGGCGAAGGCGAGGCGCTCGACATAGCCGTCCAGCGTCTCGTGCCGGCCGCGCCCGCCGGTGCGCTCGGCCGCGGGGCCGATCAGCGTGATCCATTTGCCGATGAAATCGCCCGAGGAGAGCGGGCCCTGGGCATCGTCGGCGAAGGCGCGGATGCCGCCGCAGCGGCCATGGCCGAGCACGACGATGTGCTCCACCTTCAACGCCTGGACGGCGTATTCGAGCGCCGCCGAGGTGCCGTGGAGCTGGTCGTCGGGCGAGAAGGGCGGCACCAGATTGGCGACGTTGCGGACGACGAACATCTCGCCCGGTCGCGCGTCGAAGATCACCTCTGGCGAGACGCGCGAGTCGCAGCAGCCGATCAGCATGATCTTCGGCGTCTGGCCCGTCTCCGCGAGCTGCTCGTAGCGGTCCTTCTCCCGGTCGAAGCGATCGTCGAGAAAGGCGCGGTAACCTTCGGTCAGCCGCTCGGGGAAGGGGGATGCGGGCGTCTCCATGCCGCCTTCGAACAGGACGCGGGTCGGTTCGTCAAGCCGATGCTGCGCTGCGGCATGGCCGTCCTGCGTTCAGCGGGCCGCGCAGGCGGCCTCGAGACGGGCCTCAAGAGCGGCCGCATCTCCCGCGATCGCCAGCAGCTTGATCCGAGCCGTCGCTCCTGCCGCGAGCGCCACGGCCTGGCGCGAAAGGCCGAGTTCGCGGGCGAGCAGGGCGAGGAGCGCGGCATTGGCTTCGCCCTCGCTGGGCGCCGCCCGCACCCTGACCTTCAGCACCGCTTTGCCGTCGGAGAGGATATCGATGCCATCGATGGCGTCGCGTCCGCCACGGGGCGTCAGCCGCACCGCCAGCCGAAGGCTGTCGGCGGTCGCGGTCCAGGGCCGCGGGGCAGAGGGCTCGCTCGCGGCCGGTGACGCCACCTCAGAAGACGGCCGGGTAGAGATAGAGGACGATGACGCGCTCGATGAAGAAGATGATCAGCAGCAGGACGATCGGCGACAGATCCAGCCCGCCCATCTGGGGCAGCCTGTTGCGGATCGGGCGCAGCAGCGGTTCCGTAACGCGGTAGAGCATGTCCCAGATCGTCGAGACGAACTGGTTGCGCGTGTTGACGACGTTGAAGGCGATCAGCCAGCTCAGCACGGCCGAGATGATCAGCAGCCAAGTGTAGATCTGCAGGGCCAGCAGCACCACGTCGAGAACGGCACGCATCGTCATTCCTCTGGATCGTCGTCGGGCGCCCCCGCCACGCGCCGCCACCCGCAGGACGCCGGCGCAAAACTCCTGGCGCAAGCGATTGACAGACATGCGACGCACGGCCTAGAAGGCCAGCGCCTCGGGGCTGTAGCTCAGATGGGAGAGCGCTGCAATCGCACTGCAGAGGTCAGGGGTTCGAATCCCCTCAGCTCCACCAGGCATTCCGCGTAAGCGGTTGATCTCCCACCCTCATCAGCGACGTCGACGGAGCGCGACCGGCGCTGCGCGGCATTCGTGGGCCGCTGCGGCCGACGGTCCGCCGATCGCGGATTCGCCGCCATGCCGACCCGTCCGGCGGAACACCGGCCGGCGCAGTGGCGCAGAGGCCGCCTTCTATCGGTCCTGCGGTTCAACGTCCGCCGCCCGCTGCATCTCACGCCGCTTGGACGCGGCGTGCTCGTCCTGCGAGGCACCCTGGCGCCAATAGCTGACGATGAGCTGGCGATCGCTCTCGCGCAGCCGCTGGCGCGCCGCCGCCCGGATGTGGCGGAAGGCCGCGTGCTCGGCCGCGACCCACAGATAGATCGGCTCATCCGGCAGGGCGAGCGCGGCGAACGCATCCTCCAGCCTGGCGCCGGCCGTGCGATGGAGCCAGCGCAGCGCGATCCCCGGCGGTCTGCCGAGCATGATCTCGTCGTCGGCCCCGGCGACCTCGACGACGGCTTCGCCGCGCGCCTCCGGCGGCAGATGCGCCAGCATCCGTGCGAGGGCGGGCAAGCCGGTCGGGTCGGTCATGAAGACATAACGCTGGGCCTCGACCAGTCCGCGCCCGCCCGGGCCGGCCATGCCGATCCGATCGCCCACCGCCGCATGGCGCGCGAAGCGGGAGCCGGGACCGGCGTCCCCGTGCAGGACGAAGTCGATCGCCACGCTGCCGTTCGCGACGTCGATGTGGCGGATCGTGTATTTGCGAACCGCCGGTTTCAGATGGGGCGCGATCGCTTCCGGCAGTCCGTTGGCCCCGATCATCGGCCAGACCGGCTCCCGCAGGCCGGCCGGCGGGAAGAACAGGCGCACATGCAGCGCATCCAGCCGGTCGAACCGTCCGAGATCCTCGCCGCGCAGCCAGATCCGATGCATGTGAGGGCTCACCGGCTCACGCCCCGTCACCGTCATGACGCGGAAGTCCGGCGGCAGCGCAGGTCCTGTTCCGTCACCGCTCCAGTGTGGGCCGTCGCGCAGCGCCCCCGGCGCGGCTTCGAGGAGGTGCCCGGCGATCAGGCGCTTCATCTCGATCAGCCCGGCGAGGTGCGGTGCCTGGACGACGACGCCGAGGCTCGTCGCTTCGGCGTGCATCCGCGCTTCGGCGAGGCCGACCGCGATCGTCGCGCTCTCCGTGTCGCGATGCGTGACCGTGACGTGATGCTCGGCGAGATGGGCGAGGAGCGCGGCGAGGGCCGCGCCCGCATCCGCCAGGGCCACGGTGGTCGTCGTCGAAAGCATGTCGTCTCCAGGCAGCGGGGTCGAGGCGCGGGGCGGCCCTCTCAGGGCGCCGTTCGGATCCACAGCGTCCCGTCGAGCGGAATGGCGGAGAGGCGCGATGCCTCCGCCAGCGTCTCGTCCGGATCGATGTCCCGGAAGCGCTCCGGGTGCAGCCAGCTCGCCAGCCGCTCGATGGCGACCGCATGGGCAGGGGTGTCGTTGAACAGGTGCCACAGGCCGAAGGCCTGCCCTGTCCTGACAGCCTTCAGCGCGGCCAGGCCGGGATGGGCGAGCAGCCGGCGGAAACTCTCCGCGGCGGTCGCCCGATCGACACCGAGACCCAGCACGAGGCCGCCGGTTCTGGCGAGGTGCGTTCCGCCGGTCGCGATGTAGATGTCGGGCTCCAGCGTCAGGAGTTTCTCGAGGCTGACCTGACCGGTTTCCCCGGGCACGAAGGGGGCGGCGACGTTCTCGCCGCCGGCGGCCCGGATGAAGGCGTCGAGGGTGCCGCGCCCGGGCGACGTGCAGCAATCGAAGCCGCCGGCATGGCTATGCATGAAGACCCGGGGCCGGGCCGCACCCCGGATCCGCTCGGCGACCCGGGCCAGACGGGCCTGGTAGAAGCGGATGAAGGCCTCCGTCCGAACGCTCTGGCCGAGCAAGCCGCCGAGCGCCCGCAGGCTCGGAACCGTGTCGGCGAGAGGATCGAAATAGAAATCCACGACGACGACCGGGATGCCGGCCGCCGCAAACCTCTCGACGAGATCGCCGGGGCCGCTGCGGGTGCCGGCCAGCGACTTGCTCAGCACGACCAGATCGGGCGCCAGCGCGACGGCCGCCTCCAAGGAGAAGCCGCCGGAGACGCCCCCGTCCCCGACCGTCGGGATGGCGTCGATCGCCGGGAACTTCGCCCTGTACCGGGCATAGGCGTCCGCGCTCTGCCGCTTGTAGTCGCTGCCCCATCCCGCGAGCACGCTGACCGGGTCGGCATGGACGAAGCCCAGCGCCCCGAGCTGACGACCCTGGGCCAGCACGATGCGCTTCGCGGGAGCCGGCAGGGAAACGGTGCGGCCGAGGACGTCGACGACCGAAACCGGTTCGGCGAGCGCCGAGGCGGCCGGGCAGAGGGCGCCGACGAGCGCCAGCAGCATGATCCGGAGCATCCTCATGCTGCGGCCGCCGTCCTGCCGTCGCCCTTGCCGAATGCGAAGGCAACGGCGCGCGACAACATCGCCGGAATGACCGAGGCGTGGTTCTCGCCTGTGAACACCGTGAACGCGCAGGGCTGACCGGCCGCCTGGAGGCGCTGGACCATCTCCGCCGCATTGTCGCGCATCCGCGCCCTGGCCAGTCGCGCCGCTCGTTCGAGGTCGCCCGAGACGGCTCCGTCCTGTTCGTCTTCCCCGACCGTGACCAGCAGCCGCGTGGCCCGGGAGGGGCGGTCCAGCCGATAGCGTTCCTCGGTGCGCAGGATCGCGCGCTCGTTCCACCAGATCGACGGGCTGCCGGCGATGATCGCCTCGAAAGCGTTGGGCCGGGTGAAGAGCGTGTGAAGGGCGAAGAGGCCGCCGAAGGAGTGGCCGATCAGCGCGCGACGGGTCCCGTTCAGGGGAACGCGCGACGCCACCGCCGGGAGCATCCGCTCGAGGATGTCGTCGAGGAAACGGTCCGCGCCGCCTGGACCGGGCAGGAGATCATGCTGGCGACGCTCCGCATCGAAGGGTGCTCCGCCCGGGTACCCGATGCCGATCAGGACGGCCTGGCCGACCCCCGTCGCATCGGGCCGGCCGGCCTGGAGCTGGACCGCGGCCTGAGCGGTCGCGAAGAGCGCATGGCCGTCGACCAGCACGATCACGGGGAAACCGCCGGCCGGCGCCGGCTGATCCGGCACCCGCAGCAGCAGCCGGTAGTCCGATCCGGCCCGCGTGGTCAGGTTCATCGTCCCCGTCCCCGGCAAGATCACCGGATCGAGGCCCCGCAGAGCCGGAAGGTGCGATTGCGTCACGACCGTCTCACCAGCGATAGGACAGGGTCGCCAGCACGGTCCGCCGCAGCCCGAACGAGCACTGCACGCTGCTGTAGCAGCCCGAGATGTATTCCTTGTCGAAGAGGTTCTGGGCGTTGACCTGGACCTTCCAGCCCTTGAGTGCCGCATTCGCGACGGCGAGATCGTAACTCAGCGCGGCATCGACCAGCGTGTAGTCCGGCGTGAAGAAGGTGTTGCCGGCATCGCCCGCGCCGCTGCCGACATAGCGGATGCCGGCGCCCAGCCCGAGGCCGGCGAACAGGCCGGTCTTGAACGTATAGTGGCCCCACAGCGCGGCCATGTTGCGCGGCACGACCATCGGGCGCTTGCCGAGATCGACGCTGTTGCTCTTGGTGACCTCGGCGTCCGTGTAGGCGTAGGAGGCGACGAGGTCGAAACTGTCGAAGAGCGTGGCTCGCGCCTCCAGCTCGACGCCGCGCGAGCGAACCTCGCCGGTCTGGATCTGGTAGGTCGGGTGAGCGGTGTCGGTCGTCAGCACATTCGTCTGCGTCAGCTGATAGACCGCCGCCTGGAACGACGCATTGTAGCCCGGCGGCTGATACTTGAAGCCGGCCTCGTACTGCTCGCCTTCGGTCGGCTTGAAGGCCGTGCCGTTGTAGCCCGTTCCCGTCTGCGGCTCGAACGAGGTCGAGTAGCTGGCATAGGGCGCGAAGCCGTTGTCGAAGTTGTACATCAGCGCCACGCGGCCCGTCCGCGCGTCGTCGTCCTGCTTGGTCAGAACGCTGGTGCTCAGCGCGCGGGTCCGGCTCATGGCGCGGTCGAAACGGCCGCCGACGAGCAGCGAGAGGCGGTCGAGCTTGATCTGGTCCTGCAGGTAGAGGCCGTATTGCTGCGTCGACTGATCGGTTCCGGCCAGCGTCGGCAGCACGAAGGGGGTGCGGCCATAGACCGGGTTCGTGAAGTCGAGCGTCTGGACCGTGCCACCGGTGCCCGTGAAACTGTTGGCCTGCGTCCAGTATCCATCGGCGCCGAACAGGACCTTATGGGTCAGCGGTCCCGTCCTGAAGTCGGCCTGGAGCTGATTGTCGATGGCTGCGGTGCGGGCTTTCTCGTTCGCGACGGTGACACGGCGCGTCAGGGTCTTCTGGTCGGTCGCGATCGACGCGATGGCTACCGTGCGCAGCCGCGACTCCAGATCCGTATAGCGGGTGTTCTGACGGAAGCTGAAAACGTCATTGAAGCGATGCTCAAAACTGTAGCCGATGCTGGCCTGGTTGCGGCTGTAGCCTTCGCTGTTCGGCTCACCGGGGAAGAACTCGCTGCGGATCTTGCCGGCGCGGCTCGGCAGAACGGTGCCGACGGCGGGAACGAAGCCGTAGAAGCCGGTCTCGGGATCACGCTGGAAGGCCGTCATCAGCGTGAAGCTCGTCGCTGCGTTCGGCCGGTAGGTCAGCGACGGGGCGATGAAGATGCGCTCGTCGCGCGTCGAGTCCACCTGGGTGTCGGCGGCTCGACCGAGCCCCACGACGCGGTAGAGCCAGGTCTTGGCGGGATCGACCGGGCCACCGATGTCGAACGCCAGTTCCGAGCGGCTGAACGTGCCGGCCCGGAACTGGATCTCGCCATGAGGCTCGTCCTTCGGACGCTTCGAGACGAGATTGACGATGCCGCCCGGCTTGACCTGACCGAAGATCACCGAAGACGGGCCGCGCAGCACCTCGATGCGCTCGAGGCCCCAGGCCTCATAGGCCGGGACGAGGTAGTTGATGCCGCGCTGAAGGCGCAGCCCGTCCAGATAGTTGACGAAGCCGGCCCCGGACCCTCCGCCGCCGAAGCCGCGGATGAAGACGCTGTCGTAACGCCCCCCTGACGACAGACGGGTCTCGCCGAGCACGCTCGCGCTGTAGCGCAAAGCCTGGCTGACGGTGGTGGCCCCCTGGTCCTCGATCTGGTCGCGCGTGATGACGCTGACCGATTGCGGCGTTTCGATCAGCGGCGTGTCCGTCTTGGTCGCCGTGTCGCTGCGGCGCGCGACATAGCCGTTCACGGGGCCGCCGGCCCGTTCACTCTGGACCTCGATCGTGTCGAGGCCGATGGGCGCCGGAGCGGACTGCCCCAGGGCGCCCGTCGCCGATGCCGCCAGCATCGCCACCGCCGCCGCACCTGCGCCGCTCCGGCGCCGCCTGCCCAATTCGTCCGTCATCGCCCACGAGTCCCCGCATGCCTCCACGCGGCACGCCCTGCCAGCCTTGTCTCAGACCGGCCGCGGGTGCCGCAATCGGACCGTGTTTCGCTCGCGGCAGTATTTCTTTCGCTCGAGTTTCGAATGCGTCGAAAGCGGAAACGCGGGGCGGTCGATCACCGCAAGGAGCTCGGCAACCGGCCAAACCGCTTGCGGAACAGTCCGGAAAAATGAGCCGGCGTATAACCCGTGTGGAAGGCGGCCTCGGCCACGCTCATCCGGCCGCTGCTGATCAAGGTGTAGGCGCGCTGCAGCCGCTGCTCCTGCAGGTAGCCGAAGACGCTCATGCCGAACTGGGCGCGGAAGGCGGCTGTCAGCTTCGTCGGGTTGAGACCGGTCTCGCGGGACAGTTCCGCGAGGCTCGGAGGCGCCTGCATCGAAGCGAGAAGGCGCTCCTGGGCCAGCCTGACCTGATCGCGCGTGCGTGCCGTCAGCCGTGAGGCGCGCAGCGGCGTCCGCCCCATGATCTCGCCCAGGGCGAGGGCGGCCAGATCGAGAGCCTTGCCGGCCAGGTGCAGCTTGCGCAGCGCAACGGGCACCGACGGGTCGCCCAGCGCGACCGCGATCGCGCGCATCTGCGCGTCCGCTTCGCGCACCCAGAGGCCGGCATCGAGGCGGCCGACCGAATCAAGCAGCGTCTCGATCGGCCGATCGAACTCCCGTTCCACGAAATCGAGATCGAACTGCAACAGGGCGCAGCGGACCGAGCTGCCGGCGATGTTGGTGCGCTGCTGCTGATGATCGCCGGTGTTGGCGGCAACGAGAAGCGACGGTCCCTCGATCATGACAGGTGGCCGGTCGTCGAGCCTCAAGGCCTGCCGGCCGTCGAGGATGACGGCGATCTTCAGACCGCGCCGCATCGGGCCGACCACACGCTGTCCGTCCGCCACGGCAAAGGCGCCGGCCGATACGGACAGCCGCCCCGCAAACAGCTCTACACCGACGAGCCCCGCGCCCTGCGCATTCGCATCCATCGGCCCAAGCTAGCGGCGCGAGCTCTAAAAATCAACAAATTCAATAGTTTAGATGATTTCTAACTCGCGGCTTCGCCGCCGCCCCGTCGCAGGGGCCGAAGGCCCCGCCGCGTGTGGCCTGGAGCTTGGCGATCTCTGCGACAGGCACCGCTCCTGACGCGGCAGCGCCGGCATGGCCTGCCGACGGCCGGCGCGGTCTTCCGGTCAGCCGTGCTCGAACTCGGCGTTGTAGGCCGCTGCCAGCATGGCGTGGCAGGCGGCGGCCTGCTCGCGGACGGCTTCGAGGGTGACGTGGTTGGCGATGTCGACGAGGTCGCGGAGCGCGAAATCCACCGCCGAGAGCAGATCGAGCGCCGTGCCCGCCTGGCTTTCCTCGCGAGCCGGCGGAAGCCGAAACTGCAGAACCTGTCCCATGTCACTCTCACTGTTGGCGAATCGCCGTGAGTGTGGGCCGCGGGCGGTCAGCAATCGGTTAATGCCGGGCCTGAGCCTCAGTTCTGGATGAAATTGGTCGGCAGCGGTTTCACCGCCGGGCCGCTGAAAGAGCCGGTGCGCGCGTCGTTCGGCTCGGCATGGCTGAAACCCAGCGCCGCGGCGGGGCTCGGGCCGGAAATCGGCGAGGCGCCCGGCGCGGTCGTGCGGGCGCGGGCGGTGGCGACGGTGACGCTGCGTCCCGCCGGGGCCGGTGCACGCGTGACGGCGGCGAAGAGCGAATCGAGGCCGGCGCGGTCCGAATCGTACTGGGCCTCGATCGGTGTGGGCGCCGGGCGGGCCGGCGTCGCGACCGCGACGCTGACCGCCGGGCTGCCGCCGGGGCGGCTCGGGGGCAGCGGGTGGGTGACGGTGACGAGCCGGCCTTCCGGCTGGGCCGCCTCGCTGCCGCGCAGCGACACGGCCTGTACCGAGAGCGGGGTCGACTGGCCGGCCAGCGCGAAGCCGGTCAGTGCGGCCGGACGCAGGGGTGGCAGGGGGGCATTGGTCGGCTTGCCGGCGATGACGGTCTCGACCGGGGGCGCGATCTCGCCGGGGCGCCGCGGCGGCAGCGCGGCCAGCACCAGCCTCTGGTCGGCGCCCGCGGTGGCCGGTGCGAAGGCGAGCGCACCGCCCCCGGCGGGCAGGGCTGCGATCTGGACGGCGCCTTCGGCTTCGCCGGGCAGGGCCAGGCCGCGCGGACGGGCGAGGGGGATGGGGGCATCGACGAGGGCCGGACGCCGCTCCTGCGGCGGAGGCGGGCTTGCGGTCTCGACGGGAGCGATGGCCTGGGCCGGCGGCGGTTCGGGCGCGCGCGGGGCCAGGCGCTCGGCGCGCTCCTGGGCGAGCGAGCGGCTCGGCTGCGCCGGCTCGGGCGCGGCCGCCGCGACGGCGAAGCGGCCGCCGTCAGAGGCGTTGCTGTCGGCATAGGGATTGGGGCTGGCATAGGCGATGACGGCCGGCTGCGGCTTCGGTGCCACGCGGCGGCCGCGGGTCGGGCGGGCATCCGCCTCCTCCTCGTCGCCGCCGAAGAGCGAGGCCCAGAGGCTCTTGCGGCCCGAGGAGATGACCGCGCCCTCGTCGAGATCGGCCGCCGCATAACCGGCGACCGCGCCACCGCTGGCGAGGATCTCGGCCTTGGCGATCTCGTAGCCGCCGAGCGGCTGGCCGTCGGCGGGAAGGTGGACGGTCTTCTCGTCCGGGAAGAGGCGCACGAGCTGGTCGCGCGTCATCCGCGGCCAGGAGCGCACCGAGCCGGCATCGAGATGCACGAAGGGCGTGTGGGCGCCGGGGTAGAAGCCGACGCCGCCGCGCTGCAGGCGCATGCCGGCTTCGCGGATCCGGGCGGTGGGGGTGTCCGGCAGATAGAAGTCCATCGCCTTGCCGAGCATGTGCTGGCTGTGCTTGGCGACCGCGCGCGAGCGCCGCCGCAGCATCGAATTGGTGCCCGGCGAGCGATAGGCGGAGACGACGTGGAAGGGCTGCTCCGAGCCGACCTGGCGCTGGACCTCCCAGGCGACGTCGAAGAGGCGCGGATCCATGCGGATCGGCTCGTCGGTGCGCCAGTCGCGCAGGGCCCAGTTCAGCTTCTCCAGGCCCTCGGCGACGTAGCGCCCGTCCCGCTTGAAGGTGACGGTGACCTCTTCCTTGGTGTGCATGTGGCGGATCGAGATCGTCCGCGTGTCGCCATTGGCAACCGCATCCTGCGTGCCGCGCACACCCAGCAGGAGAGTCCCGGCCGCAACCCCGAGCATCAACGCCCGGCGGAAGACCCTTTTCGGGCGCGCCTGGCGTGCCGAAAGCGTGGCGTCTGAGCTGCCCAATCTGCTGACCCGTCTCGATGCCCCGCTTGGGCGGCGCGTGATGAACGTGAACGAACAGTTGCGGAGAAGCGTTAACGCCTCGTTAGCAAGCCGGCAATCGCCGGGCCAGCCCTTTCTGCGCGGCTCTCCGCTACGCCCCGATCGTGGCGAAACGGAGCCGGCTTCCCGCCCTGCTCCGCGGATGCGGCGTCAGCCGCGCGATTCGAGGGCCTGCCGCACCATGCGGTGGAAGCCGTAGAGATCCTCGAAGGTCGTGAGGCTGCCATCGGCGCCGACGACATGGGTGTTGTAGACGAGATGGATTGCGAGCGGCTGGGGCAGGTTGATCCGGCGCTCGCCGGTCCCGATCAGGCGCTTCAGGCGTTCATGCGTCCATTCCGGCCCGAGCACCTGGTCGGCGAGCAGGAAGGGATTGTCGACACGCACGCAGCCATGGCTGAAGGCGCGCCGCTCCTGGGCGAAGAGCCGGCGGTTGGGCGTGTCGTGCAGATAGACCGAATGGTCGTTCGGGAACATGAACTTGATCCAGCCGAGCGCATTGCGCTCGCCCGGCGGCTGCCGCACCGAGATGCCGCCCCCCTTGCTGCGCGTCACGACATAGCCGCGCTTGGCGGCATAGTCCGGATCGGCGGCGAGCCCGGGAATGAACTCCTTCCGCAGGATCGAGGGCGGCACGTACCAGGACGGATTGACGATGACGTGGTCCATCCTGTGCGAAAAGATGGGCGTCGCCGTCTCCGGCTTGCCGACGATGGCGCGCGTCTCGTGGACGACATGGCCCTGGCGGACGACGCGGACGCGGAATTCCGGGACATTGACCATGATGTGGTCGGCGCCGAGATCGGCCGGCAGCCAGCGCCAGCGCTCCATCTGGGCGACGATGTCTTGCTCGCCGCGGGCCGTTGCCGGCGTGCCGAGGGCCGCGAGTGTCTGCGCGCCGAGAACGCCGGTGGCCGGCAGACCGGCCTGCTTCTGGAAGGCGGCCAGGGCGGTGGCCGTCGAGCGGTCGAAGACGGGCTCTTCGCTGGGGCCGAGGCCGAGCCGGGCGCGCACCAGCGGCACGCGGTCGTCGCGCATGCCGAGCTTCAGCGCCGGGCCGGCGGGGATGCGCACCAGCGGTGTGTCGTCGAGATGTTCGCGCAACTCGGCGAGCTTGGCCTTGAGCCGGCGATAGCCCTCATGAGGCGGGTTGTAGGCGGCGAGCACGGCGCCGGCATCGGCGGCGCCCGCCAGTTCCGAGAGCACCTCGGTGGCGGAGGGCAGCGACAGCGTCGGCGTCAGCAGCTTGGACAGGCGGCGCGGATCGACGCGGGCGCCGCGCGCATCGCGGGCATAGAGAACGGCCAGTGCCGAGAGCCGGACATCGGCTTCGGCAAGGCTGCCCCTGTCGCTCGCCTCAAAGGCGGGCAGCGGATAGTCGGTCGGGCGCAGCCCGTCCTCGCCGGCCCGGCCGAGGCGCTCGGTCAGGCGCAGGCCGGCGGCACTCCAGCCGCGGCCCTCGATCCAGAGCGGCCGGTTGCCGTTGGCCTCGTAGGCGGCGAGGATCTCGGCGCGCTCACGCTCGGCGAGGCGCGGCAGGGCCAGGGCGTCGGCGGCGCGGGCGGCGATGTCGGCCGCATAGTCGGACCCGCCGGGCAGGTCGACGACGACCTTCGGCAGCTCGGGCGGGGCGATCGCCGGCTCGGCACGGCGCAGCATGGGGGCGGCCTGCGGTGCCGCCAGCGCGGGATCGGCCGGCGGCAGCTCGATCTCGGGAATGTCGAGCGTCACAGGCTGGTCCTGGGCCGCCACGGGCGCCGTCGGCAGCTCCTGAGTGGCGAGACTGCCCTCGGGGCGCGCCGAGGGCGTGACCGCGCCGGTGATCATGCCGGGCTCGGCGGGGGTCGCGGTCGCGGTGTCCGTCTGCGGGAGCGCTTCGGCGGGCGCGGTTTCCGCGCCGGCCGGCGACGGCGCGGCGAGCGGCTGGTCGTCCGCATCCAGCCGCAGGGTCGGCTGCTCCGGCAGCGGAATGCCGAGCGTCGGATCGGCGGTCTGGGCTTCGGCGGAGACGACGGTGGCGGTCAGGGACAGGGCCAGAGCCGAGACGCAAGCCAGATTCGCCCAGTGGCGACGACGCATGGTCGCTATTCCTGAATTCTGCCGAGAGCCGCATTCCTGCGTGACTCGGCCGGTTTCGACAAGATGCGGCAGCGCAACACGCGCGGCCATTCGGTTGGTCGCGGCTCAGGCCGCGTCGGTTTCGTCCGCGCCCGCTCCGGGCTCGATCAGCCCGTAATCCTTGAGCTTGCGGTAGAGAGTCGAGCGGCCGATGCCGAGCTTGCGCGAGATCTCGGACATGTGCCCGCGGTAATGGGCGAGGGCGAATTTGATGATCTCGCGCTCGAGCTCGTCGAGCGTGCGCATATCGGATCCGGCCACCAGCTCCAGCGCGTTGGGGTCGCGCACCGGCATCTGGATGATGCGCGGCGTCTCGCTGCGCGCCTCGGCCGGGCCGAGCGGCGCGGGGGCGGGCGGGATGCGGATGTCGTAGCCCTCCATCTGCGCGGCGATCTGCGGGAATTCGGCGACCGTCAGCTCGTCGCCGTCCGCCAGCACCACGGCGCGGAACATCGCGTTCTCGAGCTGGCGGACATTGCCCGGCCAGTCATAGCCGCCGATCAGGGAGAGCGCCTCGGCGCCGATGCCGCGCAGCTTCTTGCCCTCCTCGGCGGCGAAGCGGGCGAGGAAGCCGCGCGCCAGGTCCGGAATGTCCTCGCGGCGCTGGCGCAGCGGCGGCAGCGTGATCGGAAAGACGTTGAGGCGATAGTAGAGGTCCTCGCGGAATTCGCCGGCCTTGACCTGGTCGAGCAGGCTCTTGTTCGTCGCCGAGATGATGCGGATGTCGACGCGCACCGACTTCTTGCCACCGACGGGGTCGACCTCGCCTTCCTGAATGGCGCGCAGCAGCTTGACCTGCGCATCGAGCGGCAGTTCGCCGACCTCGTCGAGGAAGAGCGTGCCGCCGCTGGCCTCGACGAACTTGCCGACATGGCGCTCGGTGGCGCCGGTGAAAGCGCCCTTCTCGTGGCCGAAGAGGATCGACTCGACGAGGTTGTGCGGGATCGCGCCGCAGTTGACGGTAACGAAGGGCTTGCCCTTGCGGTCGCTCGAACCCTGGATGGCGCGGGCGAGCACCTCCTTGCCAACGCCGGATTCACCCTCGATCAGGATCGGGATGTTGGACTTTGCCGCGCGCTCGGCCAGGCGCACGACGCGCGCCATGTCGGCACTCTTGGTGGCGAGGTCGCGGAAGCCGAGCGTGCCCGAGGCGCGGCGCTTGATGTGGCGCAGCTCGTGCTCGAGCGCGCCGAGCTTGAGCGCGTTCTTGAGCGAGATCTGCAGCCGCTCGGCGCCGACCGGCTTGACGACGAAGTCGATCGCGCCGGCGCGCATCGCCTGGACGACGGTCTCGATCGAGCCATTGGCGGTCTGCACGATGACGGGGGTTTCGATCGCGCGCTCGCGCAGTGCGGCCAGCACGCCCATGCCGTCGAGCTCGGGCATGACGAGATCGAGCACGATCGCGTCGAAGCGGTCGCCCTCGGGGCCGGTCAGCATCTGGAGGGCGGCCTGGCCGGTCTCCGCGACGACGGCGTCGTAACCGCAGCGCTTCAGCATGGCGTCCAGCAGGCGGCGCTGGACGGGATCGTCGTCGACGACGAGAACGGTGGCGGTCATGACACCTCGAGGCTCGGGCAGTGGAGAAGCCGGCCGCCGCTGGCGGCGCATGCTGTTCCGTTCTGGGTCATCCTCGGCCAGAACGGTTAAGCGGCGCTTAAGGGCGGGCCATATGCGCTGCGACGCAGGCGAAGATTGATCCCGGCCTGTGCCCCGCGCATATGAGGGCAAGCCGGGGTTCCCATCTGCGAGGTTGCCGACGATGACCAATGCGTTCGATCAGGTGCTGCGCGCCACTGCGACGGCCACCGCCGCATCGGCCGCCAAATCCTTGGGCACGCTGCCGGAATGGGATCTGAGCCATCTCTATCCTGGCCTCGATTCGGCCGGGCTGAAGGCCGATCTGAGCCGGGCGCTGAGCGATTCGCAGAGCTTCGCGACGCTCTATCGCGGCAAGCTCGGGGCGCTCGCCGAGCGCGAGGACGGCGCCGTGGTGCTGGCCGAGGCGGTGAAGGCCTTCGAGGCGCTGAGCGACCTGCTCGGCCGGATCGGCGCCTATGCGGGCCTCGTCTATGCGGGCGACACCACCGACCCGCAGCGCGCCAAGTTCTACGGCGACACGCAGGACAAGCTGAACGCGGCGGTGACCGAGCTGCTGTTCTTCGAGCTGGAGCTGAACCGGATCGAGCCCGAGCTGCTGGCGCGGGTCGCTGCGACGGCGCCGCTGTCACACTGGAAGCCCTGGCTCGACGACCTCGCCAAGGACAAGCCGCATCAGCTCGAGGACCGGATCGAGGCGCTCTTCCATGAGAAGTCGATGACCGGGCACGCCGCCTGGAACCGGCTCTTCGACGAGACGATCGCCTCGCTGCGCTTCCGGATCGGCGGCGAGGAGCTGACGCTGGAGCCGACGCTCAACAAGCTGCAGGACGCCGACGGCGCGGTGCGCAAGGCGGCGGCCGAGGCGCTGGGCGAGGTCTTCCGAGGGCAGCTGCGGACTTTCGCGCTGATCACCAACACGCTGGCCAAGGACAAGGAGATCTCCGACCGCTGGCGGAAGTTCGAGGACGTCGCGGATTCGCGCCATCTCGCCAACCGCGTCGAGCGCGAGGTCGTGGATGCGCTGGTTTCGGCGGTCCGCGAGGCCTATCCTCGCCTGTCGCACCGCTACTACAAGCTCAAGGCGAAATGGTTCGGTCGCGAGGCGCTGGATTTCTGGGACCGCAACGCGCCGCTTCCCAAGGTGGAGCAGCGCACCATCCCCTGGGAAGAAGCGCGCGACACGGTGCTGGACGCCTATGGCGCCTTCTCTCCCGAGATGGCCGGCATTGCGCGCCGCTTCTTCGACGAACGGTGGATCGACGCGCCGGTGCGGCCCGGCAAGGCGCCCGGCGCCTTCGCCCATCCGACGGTGCCCTCGGCGCATCCCTATGTGCTGGTCAATTACCAGGGCAAGCCGCGCGACGTGATGACGCTCGCCCATGAGCTCGGCCATGGCGTGCATCAGGTGCTGGCGGCGCATAACGGCGCGCTGATGGCGCCGACGCCGCTGACGCTGGCCGAGACGGCCAGCGTCTTCGGGGAAATGCTGACCTTCCGCCGTCTGCTGGATTCGACCTCGAATGCCCAGCAGCGCAAGGCCATGCTGGCGGCGAAGGTCGAGGACATGATCAACACGGTCGTGCGCCAGATCGCGTTCTATTCCTTCGAGCGGAAGGTGCACGAGGCGCGCAGATCGGGAGAACTGACCGCGGAGACGCTGTGCGAACTCTGGATGAGCGTTCAGGCGGAGAGCCTGGGACCGGCGATCCGGCTCGGGCCGGGCTACGAGCCGTTCTGGTGCTACATCCCGCACTTCATCCATTCGCCCTTCTATGTCTACGCCTATGCCTTCGGGGATTGCCTGGTGAACTCGCTCTACGGCGTCTACCGGAATGCGGCCGAGGGCTTCCAGGAGCGCTACTTCGCCCTGCTCTCGGCGGGCGGCACCAAGCACCACGCCGAGCTGCTGGCGCCCTTCGGGCTGGACGCGCGCGATCCCGCCTTCTGGCAGATCGGCCTGACGATGATCGAGGGCATGATCATCGAGCTGGAGGGGATGGAGTAGCGGGGGCTTCTTCGCCGTCAGGGTCGGGCCTGACCCGACCATCTTCTCACCGCAAGGCGCTGGCCGTCGCGATTCCCGGGGCAAGCCCGAGAATGGCGTGGGCGATCAGAACTGCACCCTCAGGCCCACCTGCGCGACATTGGCGGTGTAGTCCGAACCCTGGGCGGTCGAGTTCAGCCGCTCATGGGTGAAGCCTGCGCGGACCGAGACCGTGCGCGTCAGCTTGTATTCGATCCGGGCGCCCACGCTCGAGAAGTCCTCGCGCAGGCCCTGCCCCTCATATTCGGTGCGGCCGAAGCTGGCGACGCCGGTGACGGTGAGATTGCGGCGCAGGGCGTGGGCGATCTCGAGCGAGACCCGCCGCGCCGTGGTGCCCGAGGAGCCCGCAATCGTCGTGTCGCCGAGTTCGGAGGTGCCGCGCAGGGTGACGGTGGTCAGCGGCGTCGGCGACCACAGGATCGCGGCATCGCCGACGAAGCCCTTCAGGTCGCGCAGCCGGGCGTCGTCGTATCTGCGGTTCTGGTAACCGGCCGAGATTTCGCCGGTGAGCTGGCGGCTGATCTCGAAGGTCGAGCCGACGCGCATGGTGGCCCCGTCCGAAGAGCGGCGATAGCCGCTGGAGTCGATCGCCTGGTCGAAGTCGCGGGTGTCGACCTCGCCCTGGATGAAGGGCTTGAAGCCCGGCGTCACCTCATAGGCCGCGCGCAGGCGCAGTCCGTATTGCGTCTGGTTGCGGTCGCGCTGGCTGACGATGCCGCCATTGCTGAGTTTGCCGTCCTCGTAATCGCTGCGGTCGACCGAGCCGCGCAGCGTCATCTGCAGGCGGTTGATATCGTGGGTGACGCCGGCGGAGCCGCCATACTGGTAGATCAGGGGGCGGCCGACGACGGCGGAGGTCAGGTCCGGCGAACCGGGGCGCTGGGTGTCGATCTTCGCCCGCGTCTCCAGAAGGATGCGCGTGTCCCGCGAGGCGTCGAGGCGCAGGTCGAGATTGCCCTCGCCATCGGGGCGCGAGGCGTTCTCGTCGCGGAAGAAGCGGCTATAGCCGCCGCGCAGCTTGCCCTTCAGCTCATGCACGTTCCAGTCCGACTGGACGTCGAGATCGCCTTCCAGACGGCCGAAGGCGGAGCCCTTGCGGGTCGAGCCCGCCGTCCGCTGCGGGTTGGTGTCGTAGCCGACGCTGCTGGTCAGGCCCGGCTTCAGCGTGACGTTGCCGAGCCGCAGGCCGAGCGGTGCGTAAGGATCGTCCTCCGCCGCGGCGCGCCGGCGCGGTGTCGGCGGTGGCGGTGGCGTGGTCGGCAGGCCCGCGACGCCGGTCTGCGGGGCGCGGAACTGGCGCTGGGTGACGCCGCGCAGGCCGCTGGCCCGCACCGGCCGGCTGGCATAGGGCGGCGCGCGGCGGGACACCGTCGTCGGCTGGTTCTGGATCAGGGCAGCCGGATCGCGGACCGATTCCGGTGTCGCCGAGAGCGAGGCCGCAGGCGCCTCGGGCGTCGGCTGCTGGGCGACATAGGCCGGCACGCTCGGCCGCAGCGGCGCGCGCCGCACCTGTTGCGCGGCGACGGACGACGCGGCGAGCACGAGGCTCGCGGCGGCGACGCCGGTCAGCAGCAGGGACGGGGCAGGCCGGGGCACGGGGCGTCGTGGCTCCAGGAATGGGCTCTGGCGCGCCGGGCAGCGCGCGCATGGTTAACGGAGTTAAAACGAAGGGGGTTAACGGGCCGTCAATGACGGGGCGCCCCGAAGCTGGCCCCGGCGCGCCGGGCTGTGCTAGAGCGCCCGCCATGACAGCCGATATCCGCGCCTCCGCGCTCCGCACCGTCGCGACCGAACGAGCCGGGCTCGATACGCTCCACGAGGCGCTCGCCAACGGCATGGGCGAGCCCTTCGCCGCCGCTGTCTCGATGATCCGGGCCGCGGGCGGGCGCGTCATTGTCTCCGGTATGGGCAAGTCCGGGCATGTCGGGCGCAAGATCGCCGCGACGCTCGCCTCCACCGGCACGCCGGCGCATTTCGTCCATCCCGCCGAAGCCAGCCATGGCGATCTGGGCATGGTCCAGCCCGAGGACGTGGTGATCGCCCTGTCCTGGTCGGGCGAGACGGCGGAACTCGCGGCGATCGTCGGCCATACGCGGCGTTTCCGCGTCGGCCTGATCGCGATCACGGCCAATGCCGACAGCGCGCTCGGCCGCGAGGCGGATGTGACGCTGCTTCTGCCCAAGGCGCAGGAAGCCTGCCCGAACGGCCTGGCGCCGACGACCTCCACGACGATGCAGATGGCGCTCGGCGATGCGCTCGCCGTGGCGCTGCTCGAAGCGCGCGGCTTCTCGCGCCAAGACTTCTTTGTGTACCACCCCGGCGGCAAGCTCGGCGCGCAGCTCAAGACGGTTGCCAGCATCATGCACCGCGATGCGGCGTTGCCGCTCTGCGGCCTCGACACGGCGATCGTGGACGTGGTGGCGCTGATCTCGGAAAAGGGCTTCGGCTGCGCCATCGTGGTCGATGCGGACGGCATTCTCGCAGGGGTCGTCACCGATGGCGATCTGCGGCGCAAACTGCTGCGGGCCGGGCCGGGGCAGCGCGCGCGCGACGTGATGACGCCGAATCCGCGCCGGATCGCACCGGATGCGCTCGCGGGCGAGGCGCTGGAGATGGTCAACCGCCTGCGGATCACGGCGCTGATCGTGGCGGATGGTGGGGACCGCCCGGTCGGGCTGGTCCATGTGCACGACCTGCTGTCGCTCGGGGTGGCCTAGCCGGGGTCCAGCCCGCAGGCCGACGCTGCGGCCTCGGGAGCGCCGTCGCGTCCGGCCTCAGCCCTCGACGGCGACGTATTGCGTCTCGATCGACGAGTCGTGGGCTTCGTGGTCGAAGCCGTAGATGTGGATCGAGATGGCGTCTTCGGTCCCGAGATTGCGCATGCGATGGATGTTGGGGCCGCTCGGAAGCATGCAGGCCACGTAGCCGGGCTGGCGGTCATGCTGCTCGGTGGCGATGGCGCGCTGCGCGTCGATGGCGCGATACCAGGTTTCGGTGACGGTGCCGCTGACGACGCCGAAGCAGCAGGAGCAATGGTGGTCGTGGATGCAGGTGGTCGCACCGGCCGCCCAGACGATCGCCCAGACGCTGACGGAGTCGTCGCCTGCGAGAAGGTTTCGGGTGTAGCCGCCGGGTTTGCGCTCCAGCGGCAGGCGCGCGACGAGGTCGGGCAGCGCGACGAGCTCGCGCAGGACGGAGCGGGCGGCGGCCAGATAATCGCGCGAGAGCGTGCCCTCATCCGTCCGCAGGCTGGCGAGAACCGCGCCGCGCCGCTCCGCGTTCAAGAACCCCTGCATCCGCCAACTCCCGTCGCACCGTCTACCCTCTCAGGATAGCGATGCAGCGGGAAAATGGTTTGCTATCTCGCGCGTGAATGCCGCGATCTTGGAAGCGGATGTCTCCTGTGGCATCATTCCGAGAATTGATTTGCGGACTGGGCGCCGAGTGGGCGAATCCTTTGCGCTTTCCCGGGGTGCCATGGCCAAGCTCGACGCCTTCGATCTGCGAATCCTCGCCTGCCTGCAGGAGGATGCGAGCCTGCCGCTGGCCGAGTTGTCGGAGGCGGTGGGACTGTCGGCGACGCCGTGCTGGCGCCGGGTGCAGAAGCTGGAGGCGGCCGGGTACATCCGCAAGCGCGTCGCGTTGCTGGACCGGAGCAAGCTGCAGGCCGGCGTGACCGTCTTCATCGCGGTGAAGACGGCCCGGCATTCGATGGAATGGCTGGAGCGCTTCCACAGCGCGGTGCGGGACCTGCCGGAGATCGTCGACTTCTACCGGATGAGCGGCGAGATCGACTATCTGCTCAAGGCCTGCGTGCCGGATATCGCGGCCTATGACGCGCTCTACAAGAAGCTGATCTCGCGCATCGACCTCAACGACGTCACCTCCATGTTCGCGATGGAGGAGCTGAAATCGACCACGGCGATTCCGCTCGGCTTCGCTCAACCGGAGAGCTGAGCCCGAAACGAAGAAGGGAGCGGCGAACCGCTCCCTTCCTCCACGGCTCCCCAAGGCCCCCCAGCCGGACGGGAGCGGAACTCAGAACCGGTAGGTGACGCCGGCGCCGATCAGCCACGGATCGATCTTGACCTTGCCGGCGATGAGGCCGTTGTTGACCTTGACCTTGGGCTCGAGGAAGATCTTCTTGACGTCGAAGTTGAAGCCCCAGTTCTTGTCGATCATGTAGTCGAAGCCGGCCTGCAGGGCGAGGCCGAAGGTGTCCTTCAGATCGAAGCTGGTGAAGCCGCCCTTGGCCTTCTCGTTGAAGAAGACGGTGTAGTTCACGCCGACGCCGAGATAGGGCTTGAAGGCGCCGAAATCGGTGAAGTGATACTGCAGCATCAGGGTGGGCGGCAGCAGCCAGGCCGAGCCGATCTGCGCCCCGGCGAGCGCGCCGGCGCCCTTCACCTTGTGCGGGGTGACGCCGAGGATCAGCTCGACGGCGATGTTCTTGGTGAAGAAGTAGCTGATGTCGAGCTCGGGCACGACCGAGTTGGAGATGTCGACGTCGCCGCCGACGATCGGCGCGCCGCCGAGCCGGAGCTTGGCGCTCTCCTGCGGAACCACCGCCAGCGCGCGGCCGCGGATCATCCATGGGCTCCACTGCGTCAGCACCGGCGCGATCGGCGCGGTCTTGGCGGAAGGCAGGTCGGCCGCTCCGGCGGAGGTCAGGGCGGTGCCGGCGAGCAGCGCGGCACAGGCGGCGAGACGAACAATGCGTGACATGGCGAAGGCCCCCAGAAACGAGACCGCTGCACGTCTGCGTGCTCGCGGCTCCCGCCCTCCAGAAGCCTCGATCCCGCCATCTTCGATTTGATCGGGATCAAATCAGGGGACACTCCGGCTGGCTGTGGCCTTCTCGCCACAGGGCGGCGGCGGCTCAGCCTCGGGCGACCTTCTGGTAGTCCTTGATGTCGGAGAAAGTGACGTCGGGCACGCGCTCGGCATCGTATTTCAGGGTGAACTGGCTCGACGCCATGAAGACCGGATCGCCGTCAAGATCGTCCGCCATGGAAGAGGGCTTTGAGGCGACGAATTTCTGCAGCGCCGCCTTGTCCTCCGAGGAGACCCAGCGGGCGATCGAGAACTGGCAGGGTTCGAAATCCACCGGCAGGGAGTATTCGACGTCCATGCGCTCCTTGAGCACGTCGAGCTGCAGCGCGCCGACGACGCCGACGATGGCGGGCGCGCCGTCATGGGGCAGGAAGATCTGGACGACGCCTTCCTCGGCCATCTGCTGCAGGGCTTCGCGCAGCTTCTTGGCCTTCATCGCGTCCTTGAGCTTCACGCGGCGCAGGATTTCCGGGGCGAAGCTCGGCACGCCCTTGAAGACGACGTCCTCGCCCTCGGTCAGCGTGTCGCCGATGCGCAGTGTGCCGTGGTTCGGCAGGCCGACGATGTCGCCGGCGAAGGCCTCCTCCGCGATCGAGCGGTCGCGCGCGAAGAAGAATTGCGGCGCATTGAGCGGCATCGGCTTGCCGGTCCGCACGAGCTTCGCCTTCATGCCGCGCGAAAGCTTCCCTGAGCAGACGCGCATGAAGGCAATGCGGTCGCGGTGGTTGGGATCCATGTTCGCCTGGATCTTGAAGACGAAGCCGGTCATCTTCGGCTCCTCCGCCTGGATGGCGCGCTTGTCGGCCACCTGGGCACGCGGGCTCGGCGCCAGCGCGCCGAGCGCGTCGATCAGGTCGCGCACGCCGTAGTCGCGTAGCGCCGCGCCGAAATAGAGCGGCGTCAGGTGCCCCTCGCGGAAGGCCTCGAGATCGAAGGGCTTCAGCCCCTCGCTGGCGAGGAAGACCTCCTCGCGCCAGGTCTCGGCCGCGCCGTGCGGCAGGAGCTCGTCGAAGAGCTTGTCGTCGGGCCCCGTGACGGCGAGATCCTCGGCACTCTCGTCGCCCTTCTGGTTGCGGCGAAAGCTGTTGGCCTTGAGATCATAGGTGCCGACGAACTCGCGGCCGCGGCCGACCGGCCAGGTCATCGGCGCGACGTCGAGCGCCAGCGTGGTCTCGATCTCGTTGATCAGGTCGAACAGGTCGCGCGTTTCGCGGTCGACCTTGTTGATGAAGGTGACGATCGGGATGTCGCGCAGGCGGCAGACCTCGAACAGCTTCTTGGTGCGCGTCTCGATGCCCTTGGCGGCGTCGATCACCATCACGGCGGAATCGACGGCGGTGAGCGTGCGGTAGGTGTCCTCCGAGAAGTCCTCGTGGCCCGGCGTGTCGAGCAGGTTGAAGACGTGGCCGCCATATTCGAAGGTCATCACCGAGGTGACGACCGAGATGCCGCGCTGGCGCTCGATCTTCATCCAGTCCGAGGAGGTCTGGCGCCGGCCCTGCTTGGCGCGCACCTCACCCGCGAGCTGAATCGCGCCGCCGAAATAGAGCAGCTTCTCGGTCAGCGTGGTCTTGCCGGCGTCGGGGTGGGAGATGATCGCGAAGGTGCGGCGGCGCGCATGCGGGGCGGCGTCGCCTGCCGGCGCGGCGGAAGTCTGGCTGTCGGTCATGGCGGTGTGAGAACAGGATGGGGCCGGCGAAGTCAATCGGCGCGGTCCGGAGCGGGGCCTCCCGCGGTCGGGACTCAGTCAGTCCGCATTAACCGGTTGCCCCCATCATCCCGTTGAACCGGGGGAACATCCATCCCTGTCGGAAGGCGTCTCGATGGTCGGCCCACGCAAAATCTCGACCCAGATCTTCGGCGCCTTCGCCATCTTCGCGCTGACGGCCACCCTGGCTGTGGGGCTCGGCGTCCAGACCCTGTCCCGCTATGCCGCGCTGACAAACGAGGTCGAGGCCGTGACGCGCCGGACGCTCATGATCGAGCGCATGGACAACCTCGTGAACGGCACGGTGATGGAGTCTCGCGGGATCTATCTGGCGAAGGATGCCGCCGATGCCGAGCGCTTCGTCGTTCCGCTGCTCGGCAACCTGCAGGAGATCGAACAGCTGTTGCGGGACTGGCGGATGCTGCCAGGCGACCACGACGCATCCGCCTTCGCTGCGGTGGCCGATCAGCTCGACGATTTCGTCCGCTTCAGGACGGAGCTGGCGCGGCGCGCCCGCGAAGAAGGCCCCCCCTCCGCCAACCGTTTCGGCAACAACGAAAGCAATCGCGAAAACCGCAAGGCGCTCAACGTCGCTCTGCGGCGTGTCGCCGGCCTGCAGGAGAGCCGGGCCGCCGTGACGGATGCGCAGCGCGATCTCCTGCAGCGCCACAGCCTCTGGCTGCAGGCCGTCGCGGGGCTGCTGGTCGCGGCCGGCTTCGCAGGGGCGCTGGCGCTCGTCCAGCTGCGCGTGGCGCGGCCGCTGCGCCGTCTCGTGGTGACGATGCAGCGTCTGGCCGCTGCCGAGCCGATCACGGAGATCCCGTCGATCCGGCAGCGCGACGAGATTGGCGACATGGCGCGCTCCGTGGCGGTGTTCCACCGGACTGCGACCGAACGCGCGGGGCTCGAGGCCGAGGCCAAGGCCGGCGACGCGGCGCGGCTGCGCCGCCAGGCCAAGCGTGACGAACTCACCGCCGAGTTCAACATCCGGATCAACCAGGTGCTCGATACGGTCCGCGTCAGCGTCGACGAGATGGAAGAAACCGCCCGCAGCCTCAACGCCGTCGCCACCAGCGCCACATCGCAGGCCAACGAGGCACGGGGCGCAGCTCTCGATGCGTCCGACAACGTCCGCTCGATCGCGGCCGCTTCGGAGCAGCTGTCGGAGTCGATCACGGAGATCGCCGAACGCATCGGCCATACGGACGGCGTCGTCCGGTCGGCCGCCGAGGACGCGGCACGGGCGCGCGTCAATGTCGGAAACCTGCTGGGTGCCTCGGAGAGCATCGCGCGTGTCGTCGGCCTGATCCGCGAGATAGCGGCCCAGACCAATCTGCTGGCGCTCAACGCCACAATCGAAGCGGCGCGCGCCGGCGAGGCGGGGCGCGGCTTCGCGGTCGTGGCCGGCGAGGTCAAGCTGCTGGCCGAGCGCACCGCCCAGGCCACCGACGAGATCGCCGAGCGCATGATCGCCTTCGAGAGCGAGACCAAAGGGGCCGTGGCGGCGATCGAGACGATCGCGCACATCATGGGCGAGGTGGCGCAGCACACGGTCGCCATCGCCGGGGCCACCTCCCAGCAGATGGGTGCGACCTCGGAGATCGCCAGCAGCGCGCAGGCCACGGCCAGCGGCACGGCGGGCGTGGCCCATCAGATGGAGCAGGTGACCGCGACCTCCCAGGCTGCGATGCTGTCCGCCAACCGGGCGCTGAGCACGGCCGAGAATCTGGCGCGGGAAGCTCACGCCCTGCGCAGCGCGGTCGGGACGTTCTTCGCCGAGATGAAAGCGGCCTGAGCCGAACCACCGTCATCAAGCCCTGATCGGAAGGGGTTCACGGGTCCGTGATCGCTGCGGACGGCTTCGTGACGGAGTCGGCGCTGTCATATCGGCCGATCATGCGTTTCCCTCGCTGCGCCAATCGCAGAAGGGGACAGGATGACCGAGCCGCACCGCAGCGACCCGCAGCCGACGCTGTCGGTCTTCGACGCCGTCACGATCATGGTCGGGATCGTCGTCGGCATCGGCATCTTCAAGACGCCTTCGCTGATCGCGGCCAATGTCGGCAGCGAAGCGGCTTTCCTCGGCGTCTGGGTCGCCGGTGGCCTCGTGACCCTGATCGGTGCGCTCTGCTACGCCGAACTCGCGGCGGCCCATCCCCATGCCGGCGGTGAGTACCATTTCCTCGGGCGGGCCTATGGCCGGCCCGTCGCGGTGCTGTTCGGCTGGGCGCGCGGCTCGGTGATCCAGACAGGCGCGATCGCGGCGGTCGCCTTCGTCCTCGGCGACTATGCTGCGCAGGTGGTGCCGCTCGGCCCCTATGGTCCGGCGCTCTATGCCGCACTGGCGATCGTGGTGCTGACCGGCCTCAACGTCGCCGGGACGATCCAGAGTAAGACGCTGCAGATCGCGGTGACCTTCATCGAGGTCGGGCTGATCGCGGCGATCATCGGCTGGGGCCTGTTCGGCAGCGCGGGCGCGGCCGTTCCCGCCACGGCGACGGTGCCGGGGTCCGGTGCGCTCGGCCTTGCGATGATCTTCGTCCTGCTGACCTATGGCGGCTGGAACGAGGCGGCCTATCTCTCGGGCGAGCTACGCGACCCCGGCCGGAACATGGTCCGCGTGCTGGTGATCGGGACCGCGGTGCTGGTGGCGCTCTATGTCGCCGCCAATGCGGCGCTGCTGGCGATCCTGGGTCTCGACGGGCTGCGCGGATCGCAGGCGGTCGCGACCGACATGATGCGGCGCGTCGCCGGCGAGTCGGGGGCGCTGATCGTCAGCCTCGCGATCGTGGTTGCCGCGCTGTCGACCCTCAACGCGACGATCTTCACGGGCGCGCGGGTCTATTTCGCGATGGCCCGCGACATCACGCTGCTGCCCCGCGTCGGCGACTGGAACGAGCGCGGCCGTGCGCCGGCCAATGGTCTGCTCGCGCAGGGGGCTGTCGCGCTGCTGCTGGTCGCACTGGGCGCGGCCAGCCGCGACGGCTTCCAGGCCATGGTCGACTACAGCGCGCCGGTGTTCTGGGCCTTCCTGCTGCTGGTGGCCCTGGCGCTGCCGATCCTGCGCTGGCGCGAGCCGGATCGTGTGCGGCATTTCAAGGTGCCGCTCTACCCGCTGACGCCCGCCCTCTTCGCGCTGACCTGCGCCTACATGCTCCACGCCAGCCTGGCTTACACGGGCAAGGGCGCCCTCATCGGCCTCGGCGTCGTGCTGGCCGGACTGCCGCTGCTGCTGTTCCAGAGCCGGCGCAGCGAGGCCGAGCGCAGCTCCGCTTCCCCGCCGGCAGACGTCGCCCTCACCGCGTCGCCTGCGCCGATCCTCGTTCAACCAGGAGAGAGACGATGAAGACGTTCCGAACCTTGGCGGCCGCCTGCGCGGTCTCGCTGCTCGCGCTGAGCGCCGTCCCGTCCCATGCGCAGCCGGCCCAGGCCGGCACGGACTCCGCAACGGGGCCGGCCTATGTCCCCCAGACGGGCCAGGCCGGCAAGGATGTGGTCTGGGTGCCGACGCAGGACGCGCTGGTCCAGCGCATGCTCGACATGGCGAAGGTGACGAGGGAGGACAAGCTGGTCGATCTCGGCTCCGGAGACGGGCGCACGGTGATCGCCGCCGCCAAGCGCGGCCTCTCGGCCCGCGGCATCGAATACAATCCCGATCTCGTCACGCTCTCCCAGCGCAATGCCGAGGCCGAGGGCGTCACTGAGCGGGCCCGCTTCGAGCGCGGCGACATTTTCGAATCCGATTTCTCGGAGGCGACGGTGGTGACGCTGTTCCTGCTGCCGGAGCTGAACCTGCGGCTGCGCCCGATCCTGCTCGAGATGAAGCCCGGCACCCGCGTCGTCTCCAACACCTTCACCATGGATGACTGGACGCCCGACGAGACGGCCGTCCTGGCCGAGAACTGCGTCAATTTCTGCCGGGCTCATTTCTGGGTCGTCCCGGCCAAGGTCGGTGGCACCTGGCGGCTGGGCGATGGCCAGCTAAGCCTGAAGCAGACCTTCCAGATGCTCGAGGGCACGCTGACGCGCGGCGGCAAGGCGCTGCCCATCACCGAGGCGCGGATGCGCGGCAGCGAGATCAGCTTCGTCGCCGACGGCCGCCGCTATACGGGCACCGTCACGGACGGACGGATGAGCGGCCGCAGCGAGGGCGCCGGCCCGGCGCAGGACTGGCAGGCGACGCGCAGCGCGAGCTGAGTTTCCGATCGGCTGCCGCCTCAGTTCTTGAGGCGGTAGCCGGTGCGGAAGATCCAGGCCGTGGCGACGATGCAGACGAGCAGGAAGGTCAGCGTCATCCCGAGGCTGATCCCGACGCCGACATCGGCGATGCCGAAGAAGCTCCAGCGGAAGCCGCTGATCAGGTAGACGACCGGGTTGAACAGCGCGACCGTGCGCCAGAAGGGCGGCAGCATCTCGATCGAGTAGAAGGAGCCGCCGAGGAAGGCGAGCGGGGTCACCACCAGCAGCGGAATGACCTGCAGCCGCTCGAACCCGTCGGCCCAGATGCCGATGATGAAGCCGAACAGGCTGAACGTCACCGCCGTCAGCACGAGGAAGAGCAGCATCCAAAGCGGATGTTCGATCCGCAGCGGCACGAAGAAGGTCGCCGTGAGCAGGATGATGAGGCCGAGCACGACCGATTTGGTCGCCGCCGCGCCGACATAGCCGATCACCACCTCCCACCAGGCCACGGGCGCCGAGAGCAGCTCGTAGATGGTGCCGGTGAACTTCGGGAAATAGATCGCGAAGGAGGCGTTGGCTATGCTCTGGGTGAGCAGCGTCAGCATGATCAGACCCGGCACGATGAAGGCGCCATAGGCGACCCCGTCGATCGCCTGCATGCGGGCGCCGATCGCGGCGCCGAAGACGACGAAATAGAGCGAGGTCGAGAGCACGGGGGAGACGACGCTCTGCAGCGGCGTGCGCAGGGTGCGGGCCATCTCGAAGCGGTAGATCGCCGCGATCGCGCGCCAGTTGAAGCGCGGAGCCGGCGCTTCGATGAAGGGTCTCATGAGCGGCTCCTGACGAGGCTGACGAAGATGTCCTCCAGCGAACTCTGGCTGGTGCGAAGATCCTTGAAGCGGATGCCGGCCTCGCCCAGCGCCTGCAGCAGCGCGGTGATCCCGGTCCGCTCGGCCTTCGTGTCATAGGTGAAGACGAGTTCCTCGCCGCTGGCGGCGAGCGCGAGATCATAGCCCGCGAGGCTGTCCGGGAGGGCGGCGAGCGGGGCCTGGAGGCTGAGCGTGAGCTGCTTGCGGCCGAGCTTGCGCATCAGCTCCGTCTTGTCCTCGACCAGGATGATCTCGCCTTTGCTGATCACGCCGATCCGGTCGGCCATCTCCTCGGCCTCCTCGATGTAGTGCGTGGTCAGGATGATGGTGACGCCGTTGTCTCGCAGGCGGCGCACGAGCTGCCACATGTCCTGGCGCAGCTCGACATCGACGCCCGCCGTGGGCTCGTCGAGGAAGAGGATGCGCGGCTCATGGGCCAGCGCCTTGGCGATCATGACGCGCCGCTTCATGCCGCCCGAGAGGCGGCGGATCTGCGTGTCACGCTTGTCCCAGAGCGAGAGGTCCCGCAGAATCTGCTCGATCAGGGCCGTGTCCCTCGGCTTGCCGAAGAGGCCGCGGCTGAAGGAGACGGTGGCGCGCACCGTCTCGAAGGCGTCGGTGGTCAGCTCCTGCGGGACGAGGCCGATCTTGGCGCGCGCGGCGCGGTAGTCGCCGGCGATGTCGTGGCCGTCGGCGCGGACGCTGCCGGTGCTCGGATTGACCAGCCCGCAGATGATGCTGATCAGCGTCGTCTTGCCGGCGCCGTTGGGCCCGAGCAGGGCGAAGATCTCGCCGCGGCGAATGTCGAGATCGACCGTCTTCAAGGCCTGGAAGCCGGAGGCATAGGTCTTGGACAGGCCGGAGACGGAAATGATCGGTGTCATGGGCGGCATATAGGTCGGGTCCTGCGACGGGGCGATGGCGCACGGACGCAGACCGGCAATGCGTCCTCGCCTCGCCCTAGCACCGTGCTGCTGCCGCCTCCTGTCGGGAACGGTGATCGCCAACGCAAAATGGCCGGGCGAACCCGGCCATCTCGTCGGCGTGACGGGAGACCGTCAGCGCATGAAGAACCAGAGCAGGATGATGATCGGAATCGGAACGCCGAGCAGCCAGAGAGCAATCGAACGCATGGAAATCAGCCCCAGATGTTGGTGATGACGATGCGGATGCAACGCCGGCCGCGCGCCGAAGGTTCCTTGCCTGTGCTTTGGGTCCCTCCCGCCTATTTGAAGGCGATGCTGTCGATCATGGCCTGCATCGCCTTGTCATGTTTCACATGGCCCTTTTCCGAGGCCCAATACGTCATCATGATGATCTTGCCGCTGGCGACCTTGGGGTTGATGGCGAGGTAGCGGACGATCGAAGGGCCGTCGCTGCTCGTCGCCTTCAGTTCGGTGAAGGACCAGGGGCGGCCGTTCACCTCGCGCGTCAGGGTCTCGGTCGAACCGGTGAACTTGACGCCCTCCCGCGCGAAATAGGCGTCGTGTTCCTTCTGCAGCGCGTCGAGCTGGTCGGCCGGAACGAGCTCGAACCAGACATAGATCTCCTCGTCGGGCGTCTTGATCTGGACGCCACGATCGATCTTCGACTGGGCCCAGCTGTCGGGAATCGTCACCACGGCCACGGGGTCCGCGGCGGTGATGGCGACGGCGCCCGCCATGGCTGAGCCGATCGCGGCCGGGCCGGCGAGAGCCGCCGCCAGTGCCAGTGCACCGAAGATTTTCTTCATCGCGATTTCCCTTGTCGTCCCGCGGCGCTTCCCGCAACGCGGGCGCTGATGGGGCAGATGCGGCCCGAAATCAACGGCGAAGCGGGCGCCTGCCGAAAATGGTCAGGGCACCGTGTGCGCGCTGGGATGCCAGAGCGGCCGATAACCTTGAGCCAGGGCGGCGAGCGAGGCCGGTGGCGTCAGCACCGACGCCATTCCTGTCGGCCGGGTTTGCCGGCCGACATAGCCTCCGGGCGACCAGAGCAGCGCCGCATCGGCACGCAGGGCCAGGAAGTGGCCCTCCTCGGCGATCATCGCACCGTCCGGCAGGGTCTCGGCCGGCCGCCGATGCAGGCGTTTCACCCGGCCGTCGCGGCGCTCTTCGTCCAGCAGCCGGTCGATTTCCGGAAAGAGCGGTGTCTCGCGCAGGCCCAGCCCCTGGACCAGCGCGGCCCGGTAGGCCAGCGCATCCCCGCGGCGACATTCCATGCAGGGGCGATGGCCGGCTGCGAGCGCGGTGACCTCGTCGCAGAAGAACAGCTCGGTGTAGCCGCGGCTCCAGACCTGGCGGTGGCGGTTCTTGAAGGACAGGATGCAACAGATCCATTGCCGGCTCGCCTGGATGCGGCGAGGCAAGGCCTGGCGCTGCGGATCGTGGAAGCGCCCGCCACGATTGCCCATGAGCAGGCCGCGGGCAGCCGTCGCGACGAGAGCTCCGTCAGGCGCGACGCGATTGGGCAGGGGCATGGCGCTCTCCGAATGCGGGGCCCTATCCTAGGAATCGTCCTGCCCGACCGCGACAGCATCCTCGCCGTATCGGGCTGCGGCGGCGGGTGGGGTTGGCAAGCCGCCCCACGATGACGCAAGCTTCCGAGGGGAAAGGGCGACAGACCCGATCCGGAGGGGTGGAGCATGGCGGCCAGCAGCTTCGACGATCCGGCATGGCTGGTTCCGCATCCGGAGCGCGGGGCCATCCTGGCGGAGGTCCATGCCCGGCCCTTCGCGCCGCTGGAGACGCCGCGGCGGCTTTTGCATTTCGCCTTCATGACCGATTCCCGCCAGGCGGCGGCCGATCGTGCGGCGCTCACCCGCTTCTGCGCCGAGCGCGGCGTGCCGGGGCCGCTCGACGAGGCCAAGCATCACCGTGCCCGCTTCGGCGAAACCAGCCTGCGCTGGGAGCAGCACAGCGAGTTCACCACCTACAGCTGGGAGCTGCCGGGTACCGAGGCGACGCCCTTCCTGCCGCCGACCGGCGCCCTGCCGCATGGCATGCGCGGCCTGCCGCAGCCCGGGCCGCATCTGGTCTCCGCCGATCTGCATCTGCTGCCGGCGGCGGCGGAGCCCGATCTGGGGGCGCTGTTCGACCCCGCCAGCCTCGCCGCCTCGCTGGTCGACAATGGCGGAGCGATCGCAGCGACCGATTTCCGGGCCGGGGCAGACGGCTTCGTGCGCATCCTGGTGCTCGATCGCGAACTGACGCCGGCACGGGCGGGCGCGCTGGTGCAGCGCCTGCTCGAGATCGAGACCTATCGCACGCTCGCGCTGCTCGGCATGCCGGAATCGCAGCGGATCGGCCCCTCCGTGCGCAGCGCCGAGGAGACGCTGGTGCGCATCGCGGGCACGATGACGCAGACGGACGGGCTGGCGGCCGACCATGCGCTGCTCGACGAGATGACGGCGCTCGCTTCGCGGCTGGAGGCGGAAGCCGCCTCCTCGAACTACCGTTTCGGGGCGAGCCGCGCCTATGACAACATCGTGCAGCAGCGGCTCGTCGCCATCGGCGAGCAGGGCCATGGCGGCTGGCCGACGATCTCCGCCTTCCTGGCGAGGCGCATGGCGCCGGCGATGCGCACCTGCCAGATGCTGCAGGAGCGCCAGGCCGATCTCGCGACCAAGCTGGCACGCGCCGCCAACCTGCTGCGCACGCGCGTCGACGTCGCGCTCGAGCAGCAGAACCGCGACCTGCTGGCGGCGATGAACGAGCGCACGCGGCTGCAGTTGCGGCTGCAGCAGACGGTCGAGGGGCTCTCGGTCGCGGCGATCGCCTATTACATCGTCAGCCTGTTCGGCTACCTCGCCAAGGGCGCGAAGGATTCGGGCTGGCTCAAGATCGAGCCCGGCCTGGCGACGGCGCTGTTCGTGCCGGTCGCGCTGCTGGGCGTCTGGGCGGCGGTGCGGCGCATCCGCCGCGGCCATGGCGAGGGCTGAGCACCCCCGCCACAGGGCTCAGGCTTCCTTGAAGCCGTAATCGGGGATGCCCTGCTCGTTGCCGTAATATTTGTAGGGCAGGAACTTGCCGGACATGCCGATCTTGACGCGGTCGCCCTTCGGGTTCGGCTCGCGCTCGAACTCGATGTTGAAGTCGATCGCCGACATGATGCCGTCGCCGAACTCCTCCTCGATCAGCGCCTTCCAGGCCGGGCCGTTGACCATCACCATCTCGTAGAAGCGGTAGATCAGCGGGTCGGTCGGCGGCATCGGCGTGCCGGTGCCGCGATAGGGCACCTCGTTGAGCATGCGCTTCTCGTTCTCGGTCAGGCCGAAGAGCGCGGCGGCCTTTTCGGCGAGCGGCTTGACCAGCTTCATCTGGCCGAGCAGGGCGCCGACGATCAGCACCTCGGACATGCCACCGATTTCCTCGGTGATGTATTTCCAGCTCCAGCCCTTCTCGCGCTTGATGTCGAGGATCTTCTCGGTGAGCTCTTCGCGCTTCATGGGGTCGGTCTCCTTGGCGTGTCGGTTTCTCGAGGTGGTGGTCGTCAGGCCGCCTTGCGGCCTGCGTCGGGGCCGGGCCCGTCGGCGCCGGGTCGAACGACAGGCGGGTGGCGGCGGTCGTAGCCTTCGGGAATTGCGTCCCTGAAGCTCTTCGAGCGCACCACGAGGAAGTCGATCAGGCGGTTGCGGATGGCGTAGTAGTCGCGGTGGTGGTGGACTTCGGTGCGGATGCGGTCGCGCGGCAGCGGGTTCTCGACGATCTCGGCGATCATCGCCTGGGGCCCGTTGGTCATCAGCACGATGCGGTCGGCGAGATAGATCGCCTCGTCGACGTCATGGGTGATCATGAAGGCGGTCTGGCCGGTCTCCAGGCAGATGCGGCGGACCTCGTCCTGCAGCGTGCCGCGGGTGAGCGCGTCGAGCGCTGAGAAGGGCTCGTCCATCAGCATCATCTTCGGCTCGATCGAGAGCGCACGGGCGATGCCGACGCGCTGCTTCATGCCGCCGGAGAGTTCCGAGGGCTTCTTCAGCTCCGAGCCCTTGAGGCCGACCTTCTCGATGAAGGCCATGGCATGCGCCGTGACCTTCGCCTTCGGCCAGTCCCGGTGCTTCGCGGCAACGGCGTAGGCTACATTGCCCAGGACCGTGCGCCAGGGCAGCAGCGAATGGCCCTGGAATATCACGGCGCGGTCGAGCGAAGGGCCCTCGATCGCCTTGCCATCGACGATGGCCGCGCCGTCATCGGGCGCGTCGAGCCCGTTAAGGATGTTGAGGACGGTGGTCTTGCCGCAGCCGGAATGGCCGATGACGCAGACGAACTCGCCCTTCCTCATCGAGAACCAGAGGTCCTCGAAGACGGTGGTGGTGCCGCCGCCGGCCTTCGGGTAGCGGCGCGCGATGCCTTCGATCGAGATGTAACGGTCGCTCATCGCCTCAATCCGGATAGGTCACGGCGCGCTGCAGGCGGGCGAGCGTCTGGTCGAGGATCATGCCCATCACGCCGATGACGGTGATGGCGACGATGACATTGGTGATCGAGAGGTTGTTCCACTCGTTCCAGACGAAATAGCCGATGCCGGTGCCGCCCACTAGCATCTCGGCGGCGACGATGACGAGCCAGGCGATGCCGATCGAGATGCGCATGCCGGTCAGGATCGTCGGCGCGGCCGCCGGCAGGATGATGGTGAAAGCGCGGCGGACGGGCCCGACCTCCAGCGTGCGGGCGACGTTGAGCCATTCCTTGCGCACGGCGGACACACCGAAGGCCGTGTTCAGCAGCATCGGCCAGACCGAGCAGATGAAGATCACGAAGATTGCGGAGACGCTGGAATCCTTGATCGTGTAGAGCGCGAGCGGCATCCAGGCGAGCGGGGAGATCGGCTTCAGCACCTGGATGAACGGATCGAGCGCCTTCGAGATCAGTGGCGACATGCCGATCAGGAAGCCGAGCGGGACCGCGAGCAGCACGGCGAAGGCATAGCCGAGCAGGACGCGGCCGAGCGAATAGGCGAGCTGGATGCCGAGCCCCTTGTCGTTGGGGCCCTTGTCGTAGAACGGGTCGCGCAGATGGCCCCAGATCGTCGCGGCGACGTCGAGCGGGCCGGGCATGGCCGATTTGCCCTGCGTGACCTGCTGGCCCATCAGCTTGGCGTATTCGGGGTCGATGTTCGCCGCCGGTGCAGTGCCGCCGGACTGGGTGCCGACATGCCAGGCGGTGAGGAAGACGACGAGGATCGCCAGCGAGAGCACCAGCGCGCGCAGGTTGAGGGGGAGGGTCATGTCAGGACTCCGCCGTCATTGCGAGGAGGCGTAGCCGACGAAGCAATCCAGCGTCGGCGTGAGGCGCTGGATTGCTTCGCTTCGCTCGCAATGACGGTTGGCGCTTCGCGCGACATCACGCGCCTCACGTCCGCTTGATCGCGAAGCTCTTGATGTAGTCCTCCGGCTTGGTGGCATCGAAGGTCTTGCCCATCACGACGATGGTCTTCGAGCCCGAGGCCGGCGGGGTGAGTCCGACCTCCTGCATCAGCCGCGCCGTGTCGGTCTGGAGGAAGACCTCCTTGGCCACCTTGGCGTAGTCGACATCGCCCTTGATCTGGCCCCAGCGCTTCATCTGGGTGAGGATCCAGACGGCGAAGCCCTCCCAGGGGAAGGGGTCGAAATCGATGCGCTTGGCGTCGCGCCTGACATTGCCGAGCCCGTCGGCATAGGTCCCGGTCAGCACCTGTTCGACGACGGTGACGGGCTGGTTGAGGTAGTTGGCCGGCGCGATCGCCTCGGCGATCTGTTTGCGGTTCTCGGCCTTGGAGGCGAAGGCGGTGGCGTCGATGATCGCCTTCAGCAGCGCGGCATAGGTGTTGGGGGTCTGCGTCACGAACTCCCTGGAGGCTGCGAAGGCGCAGCAGGGATGCCCGTCCCAGATCTCCTTGGAGAGCATGTGGATGAAGCCGACGCCGTCGAAGACCGCGCGCTGGTTGACCGGATCGGGCGCGAGGAAGCCGTCAATGTTGTCGGCGCGGAGGTTGGCGACCATCTCCGGCGGCGGCACGGCGCGGATCTGGACGTCCGTGTCGGGATCGATGCCGTTCTCGGCGAGATAGTAGCGCAGCAGGTAGTTGTGCATCGAATAGTCGAAGGGCACGGCGAATTTGAAGCCCTTCCAGGACTTCGGATCGCGCTTGTCCTTGTGCTTCATCGCCAGCGTGATGGCCTGGCCGTTGATGTTCTCGACCGCGGGCATCGTGTAGGGGATCGGGTTCGAGCCCGCGCCCATCGAGATCGCCAGCGGCATCGGCGAGAGCATGTGGGCGGCGTCGTATTCCTTGTTGATCGTCTTGTCGCGGATCACCGCCCAGCCGGCGGTCTTGATCACTTCGACGTTCAGGCCGTGCTTGGCGTAGAAGCCCATCGGCGAGGCCATGATGATCGGCGTCGCGCAGGTGATCGGGATGAAGCCGACCTTGAGGTCCTTCTTCTCCGGCACCGCCTGGGCAAAGGCCTCGGTGGCGGCCGCCAGCGGGAAGAGGCTCGAGATTGCGGCCAGGGCGGTCGAGGCGCCGACCTGCTTCAGGAAGAAGCGGCGCTGCGCATCCTGTGGAAACAGCGCCCGCATCACGGCGTTCTCGACGACGCGCTGATAGCGTCCATCCTCCGTCGCGGATACTTCGACGGCCTCGGCCCGAATCGCCCGCTCATGCGCGGACTGGCTCTCGTGCCGGCCGCAATCGCAGCCGCGGCGGATGCGGCGGTCGGCGTCGAACGGGTTCTTGAACAAGGCCATGCGCGTGTCCTCCGGCTGATCGAATGGGCGGATGGTCGGTGAAAAGGCGTTAGCAAGGGGCGGGCCAACGACCGTGTTTCGGCGGGCCTCGAAAAATCAGCGACTTACGCGGTTTTGAGATTGACGAAATTTCGTCATTCACGAAATATCGTGATCGGATCGACGATATTTCGTGAAAGGGCGTTGCGCGTGCCCCAGCCGTCCCCTTCCCTGCCCGCGGCCACGACCTGGCTGTTCGAGAGCACGGTCGATGCCGCTCTGGCGGTCGATGTGGCCGACGGGCGCATCCTGGCGGCGAACGAGGAGGCACGGCGGATCTTCGCCGCGCGCGGCGGCGAACTGGTGGGAGCCTCGATCCTGTCGCTCTTTCCGGGGCAGGCCGCCGCCCTGACGGTCTTTACCGAAGCGGTTCTCCACAAGGGCCGCTACGCCACCCGCAGCCTGACGCCGCAGCGGGCCGATGGTGAGGCGCTCCATGCCGAGTGCATCGGTGCGCGGCTTCTGACCCAGCCCGACCCCTCGATCCTGCTGACGCTCTACGATCTCGAGGCGCGGCACCGGCGCGATCTCGATGCCGACGCACAGGAGCATGTGCGCGCCGGGCTGACCGAATGGCGCCGCACGGAGCGGCTGTTCCAGGAGATCGAGCGCAGCAACCAGTTGATCCTGCGCGCGGCGGGCGAGGGCATCTTCGGGGTCAATGCGGAGGGCCGCACCACCTTCGTCAACCCGGCCGGCGAGGCGATGCTGGGCTGGGAGACGGGCGAGCTGATCGGGCGGGACATGCATGCCTGCGTGCATCATCACCGCCCCGACGGCACGCATTACCCGCATGAGGAATGCCCGATCTACGCCGCCTTCCGCGACGGGGCGGTCCACCATGTCGAGAACGAGATGTTCTTCCGCAAGGACGGCACAGGGTTCTGGGTCGAATACACCTCGACGCCGATCCGCGACCGCGGGCGCCTCGTCGGGGCGGTGATCATCTTCCGCGACATCAGCCAGCGCCACGAGGCCGACGAGCGCCTGCGGGCGGCGCTGGCCGAGGTCGACAGCCTGCGCGAGCGGCTGCAACAGGAGAACGCCTATCTGCAGGAGGAGATGCGGCTGGAGCGCAACCATCGCGGCGTCGTCGGGCGCTCGGGCGCGATCCAGAAGATCCTGAGCCAGGTCGAGCTGGTGGCGCGGACGGATGCCGCGGTGCTGATCACCGGCGAATCCGGCACCGGCAAGGAGCTGATCGCCAGCGCGATCCACGAGGCGAGCGAGCGCCATGTGCGCCCGCTGATCCGGGTGAACTGCGCCGCCATCCCGCGCGAACTGTTCGAGAGCGAGTTCTTCGGCCATGTGAAGGGCGCCTTCACCGGCGCGCTGCGCGACCGCATCGGCCGTTTCGAACTGGCCGACGGCGGCACGCTCTTCCTCGACGAGGTCGGCGAGATCCCGCTCGAACTCCAGGGCAAGCTCCTGCGCGTGCTGCAGGAGGGACAGTTCGAGCGCGTCGGCGAGGAGCGCACCCGGCACGTCAATGTCCGCATCATCGCCGCGACCAACAAGGATCTCCGGCGCGAGGTGCGCGAGGGCCGCTTCCGCGAGGACCTCTATTTCCGGCTCGACGTCTTCCCGATCGTCTCGGTGCCGCTGCGCGAGCGGCCGGAGGACATTCCGCTGCTGGCGCTGCATTTCCTCGGCGGGGCCCAGCGCAAGCTCAAGACCGAGGGGCTGAAGCTGAGCGAGGGCGACGTCGCGCGGCTGCGCGCCTATGACTGGCCGGGCAATGTCCGCGAGCTCCAGAACGTCATCGAGCGTGCCGCGATCCTGGCGCGCAACGGGCGGCTCTTCATCGCGCTGCCGGAGAGCGGGCGGCCGCCCGCCGCCATGCCGGCGCCCGCGGCGACGGGCGCGGGAATCCTGACCGAGGCGGAGCGGCGCGAGCGCGACCGGGCGAGCATCCTGGCGGCCCTGGAGACGTGTCGCGGACGCGTCAGCGGCCCGCAGGGCGCCGCCGCGCTTCTCGGTGTGCCTCCGACGACGCTGGCCTCGCGGATGAAGATCCTGGGCATTGCGGCGCGGGCCCTGCGCCCGGCGGCTGAGCGGGCCGGCGAGGGACCCTCGTCTTTCTGAGATCCCGTCAGGATCATCTTAACGTTACAGCGAGGTAAGACCCGCGGCGCAACGCATTTGAAGTATTTTACGCTCCATCCAAGAGCCGCACGACAAGCCTGCCTCGAGATGAACTTGGAAAAGCGTATGACCTTCAAAGAGTTTCTGCGCCGATGAACGCCTATCTTCCTCTCATCCTGTTCACGGTGCTGACCAACGCCGCGGCGCAGCTGATGCTGAAGCGCGGCATGACCGGCGTCGGGACGCTGGACGTGGCGGGCGACGGCCTGGTCTCGACCGTCTTCCGGGTGGTCTTCAATCCCTTCGTCTTTGCGGGGCTGTGCACCTTCGTCATCAGCATGGCGTCGCATCTGATCGTGCTCTCGAAGGTGCAGATCTCCTACGCCTACCCCTTCCTGAGCCTCGCCTATGTCGTGGTCGCGGCTTACGCCTTCTTCGTCTTCCACGAGGATCTGGGACCGGCGCGCATCGCCGGCATCGGTCTCATCGTACTCGGCACCATCTTCATCGCACAAAGCTGAGGGACATCATGGATCTGATCGTTCGCCTGTTCATGCGCCTCGGCGCCCTGCTGGAACCGCGGCCGGTTCCTGTCCCCGTGCCGGTGCGCGCCCAGCGTCCGCGACGGCCACGCTGAGCCGGAGGTGCCAACCGTGAAGCACATCATCATCGGCGGCGACGGCTTCGTCGGCTCGCATCTGGCGGCTGACCTTTCGGCCATGGGCGAGGAGGTGCTGGTCGCCGACATCGTCAAGAGCCGGCATCCGCATTACGCCACGGTGCCGTTCCACCGCATCGACGTGACCGATGCCGAGAGCGTCGCCGGCATTCCGCTCGGCCAGGACGACCTCGTCTACAACCTCTCGGCCAAGATGCTCTCGCCGATCGTCACCCGCGCGGAGCGCCACGACTTTTTCTGGCCGGTAAACTATCACGGCACGCAGAACATCCTGAGCTGGATGGAGAAGGCGGGCGCCCACAAGCTCGTTCACTTCACCACCGACATGATCTACGGCCATTCGGTGACGGTGCCGCAGGACGAGACGCATCCCGCCAAGCCGCTCGGCGAATACGGCGAGAGCAAGCTCGCCACCGAGACGCTGGCCCAGACCTATCGCGATCGCGGCTTCCAGATCCCGATCTTCCGGCCGCGGCTGATCATCGGGCCCGGGCGGCTGGGCATCCTGGTCAAGCTGTTCAAGCTGATCGACCTCAACCTGCCGGTGCCGATGATCGGTTCGGGCAAGAACCCCTACCAGTTCATCTCGGTGTTCGACTGCGCCAGCGCCTGCGTGGCGGCCTGGAAGGCCGACTTCCCCAACAGCGCCTATAACCTCGGCTCGGACGACCCGCCGCCGGTGAAGAAGCTGCTCGGCGACCTGATCAGGCATGCCGGTTCAAAGTCGATCCTGCTGCCGACCCCGGCGCCGCTGGTGAAGCTGACGCTGAACGCGCTCGATGCGATCAACCTGCCGATCATGGATCCCGAGCAGTATCTGATCGCCGACGAGATCTGCATTCTCGACACCTCCAAGGCCAAGCGCGAGCTGGGCTGGAAGCCGCTGCACCGCGACGAGGACATGCTGCTCGCCGCCTACACCGAATATCGCAAGGCCAAGGATCCGCAGGTCCAGGCCCAGAGGAGCCTCGCCGCATGAGCATGCCCGCTTACAAGCCCGCCGACGCGGCCACTCCGGCGCGCCCGAAGCTTTACAGCGTCGAGGAGGCCAAGCAGCTCGACGTCGCCACGGTGAAGGAGCTCTTCACCAGTCACATCAACCCTGGCCAGGTGCATTTCCTGAAGCTGCTCGGCTTCGACAAGATCCTCGTCGAGCGCGCAGAGGGCATGCACTACATCACCCGGGACGGCCGCAAGATCCTCGATTTCTTCGGCGGGTTCTGCTCGGTGGCCTTCGGCCACAACCATCCACGCATCGTGGCGGCCCGGAAGAAATTCCAGGACGAGAACCGCCATGAGATCTGCATGGCGTTCATGTCGCAATACGCCTCGGCGCTCGCGGCCAATCTCGCCGCGATCTCGCCCGGCGATCTCGACATGGTCTTCCTCGGCTCGACCGGCTCTGAGGCGATGGAAGCGGCGCTGAAGGTCGCCGAACAGGCGCAGGGGCCGGGCAAGTCCAAGATCCTGCATGCCGCCAACTCCTTCCACGGCAAGACCAAGGGCGTGCTTTCGGTCACGGATTCGACGCTCTATCAGTCGCAGTTCAAGCTGGTCGAGAACCGGGTCAAGGTGCCCTTCGGCGACATCGAGGCGGTGCGTCAGGCGCTGGAGAGCGACCCGACCATCGGCATCGTGGTGATGGAGACGATCCAGGGCGGTGGCGGCATCGTTGAGGCACCGCTCGGTTTCTGGCGGGAACTGCGCGCGCTCTGCGACAAGCACGGCGTGCTCTGGGTCGCCGACGAGGTGCAGTGCGGGCTCGGTCGCACCGGACAGTTCTTCGCCTTCGAGCGCGACGGCGTGGTGCCGGACGTCACCGCGCTGGCCAAGGCGCTGGGCGGCTCGAAGGCCGCGATGGGCGCGATGATCGCCCGCCGCGAGCTCTACATGAAGGCCTATGGCAAGCCGAAGACGGCACTGATCCATGCCCAGGCGACGTTCGGCGGCATGGGCGAGGCCTGCGTCTCGGCGATCGAGGCTCTGAACGTGCTCTATGAGGAAGACCTCATGGGCAATGCGCAGCGCCAGGGCGACTACCTGATCGAGCGGCTGAACGGCCTGCGCGCCAAGCATCCGAGCCTGCTGAAGGAAATCCGCGGGCGCGGCCTGATGATCGGGGTCGAGTTCCAGGACATCAGCGAGACGATGCCCTTCGGGCTGAAGCACATGGTCGCGCTGCTCGACGACAAGCTGAAGGGCTCGCTCTGCGGCTTCGTCGGGGCGCTGCTGCTGAAGGACTACGACGTCCTCGTCGCCTTCACCGAGTACAACCGCAACGTCATCCGCCTCGAGCCGCCGCTGATCGCGACGCGCGAGGATTGCGACACCTTCATCAACGCGCTGGACGACCTGCTCTCGCGCGGCATCACCCGCATCGTGACGGATTACCTGCGCAAGGTCGCTGTCTCGAAGGGCTGAGGCCTTCCGCCTCCGCGCCGGCTTTCCAAACGCGAAACGCCCGCCCCGGGAGACCGGGGCGGGCGTTTCGATTCGCGCGAATGGCTGCCGCTCAGGCGCTTTCGCCGACGGCCTGGAGATAGAGGTCGAGGATCGCCTCCTCCTCGGCACGCTCATTGGCGTCGCGCTTGCGGATGGCGATGACCTTGCGCAGCACCTTGACGTCGTAGCCGTTGCCCTTGGCCTCGGCATAGACCTCCTTGATGTCGTCGGCGATGGTCTTCTTCTCTTCCTCGAGACGCTCGATGCGCTCCACGATGCTCTTGAGCTGGTCGCCCGCGATCGGATCGTCCATCTGAATGTCCTTCTCGGTGATGGGGAGATTTGGCCGGAGGGTTCGCACCGCACCGCCCCCGGCGTCAAGCCGGCTGCGCCCTGCGGCGGGCCGCTCTCAACAGCCGCGTGGCCCGGAAGGGGTCACGCAAGCCTCCGACCCTATCGATAAGTATGATTATTGCCGCAAAACGCTGGTGACGGCGGCGCGGCGCGCACTTAAAAGATTCGGCAATGATGCCAGCGGGCGAAAGGGCTCGCGGAACCCGGGGGAGACGAGGGGGCCTTGCAGCACGCCGACCACCAGCAGCGGATGCGCGCGACCGCGCGTGCGATCTTCGGCGCGGCGGTGGCGCGGGCGCATCCCTCCGGCTGCCTGACGGCGCATCTGCCGCCCGCGCCCGCGACAGGCCGGCTGATCCTGCTCGCGGCCGGCAAGGCGGCCGGCAGCATGACCGCGCTGGCCGAGGCGCATTATCTCGACGCGGGATTTCCGCCGGAGCGGCTTCTCGGCCATGCGGTGGCGCGGCACGGCTACGAGACCGCCACCCGGCATATCCCGATGGTGGCCGCCGGCCACCCTGTGCCGGATCAGGGCAGCATCGACAGCGCCACCCGCGCGCTGGACCTGGCAGCCGCCGCGACGGCCGACGACCTGGTGCTGGTGCTGCTGTCGGGCGGCGGCTCGGCGAACTGGGTGGCGCCCGCCGGCGCGCTGACGCTGGCAGAGAAGCAGGCGGTCAACAAGGCGCTGCTGCGCTCGGGCGCGCCGATCGGCGAGATGAACATCGTCCGCAAGCGCCTGTCGCGGATCAAGGGCGGGCGGCTGGCGCTGGCGGCCGCTCCGGCCCGGCTCCTGACGCTCGCGATCTCGGATGTTCCCAATGACGAGCCGACGGCGATCGCCTCGGGGCCGACGGTGCCCGATCCGACGACGCTGGCGCAGGCGCGGGCGATCGTCGCTCGCTATGGTCTCGACCTGCCGGCTGCGGCGAAGGCGCTGCTCGACGACGAGGCCAGCGAGACGCCCAAGCCCGGCCACCCCGCCTTTGCCAACAGCGCGTTCCGCATCATCGCCCGGCCGTCGGAAGCGATCGAAGCCGCCCATGCCGCGGCGGTCGCGGCCGGCTACGAGGTCCATGATCTCGGCGCCGATCTGGAAGGCGAGGCACGCGATGTCGCGGCGCGCCATGCGGAACTGGCCCTGTCACTGAAACAGGCGGGCAAACGCGCCGCCATCCTCTCCGGCGGCGAACTGACCGTGACGCTGCGCGGGCGGGGCCGTGGCGGGCCGAACCAGGAATATGCGCTGGCGCTGGCGATCGCACTCGGCGGAGAGCCGGGGATCGTCGCGCTCTCGGGCGACACCGATGGCACGGATGGTGGCGGCGGCGAGGCGAGCGACCCGGCCGGTGCCGTGATCGACGCAACCACGCTCGCGCGCGCCGTCGCGCTCGGCCTTGATCCCGCCCGATCCCTCGCGGACAACGATTCCACCGGCTTCTTCGAGCCGCTGGGCGATCTGCTGCGGACCGGACCGACCCTCACCAACGTCAATGACTGCCGCGTCATCCTGATCGAACCCTGAGCGATGAACCGGAGCCCGACATCGATCCTGCGCCTCGGCCTGATCGCCGGCGCCCTGCTCGCAGGCTCGGCGCCCGCGCTGGCGGATCTGCGCATGTGCAACACCACGGGTAGCCGTGTCGGCGTCGCGATCGGCTATCGCGATGCGCAGGGCTGGACGACGGAAGGCTGGTGGAACATCGCGCCGCGGGCCTGCGAGACCCTGCTGCGCGGCACACTGGCGGCGCGGTTCTACTATGTCCACGCGGTCGATTACGACCGCGGCGGCGAGTGGACCGGCAAGTCGGTGATGTGCACCCGCAACAAGGAATTCACCATTCGCGGCATAGAAGACTGTCTGGCGCGCGGCTATGAGCGCGCCGGCTTCTTCGAGGTCGATACCGGCGAACAGAAGAGCTGGACGATCCAGCTCACCGACACCACCGGCGGCGCCCCCGCCCGGCCCTGAGGAAGAGCTTTCATGAAGCGCGAGCGCCGCATCAAGATCATCGCCACGCTGGGTCCGGCTTCGTCGACGCCGGAGATGTGCGGGAAGCTGTTTGCGGCCGGCGTCGACGTCTTCCGCATCAATATGAGCCATACCCAGCGCGAGACCTTGCCTGAGAAGGTCGCGATGCTGCGCGCGCTGGAAAGCCAGTTCCGCCGGCCTGTCGGCATTCTGGCCGACCTCCAGGGGCCGAAGCTGCGTGTCGGCGCCTTCGGCGGCGATGGCGGGGTGACGCTGGAGAATGGCGCCCGCTTTATCCTCGATGCCGATCCGGCGCCGGGCACGGTCAAGCGCGTGCATCTGCCCCATCCGGAAATCCTGACCGCGCTTGAGCCGGGCCACACGCTGATCCTGGACGACGGCAAGCTGCGCCTCGTGGTCGAGAAGGCGAGCGCGACGCAGGCGGTGACTCGGGTCGTCGTGGGCGGGCGGCTGTCCTCGCGCAAGGGCGTCAGCCTGCCGGACACGACGATCGCGGTCTCGGCCATGACCGACAAGGACCGCTCCGACGCGGAAGCGGCTGCCGAGGCGGGTGTCGACTGGATCGCGCTGTCCTTCGTGCAACGGCCGGAGGACATGGCCGATCTGCGCAAGATCGTGCGCGGGCGGGCGCTGGCGCTGGCCAAGATCGAGAAGCCCCAGGCTCTGCTGCGGCTGGAGGAGATCATCGAGGCGTCCGATGCGATCATGGTCGCGCGCGGCGATCTCGGCGTCGAGATGCCGCTGGAAAAGGTGCCGGGCACGCAGAAGCGGATCACCCGGACGTGCCGGCGGATGGGCAAGCCCGTCGTCGTGGCGACGCAGATGCTGGAGAGCATGATCACCAGCCCGGTGCCGACGCGCGCCGAGGTGTCGGACGTCGCCACCGCCGTCTTCGAGGGCGCCGATGCGGTGATGCTCTCGGCCGAGAGCGCCGCCGGGCAGTTTCCCATCGAGGCGGTGACGATGATGAACCGCATCGCCGAGGAGGTCGAAGGCGAATCGGTCTACCGCTCGATCCTGGAGGCGCAGCGCGCCGAGCCGGAGGCGACCGGGGCCGACGCCATCGCCAAGGCCTCGCACGAGATCGCCGACACGCTGAACCTCAAGGTCATCGCCGCCTGGACCTCCTCGGGCTCGACCGCCTTCCGCCTGGCGCGCGAGCGGCCGAACTCGACCGTCATCGCGCTGACGCCCAACCGCGCCACGGCGCGGCAGCTCACCCTGGTCTGGGGCGTGCATTCGGTGGTGACGAAGGATGCCAGCGACATCGACGACATGGCCTCGCGCGCCTGCAAGTTCGCCGTGCGCGAGAAGTTCGCCAAGCTCGGCGACCGGATCATCGTCGTCGCCGGCGTGCCGTTCGGGACGCCGGGCGCGACCAACATGGTTCGCATTGCCTTCGTGGCGAAGGAGCATGTCGAGAAGGCCTGATCAGCCGGGCAGGACGATGGATCCGACGAAGCAGAGCGTGCCGCCAACGGCGAAATACTGCGCGAAGCGGCGATAGACCTCCTGCAGCGTGCGGCCGATCAACTGCTGGGCGTAGTCCGGCCGGGGCCGCTCCTCGGGTGCCAGCAGGATCCAGAGTTCGGTGCGCTGATAGGGCCGTGTCGTCGAGGCGTCGCCCTTGAGCAGGAGGATGGCGGCCGTCGCCATCATCAGGATCGCGCCGCTCTCCATCGCCACCCGCGGATAGCCCGCGAGCCCGATCATGAAACAGATGATCGCGAGGCCGGCGAAACCGCAGCCGCGCGAAACGGACAGCAGCGCCAGCTCCCGCACGCGGGACGCGTCCATGCCCTGGCCTCTCCCAGACGACGAGTCGCCAGCACGACACAGCCGCAGGCAGGCCCGCAAGATCGGCCCGGTGCGGCGTGCCGCCGCACCGGGCCTTCAGGCCGGGCGCGCGGTCATCTGCAGCAGCGTCGGGATCGTCAGCAGGACGATGGCGCCGAACCAGATCCAGAGCGAGGTCGTGCTGCTGGTCTCCTGACCCTTGCTGCGCTCGTAGATGGCGGCCGGGATGCCGCCGAAGGCCAATGTCAGGGCCGACAGGAACAGCGAGGTGAAGTAGAAGATCAGCAGCGGCGAGGAGATGAAGAAGCCCGGTGCGAACTGCTTCATCAGGATGAAGGCGGGATCGAACCAGGCGGAGAAATGCATGCCATTGAGCAGGGACGTGCCGGCGATGCCGATGATGATGCCGTCGCGGCGGAGAATGTCCTCGCGTTCGTCAGTCATGGCCTGGGCGCTCCGACGATGCTCGGCAACCACCCCGCAGCCGCGAAGCCGACGAACATCAGCATCCGCAGGAACAGCAGCCAGACGAAGGTGAGCAGGACGAGGATGCGCTCGTGCACGGCCGCCGGCGTGACGAGCCGCACCGCCTCGACGGCTGGCTGCGTGACCTGCCGGAAGGTCCGCCAGATGACCTTGTCGCTGTCGTCCGGGAAGACGAGGGACAGGAGGAAGCGGCCCAACAGCGTGTACATCAACGCGGCAAGGGCGAGATTGGGAGCCTGGTAGAGCCAGAACAGGCCCTGGCTGTCGACATCGGCCATTCAGGGAGATCCTCGCACGGTCGAAACAGGTTCGACTCTTTCGCAAGTCGGGAGCTGGGACAAGCCGGGGCTCACCCAGACGAAACGGGGGCAGACGAAGGTCCGCCCCCGGGAAAGGAAAGGATGCTGCGGGCGACAGGCGCCCGCAGCGTCATCCGGTTCACTTCTCGACCATCACCGTCGCACCGCGCGGCTGGCGGATCTGGTCGATGAAGTCCTGCAGCTCCTTCGTCGGCTGCGTGGTGAACTTCGAGACGATGTACATCGTCAGGAAGCCGATCGGCATGCCGAAGAGGCCGGCCGAGATGTTGGCCACGTTGAAGTAGCCGACCCGCGACGCCAGCGGGTGGTTGATCGCCACCCAGCCCTGCTCGAAGATCTGCGGCTGCTCGGCCTTGAGCTTGGCGATGTCGACGAGCGCGGCCCCGGTGATCGGGTGGACGTTCGAATACATGCCGAGCACGTTCACGCCGAAGCCCGGGAAGTAGCGGGTCACGACGAGATAGGTGAGCGTCGTCAGGAAGCCGGCCCAGATGCCCGCCACGGCCGCGGCCGCGGTGGTCTTCTTCGACCAGATGCCCATGACCAGCGCCGGGAAGAGCCCGGCCGCCGCCAGCGAGAAGGCCCAGGCCACCATCGCGACGATGTCGGCGGGCCGTCCCGATGCCACCCAGGCCGCGACGATCGCGACCATGATCAGCAGCACGCGGGCGATGACGAGCTTCCTCGCGACCGGTGCGTCCTTGTTGATCATGCGGGCGTAGACGTCGTGCGAGAGCGCGTTCGCGATCGCCAGCAGCAGGCCGTCGGCGGTCGAGAGCGCGGCCGCGAGGCCGCCGGCGGCGACGAGGCCGGAGACGACATAGGGCAGGCCCGCGATCTCGGGCGTGGCGATGACGATCGCGTCCGCCTGGATCGAGAAGTTGGCGAGCTGCAGGATGCCGGTGTGTCCGGCGATCTTGCCGCAAGCCGCGGTGATGGTCGCGACATCCACGGCATTGGTGCCGCAGATCTGGATCAGGCCGATCTTGCCGTAGCTGTAGATCCAGCCCGGCAGCTGGGCGAGCGGCTTGCCGATGACGTTCTCGAACACCTCGAGCTTCGCGAAGGCGGCATAGGCCGGCGCCGTGAAGTAGAGGATGAAGATGAACAGCAGCGTCCAGGCCACGGAGGAGCGCGCCTCACGCACGGACGGCGTGGTGAAGTAGCGCATCAGGACGTGGGGCAGAGAGGCCGTGCCGACCATCAGGCAGAGCACGAGGGCGAAGAAGTTCAGGGGGTCATAGCGGGCGAAGGGCACGACATGCGAGGCCGCCGCCGAAACGCCGAGCGCGGCTTCCTTGACCTGGATCTCGGAGAGAACCGTGCCGTAGGTGAGCTGCGGGATCGGGATGCCGAACTTCTGGGTCGAGAGGATCACCACCGGCACGAGATAGGCGATGATCAGCACGATGTACTGGGCGACCTGCGTCCAGGTGACGGCGCGCATGCCGCCGAGCATCGAGCAGACCAGGATGCCGACGAGACCGACGAAGACCGCCAGCTCGAAGCTCATGCCGAGCAGGCGCGCGCCGATCAGGCCCGTGCCGACGATCTGCGCCACCACATAGGTGAAGGAGCAGCTCATCAGCACGACGATGCCGGCGATGCGCGCCGCGTTGCCGCCGAAGCGGAAGGCGAGGAAGTCCGGCACGGTGTAGCAGCCGAACTTGCGCAGATAGGGCGCGATCAGCGTCGCCACCAGCACATAGCCGCCGGTCCAGCCCAGGATGAAGGCCAGCCCGTCATAGCCGAGCAGGTAGAGCGTGCCGGCCATGCCGATGAAGGACGCGGCCGACATCCAGTCCGCCGCGGTCGCCATGCCGTTGTAGAAGGACGGCACCTTGCGGCCGGCGACGTAGTATTCGTCCACCTGCATCGTGCGCGACATGATGCCGATCGCAGCATAGACGCCTATGGTGAAGGCGACGAAGAGGTAGCCGAGGATGTGGTTGGGAACGCCGGCACGCTCGAGCACGCCGATGAAGACCACGAAGGCGACGAAGCCGCCCGTGTAGATGCCGTAGATGCGGCCGAGATTCGAGGTGAAGTCGCTCTTCTGAGCTTCCGCAGACATGGATCCGTCTCCCCTCAATCGTCTTCGGCCATGCCGTATTTGCGGTCCACCTTGTCCTGGGCCTTGGCGAACCAGAACAGCTGGAGCACGAATACGATCAGCGAGCCCTGGGCAGCCATGTAGAAGCCCATCGGGAAGCCGGCGATCTTCACGCCGTTGAGAACGAGCGCGAACATGTGGATGAAGAAGGCGAAAAACGCCCAGACGCCGAGCATGATGTAGGTAAGGCGCTGGGTTTCGGCCCAATGGGCCTTGACGTTATCATCTGGTGGCATGGCGTTCCCCCGTTATGACGCGCGAATACGTGTTCCGCCCCGCGCGAGAAGCGCAGGGCAGGCATCGTTACGTCGGATTTTTGACTAGAGCGCCGGGTAACGTGGCGGAAACCATGGTCGCCGAGAAGGGCGACAAAAGTCTTATATCCTTAGTCGTATGACCTGCCCGGAGCGGTCAGGGCGGCGAGGCCTGAGCGGCTCACCGAGAGTTCGTCGACGGCGGCCGCGACGATTTCCGGCGCCGCGTGATGCGGCATGTGGCCAACACCGGGCAGCAGGACGAAGCGTCCCTCCGGAGCCTGCCGCGCGATCGCGGCCGAATGGATCACCGGCGAGACGATGGCGTCGCTGTCGCCGGTGATCGCGATGACCGGCACCTGCAGCCCGCCGTAGCGGGGTGCCTGGGCGGTGACGAAATCCAGCGTCGCCGCGATGTCCTGCGAGTTGGCCCGGAAGGTCGCCGGGCGCAGCAGCAGCGCGATCTGGGCTGCGTCGAGATAGCCGGGCGTCACCGGCCGCGGCGCGAAGACGCTCTGCGCGCCCCCTTCCAGCAGCCCGCTCGCCGCCGGCACGCCGACGAGCCGGGTGAAGAGGGGGCCGACCACCGGCCAGACCGTGAGATGGTGGTACCAGGCGATGCCGCCCGGCCAGGGATGGGTCACGGCACCGAGCAGAACCAGCCCGCGCAGCCGGTCGGGCCGCTCGAGCGCGATGCGGGTCGAGGCGGCGCCGCCGAGCGAATGGGCGACGAGGACGAAGCGTTCCGGCACCACGGCGTCGATGCCGCGCATCAGGGCATCCGCCTGGCGGGCCGGGTCGGCCATGGCGTCGCCGTCGAGCCGGTCGCTCCAGCCATGGCCCGGCCGATCGAAGGCGACGAGACGGTAATGGGCGAGTTCCGGCCCCAGCGTCGCCAGCATGTCGGCATGGCTGGAGGAGGCGCCGTGGATCAGAACGACCGTGCCGCGCGAGGGGCCATCGGGCCGGCGCTCGCGATAATGCAGTCGTCCGTTGTCGAAGGATACGAAGCTCCCCGTCGGGGGGTAACGGCGCGCGACCTGCGTGCCCATCCAATCCGACCAGAGGATCGCTCCGGCGACGGCGAGCAGGGCAAGGACGAGCAGCGAGCGGATCAGCATGATGCGGATACGCGCCAGGATGCGTCCCGGTTCTGCGACAGTTTCAGGCGTCGCGACCGTCGACCTCGGTCCTGAGCGAATCGACCGCGTTTTTCACCGCCTCGAGCTGCGGATAGATTTCCAGCGCGCGCCGATAGGCGACCATGGCGCGCTTGTCGTCGCCCTGCTGGCGCAGGATCGTGCCCAGCCCCATCATCGCCCCGTAGTGCCGCGGCTCGCGCTTCAGCGTCTCGCCGATGTCGAGCATGGAGCGGATTGGGTCGCCGGCGAGGAAGAGGGCGTTGGCCCGCTGGTTCCAGCCCTCGGCCCAGTCGGGCTCGAGGCTGATCACGCGGTCGAGCAGCTCGATCGCCAGCTCCAGCCGCTTGTCCTTCATCGCGGTCTGGGCCCGCGTCATCAGCAGGTCGGCGGTCGAGGAGCCGGAGCGCGCCCAGCGGCGCTGGATCAGATTGGCGATGCCCTTGGCTTCCTCGGGCGATGTCGCGGCGGCCAGCCGCTCGAAGAGCTTGTCGAGCGTCGCGACCGGGCCGCGCGCGGGGCCGGCGGAGGCCGCGGGATTGTCGTCACGGTCGGAGGGGGCGACAGCGCCCGGCCGCTGCGCCGGCGCGGCGGGATCGGAAGATCCGGGCGCCTGGGCGGCGACGAGGGAGGGAGCGGCCACCAGCGCAGCGAGAAGGGCGGCGGCCGTGAGCGAGCGCGCAATCATCATCCGTCCAGTCTAGCGGCGGTCGCCGGCAGGTCAATTCACGGAGCGGCGACCCGCCAACGCAAAAAGCGGGCGCGCCCGCAGGCGCCCCGCTTTGCGATCTCCGCAGGACGGGCCTATGGCGGGCGAAAGCCCGCCGCAGCCTCAGCCCTGGCGCGCCTTGAAGCGCTTCTGGACCTTGTTGATGATGTAGACGCGGCCCTTGCGGCGCACGAGCTGGTTGTCGCGGTGACGGGCGCGCAGCGACTTCAGCGAATTGCGGATCTTCATAATCTCAACTCCATCGATCCGCTCTGCGAGGGGCGAACCGGTCAAAACGGAACCTGCCAAAACGAGATCAGCGACGTGGGCCGGAACCGGCCCTCATCGACCACGCGAATGGTGCGGCTGATGCGATGCCGGCTGTATACGGATTTCTGCGGAGATCGCAAGGGCGCAGGGCGCGCGAAAGGCAGGAAAAGCACATCTCGGCCTCCCGCCCGCACCGGTGCGGCGGCCAGCGGAACTTAAACCGCCGACCGGGCGTTTCCCGCCGACCGTTACGCTGGGGACCCCGCCATGAAATTCTCGACCTTGAGCCTGCTCGCCGCCACCGCCATCACGCTCGGCGCCTGCGGCAATACCACGGAGCAGCGCATCGGCGGCGCGGCTGCCGGAGCCGGGACGGGCGCCCTCGTCGCGGGCCCCGTCGGTGCCGTCGTGGGCGGGGCGGCCGGAGCCATCACCGCGCCGACTGTCGTGCGCGAGACGCGCCGCGCAACGCGCTGAGTCAGACGGCTGGCGGCCTCAGGGGCGCCAGCCGGTCTCCTCGACGGGGGCGTTCTGCGCGTCCTCGTCCTTGCGGGCCTGTTCGACATGGCTGAACAGCGCGCGCAGCGCCGCTTCCACGCCCTCGCCGGAGGCGGATGACAGCACGATCGGCATACGCTTGGCGGCGCGCTTCAGCCGCGCGACCTGCTCCTTGAGCAGTTCCGGCGAGAGCGCGTCGGCCTTGGACAGCGCCACGATCTCCGGCTTCTCGTCCAACCCTTCGCCATAGAGACTGAGTTCGTTGCGCACGGTCTTGTAGGCCTTGCCGGCATGCTCGCTGGTGCCCTCGACGAGGTGGAGCAGCACGCGGCAGCGCTCGACATGGCCGAGGAAGCGGTCGCCGAGGCCATGGCCTTCATGCGCGCCCTCGATCAGGCCGGGAATATCCGCCAGCACCATCTCGCGCCCGTCGACCCGGACCACGCCCAGTCCCGGATGCAGCGTCGTGAAGGGGTAGTCGGCGATCTTGGGCTTGGCGGCGGTCACGGTCGCCAGGAACGTCGACTTGCCGGCGTTGGGCAGGCCGATGAGCCCGGCATCGGCGATCAGTTTCAGCCGCAGCCAGACCCAGCGCTCCTCGCCCGGCAGGCCGGGATTGGCATGGCGCGGCGCCTGGTTGGTGGATGTCTTGAAATAGGCGTTGCCGAAGCCGCCATTGCCGCCCTTGCACAGGACGAAGCGCTGGCCCGGCTCGGTCAGGTCGGCGATCAGCGTTTCGCCGTCCTCGTCGAAGACCTGGGTGCCGGGCGGGACCTTGAGCACCTTGGTCTCGCCATTGGCGCCGTGGCGGTCGGCGCCCATGCCGTGGCCGCCGATCTTGGCCTTGAAATGCTGCTGGAAGCGGAAGTCGATCAGGGTGTTGAGGCCCTGCACGCATTCGATCACGATGTCGCCGCCGCGCCCGCCGTCACCCCCGTTGGGTCCGCCGAACTCGATGAACTTCTCGCGACGGAAGGAGACGCAGCCGGCGCCGCCATCTCCCGCCTTCACATAGATTTTGGCCTGGTCGAGGAATTTCATGGGCTCTCAGTAGTGTTCGCGCGGGCAAAGGGCAATGCGGCGTGGCAACAGCCTCACGCGGCGAGCCTTGGCGCCGCCATCTCCTCGCGCAGCGCATCGGCGAAGCGGCGTGCCGCCAGCCCCGGCTGCGGGCCCATGATCAGCCCGACCGACAGGTCGAACAGCGCCGGCAGGCCTTCCGCTGGGCCGAGCCGACGCGCCGTGGGCGGCACGGCGCTCTCGGTGACGGCGGTGACGCAGAAACCCGCCTCGACGGCCGAGAGCATGCCCGAGGTGTGCGAGCAGGAGAAGACGAGGCGATGATCCTTGCGGGCCTCGGCCAGCGCCGCCAGCAGGCGCGGGCGGACCCGGCAGCCCTCCGAAAACAGCGCCAGCGGCAGGGGCTCCTGCAGTTCCGGCCGGTGCCCGCGGGCCGCGATCCAGACGACCGGCTCGCGCCTGACGACTTCGCCGACCGGGCGTCGCGGATCCTGCGTCACGACCCCGAGGTCGAACTCGCCGGCCGCGACGGCGGGTTCGATCCGCTTCGAGAGGTCGCAATGGAGTTCCAGCTCGACCCGGGGATGCTCGGCCGCGAAGCGCGCGATCAGCGGGCGCAGGAAGGCGTCGACATAGTCGTCGGGAATGCCGATCCGCAGCCGCCCCGAGGCGCTGCTCCCGCCGAGATCGTCGAGCGCCTCGCGCTGGATCGTCAGCAGGCGCCGCGCATGGGCGAGCAGCCGCTCGCCGGCCGGCGTCGGGACCACGCCGCGGCGCGAGCGTTCGAGAAGCCGGTGGCCGAGCTGGGTCTCGAGGTCCTGGATGCGCACCGAAATCGCCGACTGCGTGCGCCCGAGCCGCGCCCCGGCCGCCGTGAAGCCGCCGCTCTCGACCACCGCCACCAGCATGTCGAGCGCCGCCAGATCGAAATGCGTGGACATGGCGCGATCTCCATCGATCGGTTTTAAGAATGGTTAAATCAGAATAATCCGTTTTTCCGATGGATAGAAGCGGGGTAGGCGATGATCCATCGAACCGCTCGAACCTCGCGTCATCCCGGATGGAGCGAAGCGGAACTCCGGGATCCATCGTAGGGAACAGCGCCCTCCGATGGATCCCGGATCTGCGCGGCTTTGCCGCTTGTCCGGGATGACGCGGAGGTTCGGATGCAAACCTCTCGAAAGCCCGCCCATGTCCGCCCCCGCGACCGTCATGCCCGCCCCGACCGCGCCTGCGCTCGCCATGTTCTTTGCGCTCCTCGCGGGGGCGACCTGCATCGGCTTCTCGGGCATCTTCGTGCGCTTCGCCGATGTCGGGCCCGCGGCGGCGGGCTTCTGGCGGATGATCTTCGCCCTGCCGGTGCTCGCGCTCTGGACGGGTCTGGAGCGGCGCCGTCCCGGCCGGCCCGCCGCATCCGGCGGCGCGCTGCTGCCGATCGCGCTCGCCGGGGTCGCCTTCGGCATCGACGTCGTGCTCTACAACGCCGCCCTCGGCTTCACGACGATCGCCAACGCCTCGCTGCTCGGCAATCTCTCGCCGGTCGCGGTGGTGTTGGGCGGCTGGCTGCTGTTCGCCGAGCGCCCGAGCCGGCGCATCCTCGGCGCGTTGGCGCTGGCGATCGGCGGCGCGCTGATGCTGGTGCTGCCCAAAATCACGGGTTCGACGGTGACGATGTCCGGCAGCGTGTTCGGGGACAGCCTCGCCGTCGGTGCCGCGCTGTCCTACGCCGCCTATCTCATGGCCGTCCGCCGCGCCCGGGACGGGGCCGATGCCGGGCGCATCAGCCTGATCTCCAGCGCGATCTGCGCGGTCTTCTGCCTCGTCGCCGCGCTGGCGCTGGGCGAGGCGATCCTGCCGTCCAGCCTGCAGGGCTGGCTGGCGGTGATCGCGCTCGGCCTCGTCTCCCACGCGCTGGGCCAGGGGCTGATCACGCTCTCGCTCGGCCAGTACGGCGCCAGCGCGGCCTCGCTCGTCATGGTCTGGCCGGCGCTGGTCGCGGTGCTCGCCGCCTGGGCGATCTTCGGCGAGCAGCCTTCTCCGGCGCAGGCCTTCGGGGGCGTCGCGATTCTCGCGGCGGTGCTGATGGTCCGCAAGGGCTGAAAGCGCGCGCGCCGCTAGAGCGCCGCCGCAAGAACCTCGATCTCGACCTTGAAAGCCGGCAGGGTGAAGCCCGAGACGATCATCAGCGTCGAGGCGGGCGGCGGCGTGCCGACATGGGCGTCGCGCGACTCCATGTAGCCCTTCATATGGGCGCGGTCGGTGACATAGGCGTTGAGGCGTACGATGTCGGCCAGGGTCATGCCGGCCTCGGCCAGGATCGCGGCGATGTTGGCAAAGCAGAGATCCGCCTGCGCGCGGACATCCTCGGGGATCGTGCCATCCGCCGCCATGCCGAGCTGGCCCGAGCAGGCGACGAGCCGATGGCCGGCGGGAACGGCGATGCCGTGGCTGTAGCGCGCGAAGGGCGGCGCGATCGTGGCCGGCAGGAGCGGCCGGAGCGACGCGGCGTGCGCTGGCGAAGGGTGGGACGTCATCCGGTCTCTCCTGTGGCCGCGGGGTCCGATCGGGTGACGAACGGGAACCGGAGCGCGCGCGGCGGGTTCGCAAACCAGATCGGCTGGGCTATGGACGCCCGGCACGATCATGCTCATGTCACGTTCACGGGAATGGTCTAGGATTCAACCGTTTCCTGCGACGAGTTCGCCTGCCCGCACCGCACGATCGATCGGAACCGACGCCTCATGACCAAGAAGACCGCGACCATGGCCATGACCCTCAAGGCCGCCGGCCTGCTGCCGCTGCTGGCGCTGACCGCCTGCGCCGGCTCGCAGCGCTTTGTCGGCGGCGCGCCGCAGTCCTATGGGCAGCCCAGCCTGCCGCCGGCCCCGGCGATCACCTCGGCACCGGTGGTCTCCGAGCCGCTGCCGCCGCCGGGGGGCTACCCGGTCGCTGCTGCGCCGCCCGCCGGCCAGCCGGGTGCCTTGCCGCCGCCGCAGGATCCCTATTACAGCCCTTCGCCCGCCGCTCCGGGCATGCCGCAGCCGACGCCGACGAGCCCCACCGCGCCGCAAACTGCGGATGTTCCGACGCTGCGCGGTGGTGGCGGGCAGGTCGCGACGCTCGGCGCCGGCAGCACGACCGCCCGGCCGGCCGTAACGTCGCGCGACGGCGTGATCGGCAACTGGACGGCGCAAGAGGCGACCGGCGGGTCCTGCCGCGTGCAGCTTTCCAGCGTGCCCGCGCTCGAGCTCTATCGCGCCAGCGCGGCCGGCTGCTCCAACCGCGACCTGCAGAAGGTCACGGCCTGGGATTATCGCGACGGCGAGGTCTATCTCTACCAGCAGGGCGGCACGGTGGTGGCGCGGCTGCGCACCAGCGGCGGCGGCGCGATGGACGGCGCCGTCACCAAGTCCGGCGCGGCGCTCTCGCTCAGCCGCTGACCATTCAGGCGCCGGCCGAGCGGCCGAAGATGCCCGGCCGCCAGAAGCGCCGCTGCAGCGACAGCGCCATCGCGGCGAAGCCACGGGCCGTGTCGAGCGCCTCGTCGAGGATGGTGAAGGGCGTTGGTCCGCCGGTCGCGATCACGCCCTCGACGTCGGCATATCCGCCGGCGAGATCCGCCTCGAACTTGCGGGCGAGACGGCGCATCGCCGCGTTCCCGGGCAGGCAGGTCATGTAGAGCGTGCGGATGCCGCGGTTGCGCGCGGCGGTGATCAGCCGGCCGAAGAGAACGCCGCCGATGCCGCGCCGGCGCCAGTCATGCTCGACGCTGAAGGCGGCCTCGCCGGTCTGGGCCATGATGTCCTCGAGCCCGCGCAGCTCGGCCGCGCCACGCACGGCGCCATCCTCGAGATAGGCATAGACGAGTCCGCCGACACCGAAGGTGGTGACCGCGTAGTTCTCGAGAAAGTCGTCATTCACCGCGGTGCCGAAGCGTTCGCGGCGGGTCACCTCGTCGAGCCTCAACAGATGGGCCTTGAAGAGGTCGCGCTCCGCGGGCCAGAGCCGGCGGACTTCGCCATGGCCGGTCGTGGTGCCGGCCTTTCTGGAACGAGCCAATTGTCATCTCCTGTTGTCAGCGCTGGATGCGCGCTACCGACCAGGAGGCGATTCTTCCCTAACTCGTTTCGGAAGATGCGTCCGTTGCGCCCGATTGCAAGGGGCACGGGCTGTTGCAGTGCAGCAATTTTCGGCAAGGTGAATGCGAAACCGCCGATATCGGCCTCTGGGGCCGCTATTCCCGGTCGATTGGCCACTGCTTGAAGACGTCGAGCGCCTCACAGGCGCTGGCCTGCGCCGCCAGGGCCGGCCAGCGCTCGACGGGCGCGAATTCGGGCGTGACGAAGCGGCAGAAGCCCCAGGCGATGGTCGCGGCGACGTCGCTCGGAAGCAGTTCGGGGCCGGCGGTCATCTCGCCTCGTCCCGCGGCGGCATCAAGCAGGTCCAGTGCCGTGTGGAGTTGCGCCACGATGCGCTCCTGCCAGGGCGCATGGCGCTGGCCTTCTGGCCTTTTGCGCTCGTATTCGATGGCGACCGCCTTGTCGGCGGCGACGATGCCGATGCCGGTCAGCGACAGGTCCCGTACTCGGGCACTCGCCTCGACCGGACGCAGCGAGCGGCCAGCGAGATCCTCGAAATGCTGGATGATGAGCAGCGATTCGCTGATCACCGTGCCGTCGTCCGTCACCAGGCTCGGCGCCTTGATCAGCGGGTTGATCGCCCGGAATGCGTCCATGTGCCGGAAGACCGAGACGGAGCGGTGCTCGAACTCCAGTCCGAGCAGGGTGCCCGTGACCGCGGCGCGTCGGACATAGGGGCTATCGAGCATTCCCACGAGCAGCATCGGCGGTCTCCATCGGATGAGGTCGCATCGTGCCGGGACGGCCGCGCCAAGCCACGCGAAATCGCGTGATGAGCCCGATCACGCCGGCTGATGGACCTCCGCCTCATCCTCGAACCCGGGCGTGAAGCCGAGCGTGACGCCGCGCTCGCGCGCCGCCGCCTGGCAGGGGTCCCAATAGGGGGCGCCGCCGAAGCGCTCGACCAGCAGGTCGATGAGCACGCGCACCTTCCCCGGCACATAGGCGCCGGGCGGTCGCACGACGAAGAGGGCGTGTTCCTGCAGCGGGAACTCCCAGAGCAGCGGCTCGAGCGCGCCGTCGCGAATGGCGTCGCTGGCGATGAAGGTCGGCAACTGCACGATGCCGAGCCCTGCCTTGGCCCAGTCCAGCAGTGTTTCGCCGCTGTCCGAGCGCAGGCGCCCGGCGGGGCGCACCGAGACGCGCCGCCGGCCCACCCGGAAGGTCCAGTCGGGAACGCTGGTGCCGCTGTAGAGCAGGCAGTCATGCCCCGCGAGATCGGCCGGCGTCGCGGGCCGGCCCCGGGCCGCGAGATAGTCAGGGCTCGCCAGGATGACGCCGTGGATCGGCGCGATCCTGCGGGCGATCAGGCTCGAATCCTTCAGCGTGCCGATGCGGATGGCGGCATCGAAGCGCTCGCCGATCAGGTCGACATAGCGGTCACTGGCTTCGACATCGAGTTCGAGACCGGGATGGCGCCTCGCGAGTTCGCCGAGGACCGGCGCGACATGCCGGTTGCCGAAGGTCAGCGGCATGGACAGGCGCAGCCGCCCGACGACCCCGCCCGCCTGCTGGGCCACCGCGTCGCGGGCCTCGGCCAGATCGGCCAGGATGCGCTCGCCGCGCGCCTTGAATTCGAGCCCGGCCTCGGTGGCGGCGATGCCGCGCGTGGTGCGGCTGAGCAGGCGCGTGCCCAGTTCGGCCTCGAGCCGCGTGACGCGGCGGCTGATGATCGACTTCGACAGGCCGAGCCTTTGCCCGGCCCGCCCGAAGCCGCCGCTCTCGACCACGGCGACGAAACTGCGAATGTCGTCCAGCTCGGACATGACGGTGTTCCCACTGGTGCAACAGCTTGGTGCTTTGCTTGCGCATTCCGTTGCTGCATGCGCGCCGCTAGATCGGTGGCATCGAACCCGTTCCCGGTTTCAGGATCAAGCACCATGTCCCATCTTCTCGTCATCAACAGCAGCGCCGCCGGTGCGGCTTCGGTCTCGAAGCAGCTCATCGACGAGACGGTCGCCCGCCTGCGCGCCGCCGATCCGGCGCTCGTCGTGGTGGAGCGCGATCTCGGCGCCAACCCGGTGCCGCATCTCACGATCGATTCCACGGCGGCGATCCGTGGCGCGGAGCCGGCCAACGACGCGCAGCGTGCCGCGAAGGCCCTCTCGGACTCGCTCGTCGCCGAGCTGAAGGCGGCCGACACCCTGATCATCGGCGCACCGATGTACAACTTCGGCATCCCCTCGACGCTGAAGGCCTGGTTCGACCATGTGCTCAGGGCCGGGGTGACGTTCAAATACGGGGAGAAGGGCCCGGTCGGCCTGCTCGAGGGCAAGCGCGCGATCGTCGTCGAGAGCCGCGGCGGTCTCTACTCCTCCGGCCCGACGCAGTCGCTCGATTCGCAGGAGCCGCATCTGCGCACGATGCTGGGCTTCATCGGCATCAGCGACGTCACCTTCGTGCGCGCCGAAAAACTGGGTTACGGCCCCGAGGCGCGCGAGCAGGCGATCAACGACGCCAAGGCGGAGCTCGCCCGCGTCGCCTGACGCGGCCGCGAACCGCCCAAGAAAAAGGGCTCTCCGGGATACCGGGGAGCCCAAGTCGTATCGGGAGGTCTCGAAACGGCGGAGGCGGAGCGCCCGGGGTTCCTGGGCCCCGGGAGGCCGGATCAGTAGTAGCCGCAGACGCGGCGGTAGCCGACGACCTCGCCATAGCGGTTGATGCGCTCGACCATGTCGCACTGGCGGACCGGGGCGTAGCCGTAATCGCTGTAGGCATAGGCCGGGCGGGTGGCGGCGGCGACCAGCGCACCGGCGGCGAGCGCGCCCACGATGCCGGCACCGATGGCCGGACCGCGGCCATAGCCCCAGTAGCGCGGGCGGGCTTCGGCGGAGGTGGCGGCGAGGGTGGTGGCCAGGGTCAGCGCGGCGAGGGTGCCGGTGGCGATCGTCTTGAAGCGGGTCATCGTCAGGATCTCCCTGAAGCTTCGGGAGCGAACCATTCGCCCTCCATGCCTCTTGGTCGCGGCCGGTGACGGGGAGGTTCAAAACGATATCGAAATTTCTCGGCCGGTCTCGACGAGGTTTTTCAGCCGGCGGTGACGCGGCGCCAGAAGCTCGACGAGAAGCCCGGATCGAGATGGGCCGCGAAGTCGCGCCAGTGCGGGAAGGAAGCCGCGAAGGTCGCGGGCGACATCCGCGCATCCTTGTAGGGGTTGACCCGGCCCCCGGCGGCGAGCGTCAGTGCGTCCAGCTCCGCCAGCAGGCGCTCGGTGCGCACTCCGCGGTTGGGGAAGTCCAGCGTCAGGGTCGCTCCCGCGATGGGGAAGGACATCATCCCGGGCGACGGGACGTCGCCGAAGAGCTTCAGCACGGTGAGGAAGGAGGCCTCGCCTGCCGCTAGCGTCCGCCGCAGCATGTCCTCGACCGTGCCGCGGGCGTGCTCCATGGGGATGACACACTGGAACTGCCGGAGGCCACCCGGCCCATAGGCGCGGTTCCAATGCGCGACACGGTCCAGCGGGTAGAAGAAGGGCCGGTAGGGAATGCGGCGCGGCTCGGGCGAGCGCGGCTGGGCGGCCCGGTAGAGCCAGTTGAAGGCCCGCAGCGTCAGCCCGTTGATCAACGGGACCGGCGGCTGGACCGGAAAGGTCAGGCGCCGGATGGGGCGGGGTTCGGCATCTTCGGACGCCGGCGCGTGATTGGCCCGGAAGAAAACGCCGCGGCCGAAATCACGGCCGGCCGCGAGCGAATCGATCCAGGCGACCGTGTAGTCATGCGTTGTGTCGGACGCGGCGGCGATGGCGAAGAAGTCATCGAGCCCCTGGAAGCGGATCGCTTCCTGCTGCATCTGCGCCGAAGCGACCGGCATGAGCTGGAGCGTCACCTGCGTGACGAGCCCGGTGAGCCCCATGCCGCCGATGGTGGCGGCGAACAGCTCAGCGTTCATGTCGGGCGCGCAGATCAGGCGCCGTCCGTCCGAGCGCACCAGTTCGAAGGCGCGGACATGCCGGCCGAAGGTGCCGGCGCGGTGGTGGTTCTTGCCATGGACGTCGTTGGCGAGCGCGCCGCCGATGGTGACGAAACAGGTTCCCGGCGTGACCGGCGGAAACCAGCCGGCCGGCACCACGAGGTTCAGGAGGTCGTCGAGCAGGACGCCGGCCTCGCAGGTCACGATGCCGCTCTCGCGGTCGAAGGCGAGGACCCGGTCGAGGCTGCGGGTCAGGATCAGGCGTCCGCCATCGTTGAGGCAGGAATCGCCATAGGAGCGACCGTTGCCATAGGCGAGGACGGAGCCCTCCTGCGGCGCCGGCTCGGCGATCCAGGCGTCGGGCCGCAGCAGGCGGCTGTCGCGGGCCCGCAGGCCGCCCCAGGAGACGGGTGCGGGGAGCGGGGACATCACGGCAGCAGTGTCGCTGCGATCATGATCACGACGACGGCGGCGCCGGTCACCTGGCTGCGCCAGTCGCGGATCATGAAGACCAACGGATCGTCCGGCATCTGGCCGCGCCGGGCGAGGAACCAGATGCGCGCCATCTGGTAGAGGATGATCGGGCAGATCAGCCAGATGAGCTCGGGGTGGCGGTAGAGTTCCTTCACGGCGGCGCTGTCGACATAGAGCGCCATGATCAGTGCGCAGGTGCAGCCCGAAGCCATGCCGAGCTGCGACAGCGCCTCGATGTCCTCCGCATGGTAACCGCGGCCGGCCTTCTTCAGGCCCGACTGGTCCTGCGTGATCCGCAGCTCGGCGTAGCGCTTCACCAGAGCGAGGCTCAGGAACAGGAACATCGAGAAGGCGAGGAGCCAGGAGGAGAGCGGAATCGCGGCCGCGGCGTTGCCGGCGAGGATGCGCAGCGTGTGCAGCGCCGCCAGACCGAGCACGTCGACCAGCAGCTTGCGCTTCAGCACGAAGAGATAGGCCAGCGCCAGAGCGAGATAGGCGCCGAGCGCCAGCACGAAGAGCCGCGGCTGCGGCAGGAGCCAGGCCATGGCGAAGGAGGCGACGATCAGGAGAGGCACGGCCGCATAGGCCTGGGCTTCGCTGATCTCGCCGGCCGCGAGCGGGCGCTTGCATTTGGTCGGATGGCGCCGGTCTGCCTCCACGTCGACGATGTCGTTCAGGAGGTAGATCGCCGAGGCGACGAAGCTGAACGCGACGAAGGCGATGACGCCATGGCCGACGGCGGCGATGTCGAACACATCGTGATTCAGGAGGATCGGAACGAAGACCAGCCCGTTCTTGAGCCAGTGATGCGGACGCATCGCCCTGATCATCGCTTTCGCCGACATGATCTCGTCTTTCTCTCCCTCGCGCCGTTACTGCGTCCGGGGACCCGAAAGACGGTTCCGGCGAGCATCAAGCGGTCTTGCGCCGTTTCGGCGCCCGCCTTCCTCGCCGAAAAATACTAAACCTCCGTGGATGGCTGTGCCGATGGACCGCGATTTGACGCGGATGCTTAATGGCCCCCTGACACGGCGGCGCCATTCTGCGCCGTCGTGTCAAGCGTCGGGCAGGAAACCTCCGGCCTCAGACCTTCGCGGCGCTGGCGGCGGCGTCGATGTTCGCGACAAGTTCGGCATCAAGGCCGAGCGACGCGGCGAGGCCGGCCAGAAAGTCCTTTTCGCCGGCCGTGTCCGGATTGATGGCGATGCGCGCGGCCGTGTAGATCTGCGCGGCGAGCTCGGGGCTCTCGGCGCCTGCGACCAGCGTGTCGATCGAGGCCGGGTTGGCCATCTCGCTCTCCAGCCATTCGTTGGCCTCCTGATCGAAGCCAGCTTCGCGAAGCCCGCCGAGAATGGCGGTGCGCTCCTCCGGGTCGATGCTGCCATCGGCCGCCGCGGCGGCGATCATGGCCCGGATGAAGAGAAGGGCGGTTGCCTCGCTCGCCGCCTCCGGCTCGAACCCCGTGCCACGGGGCGGCGGCAGGAGTTCGGGATTGCCCACGTCGAGCAGCGGCTTGCCGGACTGGTAGTTCTGATAGGCCTTGTAGGCGAGCCCGCCGATCAGCGCCATGCCGCCGAGCCTGGCGGCGGAACCGACGACGGCGCGCCCGGTCGAGGTGCCGAAGACGAGCGCGCCGAGGCCGCCGAGCACGGCGGTGGCCATGGCAGGGTTCTTGTCGAACATCGCCTTGGCCTGGGCCAGCACGTCCTGTGCCGCCCGCCCGCCCGTGACCTGGCCGACGACGTCCCCGGCTTTCTGCTGGACGCCGGTCTGGCGGGCCGCGTCGCCGACGCCCTGCGAGGCCTGGGTCAGGATCTGGCCGGCCATTCCCGCGAGCCCGTCCAGACCGCCGCTCAGACCGCCGCCCTGCTGCACCTTCCCGGCCAGCCCGCCGAGAATCTGGCCGAGGGAGCCGGTCTGGCCCTGGCCACCGGGCTTGCCGGCCTGTGTGCCGGCGCTGACGAGGGCGTCGAGAAGCGACTTGGCGTTGAACATCGGGTTCGTCTCCTGGGTTGCTCCTCGGGAGCGGGCTGGCTTCGGACAGCATCTGGGGATGGCTGCCCGAAAGCGCCAGTGACCGTCGTGGCCCGGCTCCGCATGACGCGGCTTTCGGAGGACACCAGGCATCGGAGCTGTTGTCCTGCGGGATAAATGGGCGTAGCGGCTCGCCCACGCGTCGAAACCGGACGCGATCTAGGACTGATGCCATGTCGAAGGCAACTGCCGACACCCTGCGGGGCCATCAGGGTCCCTGGTGGACCCATCTCTATGTCCAGGTGCTGACGGCGATCGCGATCGGCGTTCTGCTCGGCCACTTCTATCCCCAGACCGGGGAGGCGATGAAGCCGCTCGGCGACGCCTTCATCAAGGCGATCAAGATGCTGATCGCGCCGATCATCTTCCTGACCGTCGTCCACGGTGTCGCGTCGATGGACGACATGAAGAAGGTCGGCCGCGTCGGTTTCAAGGCGCTGCTCTATTTCGAACTCGTCACCACGCTGGCGCTGATCATCGGGCTCGTGGTGGTCAATCTGTGGAAGCCCGGTGTCGGCATGAATGTCGACCCCTCCACCATCAACACGGCGGGCATCGCGGCCTACACCGCCAAGGCGCATGACCAGAGCACGGTCGCCTTCCTGATGGCGATCATCCCGGACACCGTCGTTGGCGCCTTCGCCAATGGCGAAATCCTGCAGGTGCTGTTCTTCGCGCTGCTCTTCGCCTTCGGCCTGCAGATGATCGGCGAGCGCGGCAAGCTGGTCCTGAACCTGATCGACGACGTCGCGCAGATCTTCTTCAAGATCGTCGGCATCGTGATGAAGGCCGCGCCGATCGGCGCCTTCGGCGCGATGGCCTTCACCATCGGCAAGTTCGGCGTCGGGACCCTGTTCTCGCTAGCCTCCTTCATGGCGGCCTTCTACACGACCTGCCTGCTGTTCATCTTCCTGGTGCTCGGCAGCATCGCGCGCCTGCACGGCTTCTCGATCCTGAAGTTCATCGCCTTCATCAAGGAGGAGCTGCTCATCGTCCTCGGGACCTCGTCCTCCGAGAGCGTGCTGCCCCGGATGATCGCCAAGATGGGTCATCTCGGCTGCAAGGAGAGCGTCGTCGGGCTGGTGATCCCGACCGGCTATTCCTTCAACCTCGACGGCACCTGCATCTACCTGACGATGGCCGCGATCTTCCTGGCGCAGGCAACCAACACGGATCTGACGCTGGCGCAGGAGATCGGCATCATCGCCGTGCTGCTGCTGACCTCCAAGGGGGCGGCGGGCGTCACGGGCTCGGGCTTCATCGTGCTGGCGGCGACGCTGGCCTCGGTCGGTACGATCCCGGTCGCCTCGATCGCGCTGATCCTCGGCATCGACCGCTTCATGTCGGAGGCTCGCGCGCTGACCAACCTGATCGGCAACGGCGTTGCCACGGTCGTTGTCGCGAAATGGGAGAATGCGCTGGACGAGCAGCGCATGCATCGCGTTCTCGACAAGGAAACCGGGTTCGACGACGAGAACGAGCCGGAGAAGGTCACGGTCTGAGCCGCGGCGCTTCGCGGCTCAGGGCGACGACCGGCGCAGCAGCAGCGGCGCGCCCACGGCCGGGTCCTTGCGCCACTGGCCGTTCTCGAAAACCAGTTCGACGCTGTGGCCCTTGCGGGCGAGCAGGGTCAGCCGGCCGGCATCGTAGCGCCAGCCCACGGGATCGAAGATCGTGATGCCGGTATCGGCGCAGAGGCCGTCGAAACGGGCGGTCCCCTGCTGTCCGGCGGCAGGGGCCGCAAGGCGGAGGCGGCAGGCCTCGCGGCCTGGCTGCCGCATCAGCGCATAGAGGCCGGGCAGCGTGTCCGGCGCGGGCGCCCTGGCGGGATCGACGAGGGTGGGGCGCTGGGCGGCCGTCGCCGCGGTCTCGGCCTGGCCCGGCAGGGAGCGGGGAGCCGCACGGGCGGAGCCGGTGGCGTCGAGCGCATAGTCCCTGCCATCGGAACCGCGGCCCTGACGGCGCTGTCCGATCGCAGCGCCGAAGCGGATCACGGGCTTGCCGCCGGCATCGCTGAAGCCGATCTCGCCCTCCGGCGACAGCGACCATGCCCGGACGCCATCGAGGATCGGCAGAGCGCGCCGGCAGGTGGCGGGAAAGCGGATCTGGCGGCCCTGCCCCGCCGGTTCCGCCCCCAGCGTGACCGTGCACTGCCGCGAGGCCCCGGCCTGCTCGAGCGTCCAGGCGCCGAGGAGGGGTGCGATCGCAGCCGGCGCCCGCTCCGCTCCACGCGGCAACGGCGCCGTCTGCGCCGCGGCGGCATGGCTCCAGAGAACCAGACCGCCCGCGGCCAGCGCGTATCGCAGCCCGCCGGCCAAGCCGATCAGCCCTTGGGCCAAGGGGTCTCGGCGACCGGCGTCAGCGGACCCTTGCCCTCGAACCAGGAGACCAGATTGTCGACGACGAGCTGGCCCATCTGTTCGCGGGTGTGGACCGAGGCCGAGCCGACATGCGGCAGCAGCACGACATGGTCCATCGCGATCAGCTCGGCCGGGACGCGCGGCTCGTCCTCGAAGACGTCGAGGCCGGCGGAGAGGATCGTCTTGTCGCGCAGCGCCGCGATCAGGGCCTGCTCGTCGACGACGGTGCCGCGGCCGACATTGATCAGGATGCCGTCGGAGCCGAGCGCCTTCAGCACCTCCGCATTGATGATGTGGTGGGTCGAGGCGCCGCCGGGGGCGACCGAGATCAGCGTGTCGACATCGGCCGCCATCTCGACCAGCGAGGGGTAGTAGCGATAGGCGACGTCGGCCTGGCGCGAGCGGCCATGGTAGACGACCGGCAGGCCGAAGGCCTCGATGCGCTGCGCCACGGCCTTGCCGATGCGGCCAAGTCCGACGATGCCGACCTTGCGCTTGCGCAGCGAGGTCGTCAGCGGATAGGGCGCCTTCAGCCACTTGCCTTCGCGCAGATAGCGGTCGACCTGCGGCAGCTGGCGGACGGTTGCGATCAGCAGGCCGATGGCGAGATCGGCCACCTCGTCGGTCAGCACGTCCGGTGTGTTGGAGACCACCAGACCGCGGCGGCCGGCCTCGGCGGCGTCGACATTGTCGTAGCCGACGCCGAAATTGGCGATCATCTCGAGTTTCGGCAGCGCGTCGAACAGCGCTCCGTCGATGCGGACATGGCCGCCGCCGGCGATGCCGCGGACCTTGTCCGCGATCTCGCGCAGGAAGGCCCCCTTGTCTTCGGCCTTCCACAGCTCGTGCACGGTGAAGCGGGCCTTCAGCTGGTCGGCCGCATAGGCCATCATCGGGCCGGTCATCAGGATATCGGTGGTGTTGGGCCGGGTCATGGGAGCGTTTCCGAAGGCTTCTGAGAGGGATGGGCGGCTTGATCAGGGCAAGATGAATCGATTAAATGCGTCAATCACCGGCCTTTGGGAAGACCTCGAGGTCGGCCGGCGCTGGCCACACCACCATGTCGGGCCGGTCCGCGGAAGCCGCGCGGACGCATTTATAATATGATTTAATCACGCGGTTTTCTGGACGGCCGCCGCGGAAAGCGGGGTCAGCATCGCCAGCGTCGTGTTCAGGCTGTCGATCACCAGAGCCTTCATCCGGGCCGCCGCGAGTTCGCCGTCACGCTGGACGATCGCATCGAGGACGCGTTCGTGATCGACCAGCGAGGCGACGAAGAACTCGCGGTCGTCGATGGATTTGAGCAGCAGCGACCACTGCAGCGTGGCCGCGACGGCGCTGGACAGGCACATCAGCGTGGCGTTGTGGGAGGCGGCGAAGACCGCCTCGTGAAAGGCGAGGTCGGCCCGGATGGTGACGTCGTCATAGGGCTGGTTCTCGGCCATGCCGCGATAGGCGGCCTCGATTCGCGCCATGTCGGCCGCGGTGCGCCGCTGCGCCGCGAGGCGCGCCGCCGCGGGTTCGGCGAAACGGCGCAACTCGAAGAGATCGCGGATGAATTTTTCATTCGGGTCGGCCTCGAAATGCCAGGCCAGGACGTCGGGGTCGAGCAGGTTCCAGCTTTCGCGCGGCGCAGCGCGGGTGCCGCTCTTCGGCCTCGCCTCGACCAGGCCCTTGGCCGTGAGCACCTTCACCGCCTCGCGATAGGCGGTGCGCGAAACCGAGATGTCGGCCCGCAGATCGTCCTCGTCCGGCAGCACCTCGCCGGCCTTGACGGCGCCGGTGATGATGGCGACGGCGAGCTTCTGCGCGACCTGGCCGAAGAGGCGGTCGGGATTGAGCGTGGTCGGCCGCGAATAGTCGCGCACCCGCATCGTGTGGCCTCTCCTCCTCCCCCGGCGCGGCGCTTGACACGCCTGCATGTATGGTATGACTTTATCGCAGATGATCACCGGCGCAAGCGACCGCTCCTCTCAGGAACGAAGCGGTGCTTAGCCGACGGTGACCTTCATCGATCGGTCGCAACAGGCCGATAGACGATGCGGCCCGGACTTCGCCCAGCAGGGCGGGCCACCGGGTCCACGGGGAAACGACGACGAGGAGACAGGCCCGATGGCCTCAGTGCAGATTGCCGACGTGCGCAAGGCGTATGGCGCGACCCAGGTCATCCATGGTGTCGACATCGACATCGAAGACGGCGAGTTCGTGATCCTGGTCGGCCCCTCGGGCTGCGGCAAGTCCACCCTCCTGCGCATGATCGCGGGGCTGGAGAACATCTCGGGTGGCGAAATCCGCATCGGCCCGCGCGTCGTCAACGACGTGCCGCCGAAAGAGCGCGACATCGCGATGGTGTTCCAGAACTACGCGCTCTATCCGCACATGACGGTGGCCGACAACATGGCCTTCTCGATGAAGCTGCGGAAGGCGCCGAAGGACGAGATCGCCGACCGGGTCGGCAAGGCGGCCGCGATCCTGGGGCTTGAGAAGCTGCTCGACCGCTATCCGCGCCAGCTCTCCGGCGGTCAGCGCCAGCGCGTCGCCATGGGCCGCGCCATCGTTCGCGACCCGCAGGTGTTCCTGTTCGACGAGCCGCTCTCCAATCTCGACGCCAAGCTGCGCGTGCAGATGCGCACCGAGATCAAGGAACTGCACCAGCGCCTGCGGACGACGACGGTCTACGTCACGCACGACCAGATCGAGGCCATGACCATGGCCGACAAGATCGTCGTGATGCATGACGGCATCGTCGAGCAGATCGGCGCTCCGCTCGATCTCTACGACCGCCCCGCCAATCTCTTCGTCGCGGCCTTCATCGGCTCGCCCTCGATGAACCTGCTCAACGGCAAGATCACCGCGGCCGGGTTCGAAACCGAGGGCGGTGTGGTCTGGCCGATCGGGACGCATCCGGCCGATGCCAACGGCAAGGCCGCCGTCCTCGGCATCCGTCCCGAGCATATCCAGCTCGACGAGAACGGCCTGAAGGCCGAGGTCGTCGTGGTCGAGCCGATGGGCTCCGAGACCCAGGTCGTCGTCCGCTGCGGCGGGCAGAGCCTG